>Ga0307515_10017766_pt1 | contig 12935 bp, 18 predicted proteins | sample 17_EM_MG_FD_194513 | JGI IMG/M metagenome (GOLD analysis project Ga0307515, IMG submission 194513) | Populus trichocarpa ectomycorrhiza microbial communities from riparian zone in the Pacific Northwest, United States - 17_EM | ecosystem: Host-associated > Plants > Roots > Unclassified | place...
AGGGCACGTCGACGGTTCGCAGGCGTCAACCCCTTCCTACCGGAAAATAGTCGTTCGTGTGGTTCCCCACGTGGCATTTGTATTTTATTTTCGTGAGCCTGGGCAATTTCAAAAATGTGTTGGATTTTCTATCTCCCACAAATGGTAACGATTTATCAGACTCGGTTGAAAGTCCGAGTCGAGCCATCAACTAGCAATCCGAGTTGACTCGACTCGCGGCAACACTACACGGCCAATCGGATCCGACGTCGGGGTGACGTCGAGGGAGGACATCACCTGATATCGAGGCTCCCGCGTGATTGATATCTGTTGATGCATAACTTACCATTATTCGATATCACCGGACATTGTGGATATCTGTAGATACATGGCCAATTGGATCCGACATAGGGCCAACCGTATTTGGGGTATCCTAAATATTCACTCGCGGCCATAGAACAGGAGGAATATAAGCATGGTATTCATTACTGCGTTGTCAATTACAAGAGTGTATGGAAGTTATTCGACACCGGACTCAGAGGAAGCAACAAATTCGTCCATAGATGATTGAATTTCTGTCTGCCAGACACTCGCCAACGCAGTGCTAGCAGAGGCAGAGTTGGTGGTGGGAGGATACCTCTGTTCGTCGGCGTCCAAGCATTTCACAAGGATGCTATTGTAACGTCAGACACATGCAAAAGCAGGGAGATGGGGCAGACTTACTCGGAGACATTCAAGCCGTTAATAGAGGCCGCCTTCAGGCGGACGGCGGCGAGCGTCTCGTCGACAGATTTCCAGTAAGAGCCCGATGAATCCTTGTGATAAACTTCTCGCTGTCGGTCAAACTGTGAGTGTTGTGACCGCAAGATAAATAGGATACTTACAAGTAGTGCGAGACGGACAGCAAGGGCCATCGGTGTCCTCAAATCACTCTTGACCCATTTCTCAAGAGCTTGAGTGAGATCGCGAAGAAGAGCGGTGATGTGACTCTTTTCTTCAACGGAGCGGCGAATCTACCAGACATGATCAGTGAGTGACCGATAACGAGATAAATGAACACATACCACAACCTTCACGTCGGAACGTGCATATCTAAGCGACGACTTGACTGCCGTCCGGAGTGCGTCGTAAGCTTTGCCTTCAAAATACTTTTTGTTTATTCCTGATTTGGCACGAAGCCATTCCTCCAGATACAAATGGTTCAGCCGAATGTGCCCATTGGCACAAAAACAACTGGACTTACCATGAGAATAGCTCCTGGACCCGTCTTCAGCCCCTTGTCCAAGGGCCGATATCGGGACAACCTTGGGGAGAGGATGATGAGTCTCGCCTGGCAACTGATGAGATTCTATGGCCGGAAGTCTCAGCGTTTTGACATCACAAGAAATCATGGCCGATTACATTGATTTGTTCGGTAACAACCAGCTTTTCACCGGCTCCTGACCCGATTGTTGCGGATGCATGGCGCAAGTAGGTTTCGCTCAGTTTGGTGAGCGTCGCTTGCTGGTAAATCAGAGCCGACCTCACATCGAGCTCGAGGCATTCGGTGAAATGCCGTCAGGACGGTTGCAGGCATGGGATGGAAAAAAAAAAATACCCGGCTAAACTGGAGGAGCGATTTTTCCCCGTTAGCAGTGAGCCCAAGATCGCGGGCGGCACTGATGGCGAATGCAGTGACGGCATCTGGGGGATCCAACTCCAAGGTGCTGGATGGAGTTCGGATAACTTGTTGGTCGTCGTCGCCTTCGGAATCTGAGGATTCCTCATCGTTATCACTGATCAGTGGGGGATTCTGCGGCATCGGCCCTGGTGTCGATGGTGCCAGTGAAGTGCCAGGTGCAGGCTGAAGTTGACTAAAATCAATGATGTCGTCAAGGATGCTGGCCATGGGTTGTGGAGGGGGAGATGAAAGTAGATGTTAGGCGTTGTCCCAAAAAAAATACATACGAGGCTACCCGGTTGCACCTGATCGGATTCTCTGGGCAGCCGAGGCCAGAATCCACTGTTTGCATACTGCTGTTCGATGGTATACCAGACTGTACCCCGTCAACCAAGAGCGGTGACGCCAGAATGTGAGTGAGCTATCAGTTGCAATATTGATGTAATCTAAGTCACACAGTTCTTGAACGGATCCCATCCTCTAATGGGAAAAGAACCAGCGACAGGTTCCGTTGTACAGTCTGCATCGAGTATGGATCAGACGACGAATCCAAGACATTCACTCACAACAATAAGAGCGCCCACCTCCAGACCATGAAACACCGGGCCTCGCTGAACACACGCACGCGAAAGCTAGAAGGAAAAGAGTCAGCACACACCCAATGTGAACGCACCCCACCCAGATACTGTGACCTTCTCTCGCTGCCGGAAATGCCTTCGGTCCCCACTGGCCCAGATGATGGGAATTTGGATATGTTTAAAAGTTTGCGTCGCTTCGGCCTCAGCTATCTTGATGAGAATGGGGAACAATTGGAGTTCTCTGCCGGGACAGGCTCAGACGATAACAATGGCCGTTGGACTCAGAATGAAGAAGCTGAGAGTATCGCATCTGAGTGTTCGGACTCTGAAAGCGACATTATCGGCCCAAATCTGGAATGGACTGTACTGAACGGTGGGTTGACGGATTATTGGCCGTATCCCTCAAAAACGGTGGGTGGTGACTCACGTTTTGCGTGCTGAGAATTTCAGAACTTACCTTCAAACAGATGCTTGTACTCGACATCCTTGACAATATGCCACATTTGCGACTCTCCAACGATCACATGAAGTCAATCCTGTGGATGCTCAAAGAATTGGGTGTAGCAGACACACCGAGTTTCTACGCACTTCGGGAAATCCAGAAGAGGCTCGCAGAAGAGATGGATATTCAACCGCGGGAGCATATCTCTGCTCTCGGGAGGAAATTTCACGCGGTTGCCCCCGAAGACCTGTTGGCGCTGGTCAGTGATGGCTCTCGTTAAGTTCGAGTGAATTACTTATAGCACGCAGGACTGGGCCAACCCACATGTATGAAAATTGATGCAGGTATACCCAGAGATTACCTCATCAATTAGCGAGTCGTGGCAAACAGGAAAATGGTGCGATGAGGTCCCGCTTGAAGAACTATCCCCGATGTGGGCCGACTGGGAAAATTCACCAGATCGTCACTTCTACGTCGATGAAGTTGCACGCACCAAGGCGGGGAGATACATCCTTCCTAAGCGATGGATTATTGTTGATAAAAAAGAGTGTGTTGAAGGTCACCCAGTCTACTTCAACGAGCGAGTGAGTTGCCCAGAACACTTGCTCGGTCTTTCTCTAAGTACTGTTCCAGAGAGGGAAGTATCGGGTCAGGAAGAGGGAAATTCTCCGGATTCCAGCAAACGAATTGCAATTGACGTACCCAGAAATCAAGGCATTAGACCAGGATGGATTCCAGGGTGAGTCAGATGAGGGCGCATTCCCAAACAGAGGACCAATCGTTCGAAAAGATTTTAGGTTGAACCCCACCCGGGCAATTGCGAAAGGCAGACCGGTCTTTAGCCTTCGAGTCATGCCATGGGCTGATGACGTATCGGGGAACCGGAGCAAACAGTACAACCCACATATCAACATTTATATGAAGAACTTGAATATACCGAGCGAAAAACTCAAACAACAGTTTTTCGTTCGCTTCTGTTCAACTTCACCTGACGCAAGCTCTAACGAGCAATTTCGAGCGTTTCTAGAGAATTGGTAAATTGTGGCGGCCCCACTCCGTAACCGTCAGTAAACTGATACGCTAGCACAGTGGCCGCGAGAAATACATACCGGCATATGATTGTCAACTTCAACACGAAATCCTGTTTCGAGTCTTCCCGCATCATCTACCTGCCGACAACCCACAACAGGCGGAATCAGCATCTGGAATCGGCCCCAACGGGAACCTGAACTGCATTCGAGATAAATCAGGTGGCACGAAGGAACAGAAGGAGAGTGACGCGGGTTATCATGCGTTGTTTGCTGTGAGTATCACCATGCCGTACGTAAACAAAATCATTTGAATTGAATTCCCATAAGCCCGGAGAAACACGCAGGACCGTTGCAGACACAGTACAGATAATCAAGCACCAGATTTACGTTGCGTGTGAGGGGGTTGCATGCAAGGTGTCTGAGCTTCAGACACAAACTGGGATCAAAGACCGAACAGCGCAGTACTGGATCGATCGTGCTTTGGAACGATCATCCAAACTTACACAAAAACGAATCAACGAGTCCGTAACGCAAGATCCTCGCCTCAAAGGGAAACTCGAGCCAGATGAGCGGAAGAGAATCAAGGAAACTATTCGGTCTGAGATCTCTGCAGAGGTCTACCATTGGGTGATCCAGCAACCACCAGAACGGTATAACAAGCTTCCACAGGATTCACGTACGTGCTTTGCCCTCTCGATTATCTCGATCTCGATGAAATTCTGTCCGAAACAGCCCTACGGAATGAACTCCGCCCTGGAGATCATTTCAACATCTTGTTTGGGTTCCCAGGTTCGATCACTCCCGGTTGACCGTTCAACGACATGGGCCTGAATTCACATTGATATAGGATTAGACCCCCACCAAGATTCTTCAATTGATCTCCTTCACACGATCCTCCTTGGTATTGACAAGTATGTTTGGCACAAGACGAGCGGTTCCTGGAATGAGAGGAGGGGAAAACTGTTTTCAACACGGCTGGACTTAGCGTCCTCGCTGGATGGCCTGAGTGGGTCCCGCGAGGATGCCGAGTACCTTATATCATACAAGAACAATCTCATCGGACGACAATTCAAGTTTATCCAACAATTGGCAATTTTCCATTTACATCGAGACATGTGCGATGACCTTGTCTTTGACCTGTGGAAAGCGACCGGTGAGCTCGGGGCATTGTTGTGGTACCCCGTGATCAACAATATGGAACAATATTTGGTGAGTTGACGGCGGTGTCATACCCATTCGCATTTGAAGTTTGATGTTCAAATGTTCACGTTCATTCTCCAGGCCGATCTTGAGGTTCTGATTGCAAATGCACTCGACATCTGGGCAAAGATCGACGCAAACCGGATCATTGACAAAATGAAACTTCATGTCCTAACCCACCTGCCAGAAGACATTCGACGATTCGGCCCAGCAGGTTTATACATCGTTGAAGGATTCGAAGGCTGGAACAGAATTTGGCGACTTTGCAGCATCCTGTCAAACCACCACTCGCCGAGCCGTGATATCGCCACCAAACTCTGCAAGGCTGAACGAATCAAACATCTGTTGAGTGGAGGGTTTTGGCATGACAAGGATACAAAAACGTACGTACAAGCAGGTGAGGCAGTGCGAGGACTGTTTGAGTCCGACAAAACACTACGACGGCGCCTGGGTTGGAGCCAGTCACCCGGTTCAGTACCAGGTACTTATACCTTTTGGGTTGGACACCATTTCAACTATTCTGATCCCTCAGTATCCAACGTAGGTTCAGTCAAGCTGATCCCCGCAAAAAAACAGCCCAGTGGCTGCACATGGGACGAACTGTTCAACTGCGACACCCTCCCGCCGCCGTGCCCTGATGACATCAATACCGAGGAGAGTTTATTACTCGGTGAAACCGTTGTTGCGGCGTCGGCAGATGTCTGTAGGGTTGGCTCGTGGGTGTTCTACCACTCACCATTTGTGTGTCTTCTTGTTTTTTCAAGGTGACCGCGTCGCATACTCACATATCACCACAGGCGGAGGAACTCATCTCAGACAATGGAAAAAAGTCGGCCCACCATCCTACCATGGCCGGGCGAATCTTTAAGATCGTTGTGACCAAATCCCATCGTGAATACGTGATCATGGAGACCTTCAATGTCTCAGAATCCCGGGATAGCCGGTATGGGATGCCAACGATACATGCCAGCCCTGGTCATGGATATCACACAATTCCACCCTCCGTAAGTTATGGATCTCCGTAGCTACACTCAACTCTTATCACCCTCCAGAATATCTCATTCATTTTCAACGCTCAACACGACTGCGAAGGTGGGGAGTGCAGTTACACAGTTAACAGCACCGGCACCCATGATGACCAGGCAACGGCGAAGGTTGAAAAAGCAGTGATCCATTCAACCCACGACAAATTCTTCATCAACCTCCATGCACTTCACAATGCATGGCGCATCCGCGAGGTCCTGCCCCGAAACCTCACCGAGCCTGTGCCGTACATCACCAACCGCAAGGAGTTTCATCACGAGATGGCGAGGAAACTACAGAAGACAAACCCTAAAAAGCGGGCAAAGGCAAAGGAGAAGGCGAAGGACACGCGCGAGCGAAAGAAACGAGCGATTGAGTTGGTGGAGGGGGCCGAAGGCGCCGAGTGACATGGAGATGAAGTGCACTTCACGGTGTGATACAAATTGATATCGCCGCGGTGTATCTATAGATATCAGACATTTATTTGAAATTTTCTGATGTCCTCGTAACATCTGGACACATCCAGGGATGTCCTCGCCTAGTCGATATCATCGGACGGAACCGCAGACATCAACTGATGTCGGTCTCGATTGGCCGTGTAGTGGGTGGATCAGGTGAAACCCGAAGTCCGGCCGAATGCACCTCCAGGTTCCCGGTTGGTCTCTTCCGTAGCGGCGGGGGTATCAGAAACCTCTAACCCGTGGAAGCATTTTTTCAAGGCGTGGATACCATCACGATGTTAGTTAACTTCCAGTCATTGGACGACATTCCCCGATTTGATAAGCTGAACAGCGATCCGGTTGTTGCGGGCAGCACCTGTCCAGGCTGGAATCCAGCCTCAAGTACAGAGCTCAGATTTAAAGGGGGGGGAACTCGGGCCTAGAGGAGGGGGGTACTCTTCCCATGATTACTCACGTTTCACCACGAAGAAGCCTTTTTTTCCTGTAAATAAATGTCGATTCCACGTTGAAGTTGGAATCATTTCTCTCAAGGTAAAAACAAACAGAACCCTCTGAAATTGTGGTGTTAAGTGCTTTAAGGGTCAATGTTTCACGGCGGGGAGACTCTAATGCTGGTTACGCACAGGAACGTCGATAGTAACGCGCTCTCTGCCTGTTATCCACTCCTCTAAGACCCCCTACCCCTCTCTGCAATCACCCGATCTTTGCAGCCATCGTAGTATCTGCCCTTTCCTTTCCGGTTCCTCGGGTGGTCTGAGTGTCGAAGTGTGCCAATTCCAACACGCCGGCGACGATTCAACTCTGCTCTCGTGTGGCAGAGAGAGGGGATGAATTTGAGATGGCCGCGGACTGTGGGTGGCGGGTCGTGGTTGGAACACAAACTTGTAAAAGATAGATGGATTGGGTACGTTTTCTTGCCATAGGAGGTTAGGCGCGTGTCAGTCCTCGTTCTCGATGAACGGGTTGGGTGCGTTTTCCTCGTTCCTGATGGCATCAATCTCAACGTGCGGGTGGCTTATATGTGGCTGACTTCTATGTAACGGCCTTTCATCTCTGTCCTGTAAAGGAAAAGTGTGGCGAGACCCAAAGAAACGCTGTCTGTCACCTTGCTCTCACCCCCATCATGGCTACAGCGCGTCCCCAGTACTCTGGCCTCTCGCGAAAGCTCATCGTCGCTCTCGACATCGGGACTACCTTCAGTGGTGCCGCATATGCCCTCTTAGATCCTGGTCAGGTCCCTCAAATTCGACCCGTTACAAGGCAAGTACTTCCCCCGTCCCCCAATCCGATGACAAAAGGCAACGAACAAGACACAGGTACCTCAACAATCCAAATCCCGGGTCTGCAAAGGTTTCCTCTGTGCTGTATTACGATTATGACGGAAACTTCTGTGGCGTCGAGAACGGGGTTGATTTCCAGGATAGCGACGAGTTTCTGAGGATGAAATGGTGGGAGATTGCATTACGTTCACCCGTGCAAACCGCTGACAGTGGATCAGGTGGAAGCTGATGCTCTCACCCTTGGAGCTTCCAGTCGCGATGAAGGATCAGATGAGCACGGAACTCCCAAGGGGGAAGACCATCGTCGATGTATTCGCAGATTATATGCGCTATCTCTTCGATTCGACCGAGGAGCTGTTCAAGTCTTCAGAGCCAACAGTTCGCTGGGACTCCATCTCAAGCATTGAGTTGGTGCTGACCCACCCTAACGGATGGGGAGGCCCACAGCAAAGTCAACTGCGAAGCGCTGCGATCAAGGCGGGGATTGTCCCTGACACCCCCGCTGGGCGTGCCTGCGTCCAATTTGTTACCGAGGGTGAAGCATGCTTCAACTTCTGCGCTACCGAAATCCGTGCCGGTGAAACCCTAGAGGTTTGTCACACTGTCGGTGCTCAGAGCTAGCTTTGACATGCTCGCAGCCCGGTAAACAAGTCTTGATCATCGATGCGGGAGGTGGGACCATCGATATCAGCACTTACAGGGTTCTTAGTAAAGGACCACTACAGGTCGAAGAGTTGTATGAACCCAAGTGTGAGTCGGCCCTGTCATAATGACATGTTTTCCATTTCATAACGTTCATTTTAGGCTTGGTGCAAGGGGGAGAACTTGTCACAATGAGGGCAACGGCGACGGTCCAAGGTGCGTTCTATGTTCCACCCACGGACTGGTTGCTTAACCTGCAACCAGAGAAGTTAACATACTCCAAATTCAACGACCCTGAGCACCTGGCAGCGTTCTCCCAGAAGTTCGACGAAGGGGTGAAGAAGATCTTTTCTACTTCAAACAGCCATGCAGATCAACACGTCAAATTTGGACTTTCGAAATACAACGATCCCGACTACGGAATCAAGGCTGGGAGGATAACGTTGACTGGGTAAACTCATACTCACTCTGTTGATGAAGCAGCGCTGAGACATTCTCGCATACAGTGCGCAAGTTTCTGCCTTCTTTGGACCCTCGATTCAGTCCACTGTGGACTGTATCAGGGACAACTTCAGGCGACGCCTTCCCACCAATTCGGTCCGTATGCTCTGACATTCTTGAGCGCCGCTCCTGATTGATCATGAGCAGTTCGCATTTCTCGTTGGTGGGTTTGCCACAAGTCCTTGGTTGTCCGAGCAACTTCAGCAGCGACTTTCGGGCCTTGGATTTCAGTTTTTCAAGCCGGACACGCACACGTGAGTAACCAGTCTCTGGAGTCGAAGCAGACTGACCTTGGTTGTTGGACAGGAACAAGGCTGTTGCCATTGGGGCAGTTTCACATCACGTTGACCATTTCGTGACATGCAGGATCTCGAAGTTCACGTACGGTGTATTCGGTCACCCTCGGTACGACCCCTCCGATCTAGAGCACGTCCGACGTTCAGATACGTCGTATTTCAATGCCATGGGAGATAAGCGCATTACTGGTCGTTTCTTTACTATGTTGACCCGGGTTCGTCATGTATAACTTCTACTTGGCTGTTCGGGCTGAATCCCATCCTTCTGCAGGGCACTAAGATTTTGGAGGATCGAGAGGTCCAACACAGGTTTTGCGTGTCAGTCAAGGGTGCCCCGCCACAACATGGCAGCGCACGAATCGTTAAATACACAGGGACTCTGGCTACCCCCGAATGGGTGGATGTTGAACCAGGTAGTGTTTAGCTTTCCTTGTTACTTCGTGGAAAGCGCTCAGAGCCAAAAAGACAAGTTCGAAACGTTGTGTCGCGTAACGGCCGACATCTCCGGCGCTCCGTATACATCAAAACTCGTGGAAACAGGACAAACGGCCTATGAGCGGAAGTACGATGTAATTCTACTCGTGGGCCTCACAGAGCTTAAAGCACAGGTCAGTTGGAACGACTCCGAAACAGTACGTACGCATCTTGTTCTATACGTACCAATTCACCTCATCCGATTTCCACATACGTGAATGTAGGAGGAAGAGAGAAGGTTTGTAGTAAAGCTTTCCGAGTTTCTCCATAGGCTGAATGCGACTTTCAGGAGCGATGCCGTGGTTGTCTACGATGACCCCTCGTAGAGGGTCTAAAGAGTGTCGTTGCATGACTACCTCAGGGTAGTTTTGTTGTCTTACTTCCACCATAAAGGTGTACTTTTATCCATACTATCGGTCGATGGCAAGCTGTGGGAAGTGAGAGGAACATCTCCGAATTGGTGTATATGAACCGTCGATGGGAATGGTATGTTTCACAAATAGCATGAGAGGACTACAACAGAAGGAGCGAGCACAGGTGGTCGTGAGTGGAGTGGTCGTAAACAACACGTTGAATTGCGGAAGTGTGTAGAAACCGAGCAGAGCAGATCTAGAAGTGACAGAAGAAACTGCGAAGAAAAGCCGCAAAAACCCACTCTTCTGCGTATGTGGTCGTTGCTTTGGAGGCGCTCGCCTGCTTCATGGCGTGCACAGCGCGTGTGTGGCCGAAGGGAAGAGGGAAACATGGATGTCGGGGTGCGGACCGGAAGGCGGAACAGATGAGGTGATCACTCTCGTTCAACGCGCACTCAGGCGCAAGAGACCAAGTCGATGCGTTTTGCTGATGTGGTCGGGAGATGGCGATAATGACCTTGATACCAGACAAGAACCGGACAACCAACGCGGTGTTGGAGACATCCAAAACGTCAGAGGTGAAGGCATTTCTGGAACCGAGGGTTTGAGTGATGGTCATACCATACGTGAACGGGGAGATATTCAACATGTCCTGATGACCGGGTTCGGCTACCCCAAACCTGGGAGACCTTTCTTCCCGGGTCCCGTTCCAGTGTTTCCGGCAGGAACTGCGACATCTTGAGGAACAAAAGCTCTGGCCCTAGCCGGGACGGCGACATTTTTCTGGATGATGAGGTCCCTGATGTCCTTCAAATTACGAGGTGAAGACGAATCCGATGTTTCCCTTGACGTGGGGAAGGAGGCTTTCGAGAGGATTGAGCATAAAACATGCCGGACCGTGGCGTTCTTGCACATGACAGCACCCTTGACACGAAGGGAAACAGTGATAGGCTGGACAGCGGCCCGGCCGTTACAGCACCTGCCTAAGCTGAAATACAGCCTCGAATTCAGAGGCGGGAGGGACGAGGGTGCACGGTGGGGAAGGTGCCGATGTCGTCTCTTCCCACGATTGCTCTGACAAGATTCCTGTTTCTCCGCTAAAGAGTCGATGACGATTCCGTGCCATATTGAAGTCGGAATCATTTCTCTCGAGATAAAAAACGAACAGAAACCCTCTGAAGTTGTGGTGATAAGTGCTTTAAGGGATCATTTTTCACGACGGGGAGACTATAATGCTGGTTACGCACAGGCCCAACGATCTCGACGTGGTTCTGCCTGTTATCCACTCCTTTAAGACCTCCTACCCCTCTCCACAATCACCCCGTCTCTGCAGCTATCGCAGTATCTCCTCTTTCCTTTCCGGTTCTCCGGGCGGTCTGAGTGCCGAAGCGTGCCAATTCCAAGACGCCGACGACGATTCAACCCTGCTCTCGCGCGGAAGAGAGAGAAATTGACTTTGAGATTACCGCGAAGTGTGGATGGCGGGTCGTGGTTGGAACGCAAACTCGTAAGTTATAGGAGGTTAAGCGCGTGGCTATCGTTCTTGATGACATCAACCTCGACTGAGTCGACTCGCAGATGGCTTAAATTCCTGTGTGACGCGTGCTTTGATCTCTGTCCCGTAAAGGAAAAGTGTGGCGAGATTCAAAGAAATATCGGCTGTCGGGAGATTACAGCCCCTGTCTGTCGCCTTGCTCTCGCTCCCATCATGGACACAGCGCGTCCCCAATACTCTGGCCTCTCGCGGAAGCTCATCGTCGCTCTCGACATCGGGACTACCTTCAGCGGTGCCGCATATGCCCTTCTAGATCCTGGCAGAGTCCCTCAAATCCGATCCGTTACAAGGCAAGCGCTTCTCCTCACCTTAATCCGGTGACAAAGAGTGACGAATAAGACACAGGTACCTCAACAACCCTAATCCTGGGTCCGCGAAAGTTCCTTCTGTGCTGTATTACGATCACGAGGGAAACTTCTGTGGCGTAGAGAACGGGGTTGATTTCCAGGATAGCGACGAGTTTCTGAGGATGAAATGGTGAGAGATTGCATTACTTCCACCTGTGCAAATCACCGACGGCGGATTAGGTGGAAGTTGATGCTCTCACCCTTGGAGCTTCCAGTCGCAATGAAGGATCGGATGAGCACGGAACTCCCAAGAGGGAAGACCATCGTCGACGTGTTCGCAGATTATATGCGCTATCTCTTCGACTCGACCGAGGCGCTGTTCAAGTCTTCTGAGCCAAATGTTATGTGGGACTCGATCTCAAGCATCGAGTTGGTGTTGAGTCACCCAAATGGGTGGGGAGGCCCACAACAAAGTCAACTGCGAAGCGCTGCGATCAAGGCAGGCATTGTCTCCGATACACCCACCGGGCGTGCTAGCGTCCACTTTGTTACCGAGGGCGAAGCATGCTTCAACTTCTGCGCTACCGAAATCCATGCCGGTGAAACCCTAAAGGTCCGTTACACTGTCCGTGCTCAGAGCTGGCTTTGACATACTCGCAGCCCGGCGAACAAGTCTTGATCATTGATGCGGGCGGTGGGACCATCGATATCAACACTTACAAGATTCTCAGTAACGGACCGCTACAGGTCGAAGAGTTGTATGAACCCGAGTGTGGGTTAGCTCCATCATAACGGCATATTTTCCGTTTGATGACGTTCATTTTAGGCTTGGTGCAAGGCGGAGAGCTTGTCACGGCGAGGGCAGCGGCGAAGGTCCAAGGTGAGTTCTAGTGTTCCATCTACAGATCGATCGCTCAGCTCTCAACCTGCAACCAGAGAAGTTAACATATTCGAAATTCAACAATCCCGAGGACCTGGCAGCGTTCTCCCAGAAGTTCGACGAAGGGGTGAAGAAGATCTTTTCAACTTCGAGTAGCCGTGCAGATCAACACGTCAAGTTTGGTTCTTCGAGAGACAACGATCTCGACTACGGAATCAAGGCCGGGAGGATAACTTTGGCTGGGTAACTTCGCACTCACCCCGTTGACGAACTGGCGCCGAGACATTCTCGCA
>Ga0307515_10017767_pt1 | contig 12934 bp, 15 predicted proteins | sample 17_EM_MG_FD_194513 | JGI IMG/M metagenome (GOLD analysis project Ga0307515, IMG submission 194513) | Populus trichocarpa ectomycorrhiza microbial communities from riparian zone in the Pacific Northwest, United States - 17_EM | ecosystem: Host-associated > Plants > Roots > Unclassified | place...
CCTTTATTCAAGGAGAGAAATATACCTGCGAGATTAAGAGAATGCGCGAATAGCGTTTACAGTTTGAGATCATTTGTGCATAAGTACATACTACTAGCCGTGGCAGTCCTCGACTTGAGATCGGGTGGGTGACGGCGTTGAATGTGTTCATCTACCCCTCAATGAGAACCCAAGTCGGCGTAGTGAAAACAATTTATTACCCAAAGAGAGGAATATAACTATGAGATTAATACAATGTGCGAATCGTGTTTACAGTTATGAAATAATTTGTGTAGAAGTATCTCCAGCTAGTCCACGGCGATCCTTAGGGCGCAGGCGTCTCTTTGACCTCTCTCACTTCAACTGGCACATGAGTGGCAGTCCTGCTTGATTTGATGATCAGGAGGATGATGGCGGAGAGGACGACGAGCACGTAGGCATCAAGGAAAGCAGAGAACATGTACACCTCCCCCCTGAGCACGGCACGATAGGACTCGAATGCCCGAGCCATGATCCCCCTCTCCTCATCAGCGGTACAATTGCCAGACGCCGCTGTACCTACGGGGGTGGCGAGTCCCGTGATGTTGACTGAGCTTCAGCACATCGGGCGAGATGCGTGGCTCAACCCCTCTCGAACGCCAACACCTTGTTGCCGACGGTACAGCGGTAATGGGCACCGTTGCCGATTTGCAGGTAGAAGTGCACAATGGTCTTGTTAATTGCGTTCGTGTTGGTGAACCCAAAGAGGTCTGCAGCCTGAAAAACCCTGGCAAGGAGGCCAGCTGTGCGTGTGCCGACGGCCAGCTCGAACTGAGCACGGAGCGTGAGAATGGTCTCATCGGCGAGTCGGAGAGTCGGAAGCCGTGGGTCCACTGTTCGTGTATCTCGTCGATCATCCTTTGACGTTTGCGGATTTGGTGGGCAGCGTGTTGGGTCGTTCAAGGGGCTGGTCCAAAAATCTGGGGGCCACAGGCCGGAGAAGAGGGAAGTGTTCCTGGTAGTAGTAGGTATGTTGGCACGATCTCCCAAACCAGGGGTACTGCCGAGGGCCGAGATGACGGCTTCGATTGCGGAGTCGAGGGTGTTTTGAAGAGTATCGGCAGCACTACCAAAGGCAGTTGCCATATCATCAAATGAATTTTCAGCATATTTAACGATCTACATGGAGAACATCAGATAGGACAGCGGCACAGATGGGAATGGAGATTTACAGTGATGGCACCAGCGAGGCCAGCCATGAAGATCAGTCGGAATATACACAAATAGACGGCCTTGTAGGTATCAATGACGAAGACAATGTTGTTTTTGACGGATGTCAATCTGGATCTGGAGAGCGCTCAGTGAAGTGTTCGTTGAACGAGAGAGCTGTGGGTGGGGCTGTGGACTCACACCGTCCCTGGACGCGTGTATAGAGGAGAATGGGGCTTTCTGGAGTTGTTCGTTCTACTTCAACGCCATCCAACGCGGCATCGAGACGGCTGCTGTGGCTGCTCGCTGGGCAGCGAAACCCTTGATACCGCCTCTTCTCTCATCGCATACACCGTCATTTGTCGCCTTCAGATTCTACCTCGCTGCTTTGCGTGCCCATGATCTCATCGACGCCACAAAAAAAGGCACGTCCTATGAGGGTGGGTTTGAGTGGGGTGTGGATGGGCCGCTTTCCATGTAGACGTGTGGGTCGTGCATAGGGTGAGGGATGAGGACATGGAAGGGTAGAAAGGGAGCAGGAGCGAGGGAGCGAGAGGCCAGATACTGTAGGTCTTGCAGCAAGCTCCGTGGGCATCAAGGCAAGAGCCTACATAAAATAACGGGCGCTATACCCCCGCCCTTTGTGGTCTTTTCAAGCGCACCGGATTGAGGCAATCGAAGTGTCAAGATTAAGCTCTCAGATAACACCGCTTGGGTCCTTGATCCCTCCTCCAGACCACCAAACTCGCAAAGAAATCGGTTCTATTTGGACAGGTGCATACATTGTTTCACTTCCTCGGTAGGTCAGCTTTTCAGCAGTTCCTTGAGCGAACACTGACTCCACTGTGAAGCTGCTCTCAAAGTATGTCTCCACCTCTCTATTTCACAAGTGGCTCGCTTATCATTTATTATATAAGTACGAATAAGCAACAGAGGCGTATTAGTAATCATCAATGGAGCATGTTTCCGTCGAGATATGGCAACAAATCCTCCTCAAGGCCATGGAGACGAATGATTGGCCTATATTTGCCACCAGTTGTACCCCGTACACTTTTCTCGCCTTCATGTACCTGCACATTTTCTACCAAAGGAACACCAAACCGTATCAGGATTACCTGGCACAGCGCAGACATCTTCGACTGGTCTGTCGTGCGTGGAACGAGTTTGTCCTTTCCATCAGTCACCGCTGGCTGCCACTAGAAGAAGACTCGAGCCCGATCTACAAGCTAGACCCGACAACGTCTTACGCCCAAGGAGGGGTTGGTCCTGTTGAAAAATTAATCACAGTCATCAACTCGAACGAGGTGGTGACCCCAATCCTCTCTTGGGTTTCTCACATTCTGAAACGCCCCGCGAGTCGGACCCCCCTGCAGACTTACATCCTCGATATCGGGAGTACGCTTATTAGGCCGGGGTACGCTCGACGACCTCGTCGGAACAACGACGTCCCAGGACCCCGGATGCTCGAACACGAATACGAATACGAACACGACGCTACGTGCGCTCTCAATCTCCATGTCATCCACCGCACGCAACTTCATCTCGCTCTCGCAGATCTGTCGCACTTTCACGGGTCTGCGAACGCTCTTCCTAATCAATGTAAATGAGACACCACAACGGGCACTAACGCTAGCACATCTAGAAGTATTATACGTGCGCTTTCCGTCAGGGGCACTGCTAGAGTCGATGGGGACATGGGACGTGCCAGCACTGCGGCATGTCTCACTGGAGCATTTCAGAATACCGCTAACGGGCATGCTTGACCGCTTTCTGGGGCGGTGGGCGCACCAAATCGAGAGCCTCTGGTTTCATGAGTTTGACCCCGCTCACTCGTCTTTACTCGTGTCGCCTTTACGCGACCTCCCTTCCGGGTTCTGGGCTCAGTTTGCCGCGTTGCGTCTGCTGGCATTGGACTGTAAGACCCCACAGTGCAAGAAATGGTCTGGGTGGTCCGTCGTGCCACCCCCCACCCACCCGTGTCGATACCCCGTGTGTCGTGTCTTCACTATGAAGGAGTGGGAGGTCGAGCGTGAGGTGGGGCGTGAGGTCGAAGACATCCGCACGAGATGGACCTGGCATGATGGCGTGAGATTGGTAGTTGGAGATATGCCCACGGGCCAATACTATGTAGTGAAAAATATCCGAGACGGCACGTCGATTGCGAACATGGAAAAGACTGTTGGGATTTTACCAGAATTGTAGTGTACCTGGCTTGATTTCTTGTACATTTCTACGGCAGCCCGAATCTGTGTAAAAGCGTGAGACAATCCATTAGGACTAGACCTGCGAGATTAAGAGAATGCGCAAACTGCGTTTTACTGTATGAGAACTACTAGCCGGTCTATATTCATTATGGCGGAGACTTCTCTTCCTCTGCAGCTGGCCGTTCTCGGTTTGAAGATCGAAAGGGTGATGGCGCTGAGAAGGACAAGCGCATTGGCAACAAGAAAGCAGAGAATAGGATGGCTCGATAGGATTCGAATGCCCTCATATGATCCTGCTTTCCTCTATGTGGCCGTGAGGGTCATGGGGTGAGGGAGACGGACGTGGAAGTGTAAAAAGGGGATGAATTCTGGAACGTCCCGCGGGCCAAGAGTGTAAATCTCAAGCCGGGTGTGCGATAAAATCGCGTTGCAAGACGTCGAGTGAGGATTGCCTCTCGCCGACTCATAGTTTATGTGCATGTAGTTAGTTCTTACAGGTCAGCGGGCGCCGGAGGGGAAAGGGTTGCGGGTCTCGGAGTCGGGGCCGTACATCGATCCGTGAGTAACTTTATTGGTTTCTGACGTCTGTGGCCAGAGCCTAGTGTTACACGCCGGAACATTGCACGGACCTAGTGATCTGGAACGGGCCAAGCCCCTGTGTGCCATACAGGGGTGCACTAGTCTCCCGTTCGGACCCGATACAGCTCAAAGGCAGGCGTCTTGACAATAGAACAAAAGTGTGCATATCAAACAAAAGTAATGACTACAGTATCAAACATCTTTCTAACCATAACCAGGTCATGTCCCGGCATGATCAGCGCTCCATCTGTTGCCTCCTTATGACGTTTCACCGTTTGCAGGTTGAGATTTGGTGGGTATTTCGCGACACCTTTGACCCCAGCCCAGTCAAAGTCGAGTAGAAGGACGTTCTGTGCTTTCTCCTCTGTTCCCCACTGATGACGAGTCATCATATTGACGTCGCGGATGTCCCCATGCACGAACCCACGATTGTGCAACACTTGGACCACCCGCTGGATCTCTGCTACCAACACGCAGTTACTGTAATCACCGGGCCCCAAAACGCGGTAGCTCTGGGTGTCCATATACTCCATGACGGCCATGTACCATCCGCCCGGCAGAGACCGAAATCCAAGTAGACCGGGGGCTACCCCAGCATCAGCACAGAACCGATGTGCTTCTTCTGAATACCGTCGAGTAAATTTGACAAGGACTTTGGTGCTTGTAGTAGTCGTCGCGACAAATATGAGCTTCTCAGGGGTAAAACGACGATTGTAGGTGAACTCGACCCTTCCTCCGAGTTCAGTCTCATAGCTATCGGGGTACGGGAATGTAACTCTGAGTATCCTTTGATGTGTTTGGGGCTCATGCGTGCTCCTTGAGATTAAGCGCTCGTAGTGGTCGCGAAGCTTCTTAACAGCGATCTTAAATGCGCCGAATGCACGAGCCAGCCGGGTAGCCATGACAGTTTCGTGGACATTCGAATGGAGAGGGAAGCACTCTGTAAGGCTCTCGAGCTGAAAGCGGTCAGTGATGACCGTCCCAGAAAACCCGACTAGGGTGTCTATGAGGAGTAAGCAAGCTATCGCAAGGCAGTGAGAGACACCCACCAACACAATAGACTATGATGCAGGGGAGTACATCGAGCGGGTCCTTTTTGTTTCGTATAACTGGTCGAAAAGCCTCGAGGGGATAGAAGGAGGCTTGCACTTCCGGGTCTCCTTTACCATTCCAACCTTTCATCTCAAACACCACATACATGTATTCCCCAACAACAGCATGTCCGTTTGTCGTGCGTTTCGTTGAGCCGACTTCCGCAGCGTATAACTGGATGTTAAAGTGCTTGGCAAGGACTTTTCGGAACTTTTGGCACTGGGTCGCTTCGTTCTCCCATGGTCCCGAGATGGCTTGGCAAAGTTCCAGTACAAGCGCGTTATCTTCCGGAGTTGGTTCGTGAAGCTCGACATCTGCGACAAACTCTGCAAAAATGGGGTGGAGAAGGGCCAATGGTAATACAGTGTGATTTGGGGGGCGATGGAGGGCGAATCTTGATTCGTCGAGCTGGCGAGAATATTTTGGTTGTGACAGGTCGGAAGGTGGGGGAATACGAGCAACCGAGTCGTCCACAATAAGATGTCTCCTTTTTATATTATCGACAGAAGCTAGTGCGAACTGTAAGTGGTTGAATAAACTGCGTAACACTGAAGACCTACCCGAATCCTCGCGCTTCTTGTCAGCCGCAGAGAGGATAACGTCAGCATCAGGTCGAATCGAACGAAGCTCTGACCCGGCTAGGGCACGCATTGCTGACCTTGGTAGAAACATATCCTGCTCACGGTGGTTTAGGTGGTGAGGGTACGATGACGGCCGACGGCGCAGGGCCAGTGGTTGTTGTTGAACCCATGGAACGACGTTGTTGGAAACGGTGCAGTAATAGACGATAGCGGGGTCATGGTAGAGTGGTTGGAGGGTACAATGACGCAGCATTGACAATACGGGTTATTCGAAGGGTCAGGGGTGGGGACACATCAGATAGGGGCGACATGGGGACGACGCCACGCGCCCTTGAATCCATTGACTCACCTTCGGGGAGCTTAACAAGAATAAGGATCCTATCGGCAGGGGCACCTGATGGGAAGACCCTGTTCAACCTCCAGGTCGGGGTGAGCCTGTCGGTTCTCCTCAAAGTTTGGGCCAAGGTTTCGACTTCTTTGATAGCGTGCTGCTCATTGGATGTATCGACGTCGATTCTATATAGGTCGAGCATTTTTGTGGCAAGATCATCGAGCTCCGGTGATTCCCGCTTGATCTTGTCCTTCAAGTGGTGCACCATCTTAGTCTCCTCGATATCGACCGAGAAGATAAGGTCGCTACCGAGTATGATACAGGGTATCGTGATATCTGACATTCGGAGAAGAGGTAAGAGTTCAAGGTTGAATTACCAACCGACAGGGGTAGCCCCTCCCTTATAGGTACGCGACCGCGGCCGCCGTCTGATACCTGACCCTGCTTCCTGCTCATTCTCCTCACTCCCAGGCGGCCTCCTCAACCTCGACATTGAAGGTTCCTCGGAATTCACCGAAACCAAGAAAACCACTACAAGATCCTCCGGTACATCAAGAACGTCCTCCCGTGCGACGACTTCGATATTATGCTGCGCACTGCCGATGTCTTCGGCAAACTCTTCGTCTACGGCGACCCGACAACCATCGAGTCGGTCGTCGAGATCGAGATCCAGCGCCTTCCTGGACTTTATATCCCGCGAGACCGCGAAGAGTACCGAGGCGGAGCGGTTTGGTGGTCTTGTCAGACTCAACGCCTTTCCCGGCATTGTGTTTCTGGGGTATATGGATGATGTGTCGAGGGGCCTAACCGTGCCGCTTTGTGATACGGGGGTCGGTCCACCTTCCTCTCTAATTTCCTTTTGCACGCAGCCCCACATACGCAAGCAAGCTGGTATGCTCCTTGGCACTTGTATCAACATCCTCCGCCCGGACTCGGATGTCCCACCCGCTTCGCCAGTAGGGCACATCTTCGGCTTCGCGCTCAAAGGCCTGCGCTCAGCCGGAGTAGCCTCTAGGCCTTCGTTCCCTGGCACGACCCTCACCACGGGCGGCGGTGGTGGCGGCGGCCAAAGTATATCCGAGGTCCTCCTTGGCACCTTGCAGATCGAACTTTGGATTTACTTCTATGCGCGACAGTGCGGACAGTGCGGACAGCGCGGACAGGACAGGGAGACAAACTCCCATACGTCATTTTCAGGGTACCATATCTGGGTTCGCTCGGGCTATATTCGAGGACGGGCCAACCGCACCAGTGGTGGGCGCACCAAATCGAGAGCCTCTGATTTAGTGGGTTTGACCCCGCTCACTTGTCTTTACTCGTGTCGCCTTTACACGACCTCCTTCCGGTTTCTGGGCTCAGTTTGCCACGTTACGTCTGCTGGCATTGGACTGTAAGACCCCACAGTGCAAGAAATGGTCTGGGTGGTCAGTCGTGCCACCCCCCACCCACCCGTGTCGATACCTTGTGTGTCGTGTCTTCACTGTGAAGGGGTCTGAGGTCGAGCGTGATGTGGGGCGTTAGGTCGAAGACATCCGCACGAGATGGACATGATGGCATGAGATTGGTAGTTGGAGATACGCGCACGGGCCAATACTATGTAGTGAAAAATATCCGAGACGACCCGTCGTTTGCGAACATGGAAAAGACTGTTGGGGTTTTACCAGAATTGTAGTGTACCCGGCTTGATTTCTAGGACGTTTCTACAGCAGCCTGAATCTTTGTAATAGCGTGTATTGAGACTATCCATTATCCAAGGAGAGGAATATACTTGCAAGATTGAGAGAATATGAATGCGTGAAACGCGTTTACAGTATGGAATGGACTCGAGTGCCCTCACCATGACCCCTCTCTCCTCCATGTGGCCGCGAGGGTCGTGGGGTGAGGAGGTGGATGTACAAGTGTGAAAGTGAATGGCTGGTGACCATTCAGGGGCGAAAATCTTGCGCTCCTTACTTATCGAAATGAGGCCGGCCTCACGGCCAAATGAATCCATGTCCCAGTCTTCTGTACCCTCTTTTCTTTGTTGGGATTCCTCTTGCTGCTTATGCCGCGACACTAAACTACCGTCGGCAGCAGTGTCAGTCTTGTGGTTCGAATTTTCAATTTCATATTATATAAGAATTGTTTGGGTTTGTTTGGTCATTTAGCATGTGAAACTTGAAAACCCGTTCCTTCCCCTCAATGGAGCGTGTTTCCGTCGAAGTATGGCAACAAATCCTCCTCAAGGTCATGGAGACGAATGATTGGCCTATATTTGCCACCAGTTGTACCCCGTACACTTTTCTCGCCTTCATGTATCTGTGCATTTACTACCAAAGGAGCGAGAGACCGAATCAGGATTACCTGACACAGCGCAGACGTCTTCGGCTGGTCTGTCGTGCGTGGAACGAATTTGTCCTTTTCACCAGTCACCGCTGGCTGCCACTAGAAGACTGGAGCCCGATGTACAAGCTAGACTCGACGACTACTGCTCGCACCAACGGAGGAGTTGGTCCCGTCGAGAAATTATCCATGTTAATACGGTTCTCGGATGCGACCCCAATCTTCTCTTGGGCTTCTCACATTCTGAAACGCCCTGCGAGTCAGTCTCCCCTGCGGGCTTACATCCTCCGGCTCCATCTCAACAGAGATACAATACCTGCGCCAAGGGACAGCCTGTTTGACGATTTCCTCTTCGGAAAAACAACGACCCAGGACCTCGAATGTACGAACACGAACACGACGCTACACTTGCTCTCAATCGCCACAATCGCCTTAGGATGCAAGGTCCACATTCCCATCTCGTTCTCACAAATCTCTCGCATCTTCCCTGGTCTGCGCTCGCTCTTCCTATACAACGTAAAGGTGACGCCACAACAGACATTAACGCTAGCACATCTAGAAGTATTATCCGTAGACTACCCGTCGGAGACACTGCTGGAGTCGATGGAGACATGGGACACGCCAACACTGCGGCATGTCTCCCTGGGGGAATTCAGCAGCACGCCGCTAACAGGCGTGCTCGACCGCTTTCTGGGGCGGTGGGCACACCAAATCGAGAGCCTCTTCTGTAGGGAGTTTGCCCCTGTTCACTCGTCTATACTCGCGTCGCCTTTACTCGACCTCCCTTCCGGGTTCTGGGCTCAGTTTCCCGTGTTGCGTCTGCTCGGATTGGACGATGAGGCTCTCAAGCGCAAGGAATGGTCCGGGTGGTCCGTCGTGCCACCCCCCACCCACCCGTGTCGATACCTCGTGTCTTGTTTCTACCCTGTGAGGAAGTGGGAGGTCGAGCGTGAGGTGGTGCGTGAGGTCAAAGACATCCGCACGAGATGGACCTGGCATGATGGCGTGAGGTTGGTAGTTGGAGATACGCCCACGGGCCAATACTATGTAGTGACAAATATTCGAGACGGCACGTCGATTGCGAACATGGAAAAGACTGTTGGGATTTTACCAGAATTATAGGGTACCGGGCTTGATTTCTAGTACGTTTCTACAGCAGCCCGAATCTGTGTAATAGCCTAGCATGTATTGAGACAATCCATTATCCAAGGAGAGAAATATACCGCGAGATTAAGAGAATGCGCGAATCGCGTTTATAGTTTGAGATCATTTGTGCATCAGTACGTAATACTAGCCGTGGCAGTCCTCAACTTAAGATCGAGTGGGTGACGGCGTTGAATATGTTCATCTACCCCTCGATGAGAGCCCAAGTCGGCGTAGTGAAAACAATTTATTACCCAAAGAGAGGAATATAACTATGAGATTAATACAATGTGCGAATCGTGTTTACAGATATGAAATTATTTGTGTAGAAGTATCTCCAGCTAGTCCACGGCGATCTTTAACCTCTCTCACTTCAACTGGCACAGGCGTGGCAGTCCTGCTTGATTGATGATCAGGAGGATGATGGCGGTGATGGCGACGAGCGCGTAGGCATCAAGGAAAATAGAGAACATGTACACCTCCCCCCTGAGGACGGTACGATAGGACCCGAATGCCCGAGCCATGACCCCGCTCTCCTCATCAGCGGTACAATTTCCAGACGCCGCTGTACCTACGGGGATGGCAAGTTCTGTGGTGTTGACTGAGCTTCAGCATATCGGACGAGATGCGTGGCAGGCGGAGGTTGAGGTTCCCTTTTAACCACCCCAGGCCCCTCTCGAACGCGAACACCTTGTTGCGGACAGTACAGCGCAGGAACTCGATAATGGAGCCGAAAACGCGGTGCCGTCAAACGTGGAAATGCACACCGTTGTCGATTTGCAGGTAGAAGTGCACAATGGTCTTGTTAATTGCGTTCGTGTTGGTGAACCCAAAGAGGTCTGCAACCTGAAAAACCCTGGCAAGGAAGCCAGCTGTACGTGTGCCGACGGCCTGCTCGAACTGAGCATGGAGCGTGAGAATGGTCTCATTGGCGAGTCGGAGAGTGGGAAGCCGTGGGTCCGTCCACTGTTTGCATATCTCGTCGATCGTCCTTTGACGTTTGCGGAATTGGTGGGCAGCGTATTGTTAAGGTCGTTCAAAGGGGCTGGTCCAAAAATCTGGGGACAACAGGCCGAAGAAGAGAGAAGTGTTCATGGTATTAGTAGGTGTGTTGGCACGATCCCCAAAACCAGGGGTACTGCCGAGGGCCGAGATGACGGGTGTTTTGAAGAGTATTTGCAGCACTACCAAAGGCAGTTGCCATATCACCAAATGCATTTTCAACATGTTTAACGATCTACATGGAGAAGATCAGATAGGACAGCACCGCAGATGGGAATGGAGATTTACAGTGATGACACCAGCGAGACCGGCCATGAAGATCAATGGAATATACACAAATAGAAGGCCTTGTAGATGTCAATGACGAAGACGATGATGTTTTTCACAGATGTCAATCTGGAGAGCGCTCAGTGAAGTGTTCGTTGAACGAGAGAGCTGTGGGTGGGGTTATGGACTCAGGCCGTCTCTGGACGTGTGTATAGAGGAGAATATAGCTTTCTGGAGTTGTTCGTTCTTGTTTAACGCCATCCAACGCGGCATAGAGACGGCTGCTGTGGCTACTCGCTGGGCAGCGAAACCTTGGTACCGCCTCTTCTCCCATCGCATACACCGTCATTTGTTGCCTTCAGATTCTACCTCGCTGCTCTGCGTGCCCATGATCTCATCGACGCCTCAAAAAAAGCCCTCCTCATCACGTCCTATGAGGGTGGGTTTGAGTGGGGTGTGGATGGGCTGCTTTCCATGTAGACGCGAGGGTCGTGCGTAGGTGAGGGGTGAGGACGTGGAAGGGCAGAAAGGGAGCGGGAGCGAGGGAGTGAGAGGCCAGATACTGTGTGTCTTGTAGCAAGCTCCGTGGGCATTAAGGCAAGAGCCTATATAAAATAACGGGCACTATAACCCCGCCCTTTGTGTTGTTTTCGAGGGCACCGGATTGAGGCAGTCGAAGTGTCGATATTAAGCTATAACACCGCTTGGGTCCTTGATCCCTCCTCCAGACGTCCGAACTCGCAAAGAAATCGATTCTATCTGGACAGGTGCATACATTGTTTCACTTCCTCAGTAGGTCAGCTTTTCAGCAGTTCGTTGAGCGAACACTGACTCCACTGTGAAGCTGCTTTCAAAGTGTGTTTCCACCTCTCTGTTTCACAAGTGGCTCGCTTATCATTTACTATATAAGTAAGAATAAGCAACAGAGGTGTATTAGTACCCATCAATGGAGCGTGTTTCCGTCGAGATATGGCAACAAATCCTCCTCAAGGCCATGGGGGCGAATGATTGGCCTATATTTGCCACCAGTTGTACCCCGTACACTTTTCTCACCTTCATGTATCTGCACGATTTCCGCCAAAGGAACCGGAAACCGTATCAGGATTACCTGACACAGCGCAGACGTCTTCGACTGGTCTGTCGTGCGTGGAACGAATTTGTCCTTTTCACCAGTCACCGCTGGCTGCCACTAGAAGAAGACTCGAGCCCGATCTACAAGCTAGACCCGACAACTTCTTACGCCAAAGGAGGGGTTGGTCCCGTCGAAAAATTAATCACAGTAATCAACTCGAACGAGGTGGTGACCCCAATCCTGTCTTGGGTTTCTCACATTCTGAAACGCCCCGCGACTCAGACCCCCCTGCAGACTTACATCCTCACTATCAGGGGTGCGCTTACGCCGGGGTACAACCCGTTCGACGACCTCGTCGGAACAACGACGACACAGGACCCCGGATGCTCGAACTCGAACTCGAACTCGAATACGACGCTACGTGCGCTCTCAATCGCCATGTCATCCTCACACGGCTTCATCTCGCTCTCGCAGATCTGTCGCACTTTCACGGGTCTGCGCATGCTCTTCCTAATTAATGTAAATGCGACACCACAACAGACACTAACGCTAGCACATCTAGAAGTATTACACGTGCTCTTTCCGTTGGAGGCACTGCTGGAGTCGATGGGGACATGGGACATGCCAGCACTGCGGCATGTCTCACTGGTGCATTTCAAAATGCCGCTAACGGGAATGCTTGACCGCTTTCTTGGGCGGTGGGCGCACCAAATCGAGAGCCTCTGGTGTAGTGGGTTTGACCCCGCTCACTCGTCTTTACTCGTGTCGCCTTTACACGATCTCCCTTCCGGGTTCTGGGCTCAGTTTTCCACGTTGCGTCTGCTGGGATTGAGCTGTAAGACCCTACAGTGCAAGAAATGGTCTGGGTGGTCCGTCATGCCACCCCCCACCCACCCGTGTCGATACCTCGTGTGTCATGTCGTTCCTGTGAAGGGGTTTGACGTCGAGCCTGAGGTGGGGCGTCAGGTCGAAGACATCCGCACGAGATGGACCTGGCATGATGGCGTGAGATTGGTAGTTGGACATGTGCCCACGGGCCAATACTTCGTAGTGAAAAATATTCAAGACGGCACGTCGTTTGCGAACATGGAAAAGACTGTTGGGATTTTACCAGAATTGTAGTGTAGCTGGCTTGATTTCTAGTACGTTTCTACAGCAGCCAGAATCTGTGTAA
>Ga0307515_10017768_pt1 | contig 12934 bp, 8 predicted proteins | sample 17_EM_MG_FD_194513 | JGI IMG/M metagenome (GOLD analysis project Ga0307515, IMG submission 194513) | Populus trichocarpa ectomycorrhiza microbial communities from riparian zone in the Pacific Northwest, United States - 17_EM | ecosystem: Host-associated > Plants > Roots > Unclassified | place...
TCCCTGGTATATAGGGTCGGCACAAGTCGTATTAATTGTTACTGTCGCTGCAGGTAATAAAAGCAATGATGCAGTTACTGTAACCTGGCCGTTAACAAATGGAACACTCGGGTACCCAATACTATTAAACGTTGCCGTATTGCCAATTATATTTCCTGGCAGGACATTTCCACCTCCGTCTACCGCTGAAATGCCCGTTAAAAACGGAAGTAGCCCACCAACGTACCGAACCTTCAAGCTTGTTACTCCGCCTGTGCAGGGTCCACACGTACTAGCCGCAGGGCAATCACAGCCGGTTTGCCCGTATGCAGTTGAAGCAACCAGTTGCAATGTAAAACAGAGAGCGATGGCTTGCCACTTCAAAGTGCGCGAAAAGAAACCGGAGTCCATTCAGAAGTTGTATCGTCTTCCTCCAAAGTTAGTTTCAAATAAACTAGAGGGGGCTATGGCTGGGACATTAAAACAATGTATTTCAGATCGTTTTGGTAATTCCTCATCTATTAAACTCAAGGGTGAAGTTGCTCTGATGTAATTATTTTGCTGATGATCAGTTAGTTATACTATAATAAATTGTATACAATTCAGGCGTTATGTTAACCTAGTTTTGGCTCCAGGCCTTAGAACTTTTTTTAGCCGAGGCAGCGACACTCCTGGGAAAGACCTAGGCTTGCACACAGGACCAGGTGGCTTGACAATGTCTGTTGCTGCTGGCCAAGACATAGGGGACAGACAGGGATTGTATAGGGGGTAGATAGGGGTTATATAGGGAGTATCCCGGGGGTTAGTCTGTCCTGATCAAATGAAGATTGGAGCAGGGGAATGACGAAAGCCAATATATTTCGATTCCCAGTATTTTTCCAGCGACCTGATGCGTGAGGGCAGATCGTCCAGTGGTGTCTTTCTATCAAAAGATTAATTTACACCATCCCCTACATCAATGGACACACGGAGTTTACTCTCAGCAGACTTTCACTACTTCGATGCCTAACAAGTCGCCCAGCTTTTTGATTTTACCGGAGATGCGCCCCAGGCCAATGGCACAATGATGAGCTGGACCATTGCTGTTCCATTCTTCCACAAACTTCCTGGCACCGATCGTAAACTGATACCGGCTGTTCGTGTTCCCTATTTCGAGGATCGGCCCTGTTACCGATTTACCTTCTGCTGGCAGGAGCGAGGCCGGACTTGAAAGTGATAGCCCGGGGCCGAAGGCATTGCTATATTGGCCTCAATTAGTTACCTAATAGCAAGCACTTTAGAAAGCCTTCATTTTGAAAGTAGACAATTTGTTTAATGCTTACAAAAACCGCTAGTTCCTATATAATCAGCTTTCCATAATTCAAATCTTCAATGAATCGCGACCCAAATATTCTGGCCCACTTCTTAATCGAATTGGTTTGAGATGTAATGTTTAACGCTTCTTCACCTATTTGTATTAACCTCTCAGTTCTATCCATAAAATTGGATTCTTCGTTGTTAGTCATGTGCTCAGATAGATCGTTAAATGGGTTCGTGGGTTTTTCTATGCTAAAGTGCCAGCCCAATTTGTAATTAAACTCTTTAACTGTTTCAAGAAAAGCTACATCGTCTCTTTGATGAGGCTTAAAGTTTTTAGACGCTAGAACAGTTAGTGTCATCCCGTTGGGAAGCACTGGAGATTTAGGACAATTTTCTTTCCATGCTTTTAAATACTTCACTATTCTTTTCAATTGGTTTTCATCTTTCGAATTCCGCTTACATTGGTTGAGAAACCATTTTGTAAAATCCGATGGGCTGGAAAACTCTGACCATTGTTTTTCACCCTTAAATCCGATTACAGTTTTCGGGTCATTATTCCAAAAACCAACTTTGTAAGCGTATACTGGAAGATCAATGTGATACGAGATATCATTCTTGTCAGTATAAGGCGATTTATAAACAACTCGAATACATGATTTTTTACTAATAGGTCTAATGGAAGTATGGCCATCGACCGCATTAAAAATTACTTGGTGGATCGATTCCGTTTTCGGCCAGTCATCAGGATCACCGATAAGATTTTTAATATAAACCCCAAGATCTAGGTCATAATAGCCGCTTACAGGTCTGATGCTAGTATCCATTGTATATGAGCCCTGCCCAATAAATTGAGGAGCTTTATAACCCTTATCCTGAAAAGCCTTGGTAATCTTACTAATAACTGCGCGTTTAGAAGTTTCAAGCTTGTTTCTCTCAAATTTGTTGAGACTTATGAAAGCATCAAAAGCCAAAAACTGTGAATGACAATTACTCATTATTCGGATACTCTATTTTTAATTAACAATGGCCCTCTATTCTTTGCATTCTAAAAATGTGTAATTCTTCCCATCATATTTTCCAAGAAGAAATCCCTTTAATCCCATAATAATAAACAGAACAAATGGTTCATTTAATTCATTAAAGGTGAATTGATCTTTGATCATTTGCTTGTCTTGACGTGAAGGACTTGGTATGTTTTCAGGATGCGTATGCCATTCTCCCAAGTAAATTGTCTTTTTTCCGCTGTTATCAAATTCGTAATTTATTATCACTTGAGCGATCCTTTTGTCTCTCTCAAAACCATAGCGAGAGGCTGAATCAAAAGTCGAGGGAGTTGATACCTTTAGAACGTAGACATCTTTTCCACGTATCTGACCAAGTAAAATTCCTCCGGATTCTGGTTGTTTTGATTTTACTTGCTTATAGTTAGAGATGATTTCTAAAACCTGTTCTTCTAAATGAATGTTAAGTGTATCTAAAATAAAAGATTTCATGCTCTTGATTCAATTATAGTCCCATATGCATTAGATCGGAATTCAGCAGCAATCTCTAATCCCATTTGCTCAACGGTAACTAAGTCGCCCACCCAGGAAAAACTTCTAGTTCCCTTTTGGGAACTTCTAATAATGTTTAGAATAAACGGAAAAAGTGAGCCCAAAAATGCAAGCATATCGCTTGAAGAATAGGGAACATAAGATGTTTGACAACCAGCTTCCTTTTTTGAAAGCAGAGGGTTCTTTCCAATGTATTCTGTTTTCGCGATCAAGTTGCCCCGAAACAAATCTTGCTCATCAAAAAAGGCGTCAAACGTTGCACCTCCTGGGTCAAGAAAAATGCAATGCCCTGCAGCTAGGTAGGGTTCGACCCAAAAAATAAACATCGGAAGTTCTGAGGCCTTTTCGCGGAGAATACTTGAAATATATCTTTCAATGGAAGTATTTCCGATGGCTAAAAAAAGATATGTTGAATCACTTATGAAGCTAATTTCATTTTGAAGAACGGTGAGAATAGACTCTTCCTTTGTATTGACATCTAATGTAGGTCGGTTTCTTAAGAGATGACTCCGAACGCCTCTGGTCTTAAACAATCCAACGTCACTTAATCCTAGCAAGTGTCGACCAATATTTTCTACTCGTAAACTTTCGTCATCAATTAATTTAAGTCTGGTGTTCTGAATAGATATTAAGAATGGAGTCAAATTTGATCCAACACTTCCAACTCCAACTACTACAAAGCAATGCTCAGCAGCACTAATACTTCCCGCTGTCCTTGCACTCAAGCGACTACTACTGAAATCTTCAAGTACAATCCGAGTCACTAAATCAGCAGCTTGATAGGTTGATAAGGCCTGGAAAGGTTTGATTTTTCCATTCCTGAAACCATTTCTATTAAGGTTCGCTGCTCCATATCTCCAACCAAAATATCTAGTAAGTCCGTTGATTTGTTTTGAGAACAGAAGATAAATTGGAGATGGTTGTTTATTAATAAATCTAATCAGTTCTTCATGAACCTGCGCATCGTATTTTTGAATTAATTCGAATGTTTGCTTATTGCTATATTCAAACGGAGGCTTCGTAATTGGTATTGCGCCAACATTTATTCCTTCATATTCTTTATACTTGTGTTGATTCTCTTTTAAGTAATCTATAAATCTTAATGCCTCGGCTCCTTGTTGATGAATTACTTCGCTAAATTTTCCAATCGGTTTATCAAGTAGGATCAATTTAAAAGTGTTGCCAATAGGACCATCTAGAACGCTTAACACTGTCTCTTTGGGTTGATCCCTTCTCGAGTAGGAGAGTGCCCAATAGGCTGAAAATTCGTCCTCATAGTCCGCCTCATTTCGACTCGCTAAACCATCCTCAATTATTCGCTTTGCTTTTCGTAAGACCAACTCTACAACTTGCCCCGGAAAATTAATATTGGCTTGAGCATCATCTTTGAATGTACAAATGAAATAATCTGGTTGGGTATGAGGAAGATGCTTATACTTATTGAAGCTGTCAGGGGTTAGGTAAACCCTTGGAACTAACAGGGGAAAATCCCGGGGAATCGCTAAGTTAAAAGTGGTTATTTCTATTTGCCCACTTACGTTATAGATTTCAGTGGTAACTTCCCATACCTCAGCAAACTCATGAAGTTGTAACTTTTGTCTTTCCTGTAATGACAAAATACGAACAGATTCGCTTTTACTAATCCATTCAAAAGCGACAGAGCGTAGCTCCGCAAAGTTAATCATGCACTTTTTTCGTTGTCAGCTTTAATTATTGTTGCTGTAGAATATGCTTTGGCATTTTCGATTTCGTCTTTCGCCATCTCGCACGGAAATCGACTTCCTAAATGACGTTGCCATTTTGCGCAAGCATCTTTTGGATTATCGGCCTCTACTGCTTGTTTCGCACTAGTTACGAACGTATTTAAAACTGAACTGAAATATTGTTTTTTCGTATCTGAATAGTTTTTAAACAAATCAACATTCTTAGGTGTGGTTGGACGCGGGCATGTAAATCCGTTTATACTCAACCACCTTTGAATATTTATCAAAGTGTCGCGTAGAGCAATATCATCCCTATCATTTGCAGAGTAATTAGAATTTGACCCAGCTAAAATTGTCATTACGACTCCTGGAGGCATGTCTCCTTGTAAATTATCACCCCATGCCTTAAGGTATCTAACAATATTCCGCAGCTGATGATCTTTCTTTCTTCTATCATTCAACCATTGTTGATATTGTTCTTCAAAAGAACTCCTTTTAAGGATAAACTCAGTCCTGAATCCCGAATTGATTAAATCTTCAAACCATTTAATGAACTCAACAGGGCTGCTTATAGTCCAACCGCTTTTTGTATCAGCCAATTCTGGGGCTTCAGGGTTAGTTACATAATAAATTGGAATATCGATGTGATAGTTATAGTCTTTTTTTCCGTTATACCTTACCCTAACACAGGTCTCTTTATCTTTAACCTCAGTTATATCATCGTTACCTTTTCCTTTAGTTATCGACTCAAGAATAAATGTGTGAAAGTCACTTGGACTCGGTCGATCTTTTTGTGCCCTTTTACCAAAGAAATATACACCGTCATCTAAATCGTATTCATCTGCATCTCTACATGGAGTTATGATAGTGTCCATAACATAAGAGCCTTGACTTTGAAACTCTATCTTTTCATCAATAGTAATTGTCAAAAATTCATTAAGCTTCCGCAACTTTTCAATTTTACTGAACCCATCGGAGATGTGCGCTCTTAGCGTATTTCTCTTTTCTCTCAAATTAACTCTTCGACTTTGTTCAAGTCTAATCCGGTCATTAAATTCCGTAAAAAGCGAATGACAGTTTGCCATGGTTATTGGGTTTTATAGTTTTTCCTATGTTTAAAAAATTCTTCTACTTCAGTTTTTTTGCAATAGAGTTCACCCATATCATTTCCCTTTCCGTTAATGAGATCTAAAGCATCTCTATTTGCGACATCTAATTGAACTAATCCTTCTTGTTCAGCTGAAATTGTTGGGCTCGGTATTCTTAAATAGTCAATGTTAACCTCTGTAAGGCTCTTGATTTTTGACATAAAATAATCGGTAAAAAGACTTTGTCCAGTTAAAGAAGTTTCAAATAATCCATCACCCCAATCTTTGAAAGATCGGTTTCGTTTGAGGCCCGGTGGCTTACCACCTGTTAAAGACAAACTGCTGACGGATAAAATTTTTAGCGATTTGAATCTCTTTCCAGCGCCAACAAAGTAGGTAAGAGCCTCAATTAATCCGACCATGGTTGGATTATTGCCCCAAACGCCTCCATCGACAAATTGCTTTCTGTCATAATATTCTATTTCGGCCATAGGGAAATACGTGGGAGCAGCCGAAGTAGCCAACGCAACATCAACATATAGTGCTTTATTGTCTCTACTTAACTTTCCTTCTTTGTGATCATACTTGAAAATCCAAGGCCTAGCATCCGTCATCGAGTAAGAAGGAATACAAAGCAAGTTTTGACTATCTCCAATTTTATGTTCACCAAATACTTTCTGTAGTTCATCACGTAAAGGCTTGTCAGAAAATTTGCCTCCAAATAATACTTGATTGATAAACCCTTTGTTAGTCTTGCCAAAAAATGGAATTCTAATGTCCTTGAATTCCGGAAAAATGACTGGACCGCTTTGTTTATAAAATTCACAAATTTCGCTTGCAGGAATGCCCAGGGAAATAGCCAAAGCAATGATTCCTCCTGTAGATGTTCCGCATATCATATCGAAGTAATTCGACATACTTTCACCAAATGTCTTCTCGAAATGATCGAGAATTCTCGCTGAGTATAAGCCCTTGATTCCACCTCCATCAATAGTTAAAACTTTGAAAACGTCTTTGGGATTTATCGATGTATTATCCATATATAAACTTGGTAGAAAATTCCTTTGAAGGATTCAAAATTTACCTTTTGTTTTTACCGATTCGAACGTAGCTTCAATATGCCCACGGGTTTGAGGTTGACGATTTGTAAAATATTTTCCTTCCAGCCTCCATTTCTTTTTGGTGCCATGAATATTAAGGATATTAACTCCTTCATGCGCATCTAATTTTTTGTCGTCCGAACCAAAATTATAATAGATGAAATTCACACTTAGATGACCATCCCGATCAAGGAATTCACCCGAAAGGCTAGTTGAATTGGTGCTAGAAGACTTACTCCCTAGAGTGTATAAACGAATTTTAATAGTAGATGCAGTTTGAAAGATTTCAATTTTGCACTCCTTATTTGGTATTTGTTGACCTGTAAACTCAACAATGCCAGAATATCGTCCTGAGATGTCAGGAACCGTAACCAAAAGATTGAGTATTGGCATCTTCCAAAGCCACTTGTTATACACATAGAACAATATACCTATGAGTGTAGCATTAGATGGCCCTCTAAAAATGTCATCAGAAAATTGCATGACAACCTGGAACACATAATCCAGAATGATCGATAAAAGTAAAATACAAGTAATTAAAGGTCCCGTCTTGTAATGCCGAAAAGAGAAATCCATTATTTACAGAGTTATATTCATCTGCGCGCAGTAAAATACAACTCCAAACTTTTAAGAGGAGCGAAGGATCAATAGCGCAATTAGACACAACTAATTTACAAATACTTGATGACTCTCAAGTACTTATAATAAAAAGAATCTTAAATGCAATTAAAAAACGACTAGAAACAATGCCAAAAAGCAAGTTCTATGACATAGTGAGATTCGAAACCGATCTTTTTAATTCACGAGAGCATGAGGAGCTATTTCGAAAAAGAAGGAGCTGAAAAACAATTTTGCAATAGTCACCGCTTAGAGTGGACGGGAGAAGAGTCTATTGATGACTAAAGCTAAAAGTATTTTATAAGTTGGGTTAATGTTCTTTAGGTTTGTTCCTTCTCTCCAATACTTAAAAAAGAGCCCCCTAAAATGGGAGCTCTGAAACTGTAACCTCAAGCCATAAGAACCTGAGAAAAACCTCTTTGATGCCAGAGGACCGAAAAGCAAACAGGAATGGCGTGACACCAAACCGATAACCGACCGTCATACTTTTCTTAACTTCCCCCTCACATACTCCCTGAACTCCTCAGGCGATACAATCTCCACTTCATCAAGCAACCCCATCACAAAGCGGCCAATGCCGGCATAGCTGGCTACACGGGTCCGCTGAAGGTGTAGGTTTCCTTTTCTGCTTTGAGGTAGGGCAGGGCCATGGGGTATTCTTCGCGCAGCAGCAAGTAAGTGCGGGCTGTAAGATTTAACACTCTCAACGCGTGAGGATGTTCCCGAAAAAAAATCTTTCATCTTCCAAAAAAAATCGGAATAAGAAAGAATCTATGGCAGGAACTATCCCTTTCTTCTGGTCAGGTACTCCAAACTATCTATGGGACACCACTACTTTTCTTAAAATGTTGCTCGTGTCTTTTAAGTTGAATTGCAAAATGTAAATGCCGTCTGCAAGGTCTCTGGTATCCATGGTTATGCTATTCTCTCCGGAACGCAAAACGGCTGCATTCACAACCTTGCCGAGCCCGGAATACATTTGTATGGGGGCATCGTAATCAACTGGCTTCGATAAATAAATCGTTATCTCCCTATCCGATGGGTTGGGGTAGATGGCTGTCATTTCGGCTATAGGGGATTCAATCTGTGGTACTGCAGCACAAGGCACCCGGCCAGTGGCAACGGAAGTACCGCAGGGATTAGCATTGCAAGGCTGAACCGAATACGTGCCGGACGTAAACGAACAACCATTGCTGTTGGATACCTTTACATAATAACTTCTTCCCGGGTAGCCGCTTATGGATCGCGCTGTCGCTCCGTTTGACCAGAGGTAGCTTGCACCGGATGACGCAGTCAGCGTAAGAAAACCATTGGCACATATATCTCCCGTGGTGCTGATGATAGGCGTGGAACCCGATAAAGGGGTTACGGTACGTTCAGCACTGGTGAAGGTGCATCCGCCCGCTGTAGCGATAACCCGATAGGTTCCAGCCGTTGTGACATTCAGGGAAGTTGAGGTTCCAACATCTGCCCAACTTGTCGATTTTCTTTGCCACTTATACGTAGGAATAAAGACAAACGGGAAAACTGCATTGGCCGTGAGTGTAGTACTTCCTCCTGCGCAAAAGGGACCAGCGGATTGACTAATGCTGACACTATAGGCAGAAATGGTGGTGGACGCAGTAGTGCCGCAGGAATTTGGTTTCATTAACGTTAGCATATACTCTCCGGGCTCGGCTGCTGTTACCGTAATCGACTGTGTCTGCGCTACCAACTGACCATTCCGGTGCCACTTGTAGCTCAGGTTTGTACCACTGTTTGCCGTGAGTGTTATCGACTGAGTCGTACATAAAAAGGTTGGGCCGGAGGCGGTAATGGTAGCGGCCGGTGTAGAGCAGATTCCTTCCTGAATCTGAAGCCACCAAAGGGAGTTGGTATTCGGTGATGTCAGCGGAACGGTTTTATCACCACTCACAGGAGAAGAAGAATTGCCCAGTAAGGTGTAAAGCCCATTCCCCGATTCAAACAAATTCGTCAGGTCGTCATAACCGGATCCCCCATAGGTATTATCGCCTACGTTATTTCCGTTGGCATCCAGTTTCAATATCCAATAGTCGCCTCCACCTCTTGAGTTTTCTGATTTGTGACCGCTGGCGGGAGAGAAGGATCTGCCACCAACCAGAAATCCTCCAGTACTTAATTGTATTATGCTGGCAGGATTATCAACGCCCGAACCTCCATAACGTCTATCCCATAAAATATCACCTGCGGAGTTCATTTTCACTATTCTGAATTCATAGCTGTTGCTTGAATTTACACCACCAGCGAATACGAAGGTGTTGTCGCTCAGGGGCAACATCGCGCTAAAGGTGTTCGCATTAACTCCATCATACAGTGATTTGGTCCAGACTGGTGCAAAGTAGGATCCCATAAAATTATATTTCGTAATGGTTGCATCCTGTTTCACCACAATAAAACTCCCATCGGACAATTGTCGTGGATAGAATTGATCATCCAGGTTTGTAGCAGACGCGAGTGGTAGGTAGGATTCATAGGTCCCGGTAGACGATAACTTAATCAAATGCCTGTATTCTTTCCAACCATAAGGAAGCGGATAGTCATTATAGTTATGATCAAACTCGATCACCGCATAGCCTCCATCTTTGGTTTGAATAATATCCTCAAATTTGAAATATAAATCGGTTACAAGTTTACCATTTTCATCAGGCTTGAATGTTTCACTTTTTTCGTAGGTCCAACCCGGATTCAGGTTGGCGTCAAACTTAATCACTTTGGCAATGCTGGGTTTCGATTCGCCATACGAGTTAAACACTCCCTTTTTCCCCGTAAGAATAAATCCTCCGTCTGACGTTTCCTTAATACCATTCACATCATTGAGAAAACCGGTATCGAAGCGCTTTCTCAACAAGACGTTGAACGATGCATCTAATTTTATTAGTTCCACCTGGTTATCATCGTCATGGAGTTGACCTGGATAAGAAGTGCCCACGATGTAGTTTCCGTTATTCAGTTTGATTGTGACGGGACGACCGAATAGATCTCCTAAGAAAAAATTGGTTGATGCATATTGCGCTTTCTGAGTGACGATTCCGGTAACCAGGCTTGTCGGGATCGGCTGGTCGTCAACGTACAGGCCATACTTTTCTGTTCGGGTACAGCCGGCTGATTTCGCAGTCATGGTATAACTAAAACCACCGGATGTAGTACTCTTGAATATTGGATTGGCGATGGTGGAACTGCTAAGATTGGTTGCCGGTGACCAGGAATATGTTTCTCCGGTTGCACCCGGTTTACCAAGTTCAATGTCTGTATTGACGTGAATATTTTTACTAATGCTGCGATTCTGGCAATCGTATAAGGTGACAGTAATGGACTTTGTAGTGGGCGTTCCATATTGCGGGATGACGGCAAGCGTGTACGTTCTGGTGAGTGGGAGAGTGGGCGGGATGTTGCCAAACGTAATCACACCTTCCTTCAGATTGGGATAACTGAAATCGCTGGTAGGAGTCCATTCGTAGTTCAATGTACCGGTGTTACCATACGTCTCAAGGGTAGGCACGAGCTTGTTCTTGGGTAGTTCAAATGCATTTGTGGAAAGGGTTATATCTTTTATGACGACATAGGGCAAATTGCTTGGACCTCCATTATAATCCCCGTCTAATACCGTAATCGATGAGGAGGATCCCGCCAGCAGGCTCTTTAATGTTGGATATCCTGAATCAGCATTTAGCCATGAAGTTGCCAGCATCCCATAATAATCCGGCCCGGGGTAATACACGCTTCCACTACTCAACGTGCAAACTGAATTTCCACCGCGCAACTGCCCGATAATTCGCCTGGATTGTATATCCATTAACGGAGACCCGGACGATCCACCCTGCGTAACACCTTCATCCCAGGAGAACTTGAAATCCGTATAAGGCAAGCCTGCAACTTCGTCAAAATCATTGTCAGAACCCGGCACGTCCCGTTGCACCTTTACATTGATAATGGGCTCGGAATAGGCAAGCGAAATTTTCTTTACATCACCAGCCGGATGATGAATACCAACTACTCCGGAATTCGGTATATAGCCCGTTACATCCCAGCCCAGGTAATTTACATTATAATAACTTTTAGGATTAGCCGAGAATTCCAGAAGTATATAATCTGACAAGCGACCTTTAGATCGTAAATAAGCGCCCTGGATGGTTCGGGTAATATCCGGTTCCAGCGTACTGTTGCTGCAACCGGGATGTTCATAATTGAAATAAAATATCCACTTTGAAAAATATTGATCCGGAGTTGTCGCTTCATTATAGACATGGTTCGCGGTAAGCAAATAAAATTTTTGACTAACCGAATTAATCAGTGAACCACTCACAAAACCTGAAATGTTATCGGCCGGGTAATACACTGCAATACGGGCAATGCCTTTTGATTCCGCTGCATAAAGCGGTTCGCAGTTGACATTGATCATACAGGACCCCGCTTCCCCAAAGCCTGCTGATCGATTCGTTCCACCTTGGCCTCCAAAGACTGCACTAAAAACATGAATCAGTTTATTCACTTTTAACTCGCCTTTGAATTCAGGTGTTTTCGGCTCATAATATTCCAGCACCAATGTGTCGCCCTTAATAATCTGGATTGCAAATTCACTGTTCGGGTTATTATTCGCTTTCGTATAGGCCCCCAGCTTCATGGACTTATCCTTATTGTAGATATACACATGAGCACCTTCAGGAAGCCGGAACCGGTTAAAAAAAAGTTGTAACCCATAAGCGCCTCCTGAACCAATTTCGATGAGGTGTAAATTTCCGCCATCGGGCAATACATTCAATTCCGCGTCTCTTAAAACATCAATTTCCACATCGACACCAATACCATACGGTTTCATCGGGCTGTGCAAACTGTCTGCTTTCCGTTGGGCTTTATTGCTTTCAATGACATTATCGATTCTTTTTTTTATATCGGCCCTCTTTAACTTAAAGATTTCATTCCTCAGGCGTGAGTTGGATTGTTGATTGGAGCCATAGGAGATAGGAGTACCCGGTGTACTTACTTGTGAAAAAACGGCACCAAAGGATAATAACAAAAGTGTTAAGACCATTGCTGTTATCGAGCTACCATTGAGGGGGATTTTTTTAAGATCCATTGTAACGCAGAATTAGTTATAAGCTAAAACTATAAACAATACGCTAATCAGACAAACCTTAACCTCTGGCCTGGGCCTTCTTTAGACTTACTCGCCCGATTTTTATAGAGCTAACTCCAACTCTCTTCCTCACATAATCCTTAAACTCCCCAGGCTCTACAATTTCAATTTCATCCAGCAAGCCATTACAAATCTGCCAATACCCGCATAGCTCGTTACAGGTCCGCTGAAGGTGTAGGTTTCTTTTTCCGCTTTGAGGTAGGGCAGGGCCATGGGGTATTCTTCGCGCAGCAGCAAGTAGGCACGTGCAGTGAGGTGCAAGGTCACCGTCATCAGTGTGTTGCCACTGAGGCCGAAGACATCGTACGCAGGTGGCTGATGCAGCTCTTTATGCTGCCAGGCTTTGTGTGTGACCCGCGTATTCTTCCGTGATTTTATGAAATCTGTATTCCGGGTATTTCCAGCTTATACCCCTTCCCGTGAACATTCGTAATTCTCA
>Ga0307515_10017769_pt1 | contig 12934 bp, 2 predicted proteins | sample 17_EM_MG_FD_194513 | JGI IMG/M metagenome (GOLD analysis project Ga0307515, IMG submission 194513) | Populus trichocarpa ectomycorrhiza microbial communities from riparian zone in the Pacific Northwest, United States - 17_EM | ecosystem: Host-associated > Plants > Roots > Unclassified | place...
ATTGTATTCTAAGAATTACTATAAGGAAGGAACTATCTAGGTAGGGACTAAGGGTCCTTAAATACACAACCGTACTCCTATGAAATCCTTCTTGTACGTAAGGTACGCGTACTCTATCTACTCTGTTACGGATTATATAGATCGTACAGATTATATAGATCACATTACGTGACTCGGTTACTATTCCTCGTCACATAGTTCTACCGGATCTATTCTAGACCGTGCCTGTATTAACCAACTAGCTTCTTTCGACTCTTCTCCAAGTAGTTATAGCATTATACTTAAAGCGTCCGTAACAAATTACCTTAACCTTAACTTTATGGCCTACTTGCTAAAGAACCCTAAGCAATTAATAAATGGATAGGTGGCTAAAACGACGGTATAGTTGGCGTAACTCTAACTTAGTTAAGTAGCTCTAAGTAATACTCTTTTTTAGTTAATAAAGGAGCAACTAGGGATAACCCTACTTGCGTATAACGGGCACCTAATTATCTCCTTAAATAAGTATATTCTTAAGGTTATTAAGCTTAACGCCTAATTAATTTATATCTCTAATGCAAAATAAAAACAGGGTGTTTATAGGAATAATGTAAAAAGTAATATACCCTAAGGGGGTTTAAACCCTAATTATGCTAAGAGAGATTATAGTACCCTTGCTAAAACAAATTGTGTATTGGCCTGCCGTTAAATAGTTAATCTAAACAGAGCTATTAAGCTACTAAAGGGCTCGAACTTAAGGTTCTCCTACTATAGATACTTCTACGGCTCTAGTGTCTGGCATAATACTATAGAAGATATTCGCTAAGTATCTGTTATTAAAGGAGAACGTAGAACTCTCCCTTGGCTTATTAAAGATATCTAACTTTATAATAGAGTGGAGCGTAGATTAGTTATTAAGAATAGCGACGGTTTGTGTCCTATTTACCTTACTATACTTAGTAAAGTATTAGTTAGGTAAGTAGTTCTTAATTTCTATATCTATAAGGAGCTATTTAGTCTTATTAACCTTACCCTTAAGATTTTTTACGCCTTTATATTAAACTAGGAAGCTTTAGAAGTAGGCTATATGTTATATTATAATATTCAATTACGCTGTTGCGGCTCCCGTTAGGGTCTATGTAGTGGGTTTATATGAGTATATATATATACATATGTAAAAGGGGAACCGTACCACTGGGGCCGGATAAAACCTCTCCTTCTCTTGTTATACGGCCTATATGGCTTATTATACGGCCTATATAGCCTTTCTTCTAATTAGTAACTGCCAAGCACGAGTAGACGTCTCTTTAAGGCGCTATAGAAAAGCTATCTTAATGCGTACTTCTGGGTTTATCCGGTGGGGTGTATAGCTAGGGCCTAGGTTCCGTTCCTGGCTGCTCCGGTTATCTAAGTGGGGCGTAGGCCGGTAGCCTATAAGGCTAGTAGTAGTATAGAAGGTTCCGTCATTTGCATCTACGTTAACGTACGTAGCTCTATACCTTACTACGTTTTATTAAGTTCTGTTAGGATATTAACCTCTACTAAATTCTGCTAGGTTACCAAATTCTGTTAAATTCTACTAGGTTGCTAAAGTTCTACCAACTTTTATCAGGTTATTAGATTCTGCTAGGTTGCTAAGATTCTGCCAAATTCTATTAGATTACTAAAACTCTGCTAAATTCTATTAAGTTGCTAAAACCCTACTATATTCTATTAGGTTGCCAAAATTCTACTAACTTCTATTAGGTTGCCGAATTCTGCTAAATTCTGCTAGGTTAATAAGTTCTACCAAATTCTGCTGGGTTGCTAGAGTTCTGCCAACTTTTGCTAGGTTGCTATCTGCAAAATTCTGCTATATTCTACTATCCCTATAGTATTTATCCTTCGCCTTTTATAGCACTTCCTAGCCTCCTCTCTTTACCCTAGCTAGCTCTCTAGCAAATAAAAGGTGTAGTAAGAGGTTTATCTATATAAACTAGTCCGCAACTGCCTTAGCAGCCTTTAGCTTAGTTAGGAGCTCTTTATATAAGGATATTCTAGCATAGTAATACATTTCCGCCTGGCTAGTAGCGTGTTTGGGGCAGAACACCACTATATACATTATTAATTATTAGCTATAGCCGTATAGGCAGGCCGGGGTTGGGTACCCTAGTACTTTTTAGTGGTAGAGGTATCTGTTAAGCCCTATATACTTAGTTCTAAGTAGCGTATTAATTGTGCTCTCTATCTTTATAAGCCTTACGTGGCGTTTAAAGACTTCCTTATTCCATAGCTCGGCCTAGGCCATTATATAGTGGGTAAGCATACTCTAGTACTTTTCCCATTCCCTTTTCTACCGCTCCTTAAACGCCTCTTATACCCTAGCCCTTCTACTTCTCTTATACTACGCTTTAGATAAGTCTATTAGCTATATATCTATCCCTAAGATAGCGGCCGCTATCCTCTTAAGCTTATCCCGTCTAGTAGGCCGCATTAGTGGCTTTATTCTAGGCCAGAGTTAGTAGGCTATTATAGCCTATATAGTATTACACTCCCTCTTAATATACTCTCTTACCAGTCCTTCCCGCGTCCTTTCCGCGTAGGCTATAGCTAGCTCTTTAAGGTATAACTAAAGCGGCGGAAACCCCGTCTCGTGCTCTAGTACTACTATTAGCGTTAATTTATACGCCCCCGTAATAGTGCGGAGGCATAGGTTCTATGCTACGCCCAGCTAGCGTAGCTTGGTTTTACTTATCTCCTTAGGCTTCATCCACTCTAGTAGCGAGTACCAAATACTATATCTATATAAGATTGCCGGCCAGACTACGGCGGAGTATATTATCCACGCCTTTTAGAAGGAGGCGCCCTATATAGAGGCCGTAAGCTAGGTTAGTGCGGCTATTTAGGTAATCGCCTTTATCTTAATAATATTAACGTGCGGTCCCTATTTAAGCTTTAAGTTAACTTATACCCCTAATACACGTAGGTTACTAACTAGGCCTTCCGTAAAGCCATATATATTAGCTGTAGCCTTTATATTAAACTTCTTATAGCTCCTTATTAAATGGATAAGGTGGTACTTTTCGGAGGTAAATACTACCTTATGCCGGCGTGCCTACGCCGTATATACCTTATACGCCCTTTCTATAGTTCTATAGTTTTCCTCCATAGTCTTACTATACGTTAGTATATTAGAGTCGTCAACGAATTTAAATGCTATAGTGGTTCCCCCTTATAGCTCTAGTAGGAGTATATAGGCAAAAAAGAGGAATAGGATTGGCGACAGCGCTAAGCCTTAAGGTATACCGGTGTTTGTTTATATTATTTATACTATATATCCTCTAATTAAGAGCCTCGTTGTTTAATCCTTAAAGAAGGACTTTATAAACTATACTATCTAGTGGGGTATGGCTTAGGCCTTTATATTATAGATTATTCTTTTATAGGAGACTTGGTTAAAGGCCCCGGAAATATTAAGGCTAAGTAATAAGGCTACTAGGTTTAGGTTACTCCTCTATACCATATATACCTATTAGGTTAGTAGCTCTAGTGCTATCTATATTAAGCGCCCCGGCCTTGCTCTTATTTAACTAGCCAGTAGTATACCTATCTCCTCCGCAATTTTAAATAGTTAGCTAGCTACTATTCTTTTAAGTAGCTTTCTAATAGTATTAAGCAGCGCAATTAGCCGGTAGGCCTTTGCCGTGGTATAGGATGGCTTCTATAGTTTCCAAAGAACTACTATAATAGAGTCTTTAAACGGTTTTAGGTAATGTCCAACTGCTATATAGCTGCTAAAGAGTTTAGCCAGCACTGGGGCTAGCTGCTCTCCGCACGTCTTAAGAAATTAGTTAGTAATCTTCTTTAGACCTAGGGCCTTATTAGGGGCAAGCCCCTTTAGGGCCGTAATAATATCTTCCTCCTTAACTACTTCCTTTACTATTCGCGGCTCCGGGTATACAAACCCTAGTATATTATTTAGGTCCGCCTCTACTAGTAGTAGGAAGAACTGCTCTATAAGGATAGTAGCCTTCTCCTTATTATTATGGTGTAGGGTCTCCTCTCCTAGTCTGCTAATAGGAGGAAACTGTAGTAGGGCCTTCGGCTTCCCATCCGCTATACGCGCCCATTTTACTATCCCCCACATCCCTTTAGGGTTATTTATTAGCTTTTTAACGGTCCTTCTTTATAGCTTATTAGCCTCTTATTAGATTACCCTTTTCTTCTTATTCTATATGACTCTATAGTTAATCTAATTAGGTATTAACTAAGAGGCCTTCTACGCCCGAAAGGCCTATTAGGTTTCCTTTACTACCTTTATACATTCCTCTAACTATACTTTAGAGGCTTACGGCAAGGGCCGCGCGTTAAGTACTGTTTTTGCTATAGTATTTTTAATTGCTTAGTATATAGCCTCCGCCAATACATCTAGTTTATCTTTTGTGTCGCACGGGAGTCTATATAGGGGCTAGAGTCGGCCCTCTAGCTTGCTCTACACTACCTTCTAATTAGCCTTCTTCTATAACGGTCTCCTAGGTAAGGGGGGCCCCTCCAGCATCTCTACGTCTACCTCCGTAATAATAGGAAAGTAGTTAGACCCTATATACCAGCGGTCTTGTCTTTAACTCTATAGCAGCCTATTAGTAATTTAGGGGGAGGTAAACACTAGGTCTAGCGTGCTCCTTAATATACCCTTTACCTACGTCTCTATGCCCGCCTTAGTGGCTAGGCTTAGGCTAGCTGCCTCTATAGCGCGGATAAGGTTATCTACCGCGTTGTCCGCGTATATTACTATTATACCCCCCTAGAAGGGGTGGTATAGATTAAAATCTCCTAATAGTATATATTCTCCTTCGGCCCTTAGCAGCTTCGGTAGTATATAGATACTGCTATTTATCTATTAGGGGTTATAAATATTATAAATCTAGATAGTCCTCTCGCAGCCCTCTAGCTTAATTGTATATACGTCCGCTAAGTAGTATATAGGCGCCCACTTATTTATATTAATAGCCTTGTTTATATAGAAGCAGACCCTTATATTACCTACTCCCGCATACACTAGGTAGTAGGATTTTATAGTATATATTGTATTTCCTTAGTCCCTCCGCTATAGCTCTTAGATGGCTAATATATCTAGCTAGGGGTCCGCCTACTCCACCTCTTATAGGAAGTAGAGTAGTACGCCATTCCTACTATTATTGGTGTTATATTATATAATTGTAAGTGTTTTCCGGTGTCCTAACATAAGAGGTCTATACTAGCCTCTAAGTTAGCTAAGTTAGTGCCCTTTAGCGTCCGTTTGCTTTCTTATAACGCAGTTTTAGAGCCTCTAGATGCCTCTCTCCAGATTTAGGCTTCTGCTTTTACCTTTATATTAAACTCCATATTTAGTAGAGGCTCCTAGGTTACTAGGATTTAAATTAGGGCGTATATACTACTATGTAGTGCTATTTAGAGTGTTAATTAGAGGGTTTTCTAGCCCATTTCCTTCCTAGAATAATTAAAAGTCTACGGCCAGCTAACCTTCTAGGGGGCTTCCTCTACCTATATAAAGCTCTCTTACGTAGCTATCTCCTTTAGCTTCCTTTTCTTAGCTCGTTATAAGACCTCCTTAGTAGTAATCTCGTACTATAATTGTAATTGCTGTCCGCTTATAGGTGCCTTATAGGTGCCTACGTAGTGTGTTAGCGTATAGGCCCTAATTGCTGCAGCCTTCTCCTACTATATCTACTTAACACTATATGCCCCGTTCCATACCTCGTAGTCTACTTTACAGTTAGTATACTTTTTAGGTGGGTCTCCTATATATTCGCTAGTATTATATTACCTAGCGCAGCGTCCGCATCTAGCTTCTCTCCTATAACTCTTGGCTATATAGTTAAAGCCTTAGCATTTAAAGCACTGTGTTACTAGAAACGTTATCTCATGCCTTATAACTAGGTAGTAGTCTCCTCCTAGGAAGAGGCCCCAATTAAATAGCGCATTTGCTAACTCTTCTAACTATATACCCATAATAAGTAATAATTTAACCTTTTGTCCTATTCGGACTCTTTCTAGCCTTTTCTACGCCAGCCTTTCTACTATAAGCCCCGCTATAGTACAGTTCTGCTCTATTATATCTTTTATTATCTGCTTAGCCTCCAGGCCTTAGGTAGCGAGGCTCGTAGGTACTATATAGACCTCTACTAGTACTAGCGGAACAGCTAGTGTAGTAGAGCGTCTAAGGACCTTCGTCCACTTTGTTTTTTATAGCAACCTATCTTTTACGTCTTTATCCGTGATATACGCCCTAACGTTACCACTTTATAACTTCTTTACGGCCTATATTCTATAGGTGTCTAGGGGTCCTATAGCCTAGAGTTTATATACTAGGGCTTAGCTATTCTACTTTAAGGTTTCCTTACGGTCGGCAGCGTTGCCTATGCGGATTATAATCTTATATACTTCTGTAGGTTTATAGGCAACTTGTCTTATAGCTTAGGGTATTATAGGTATAGTGGCAGCAATATATGCGTACGACAGTAGGCCTATGGACGTCGGTCCGCTCTTCATAGCTATCGTTACGGCCTTCCTAAGGGCGCCAATATCTGTCCAGATTGCCTTTATGTCCTGGGTATATTACTCCTAGGTTCCTTAGGTCCAGATAAGCTCCGCCAATATGGTAAAGGCTATCCGGAGGGTTATAATCGCGGTAGTAAGGAAGGAGAGCATAGTGGAGCGCTCCTCGTCTGCATTAAGAGATCGCTTCTATAATGCCTACTGGGTTTATTCTGTAGTTTATATGGTCTATAGAACGCGTTCTTAAAAGGCGCGCTGTTTAATTGGGGTGGTTAGGGTGGTTAGGGTTAGGGTTGGGGGTTTGTTTGTTTATTATGATCCGGTTTTAGGGGCTGTATATTGGAAAACACCACATATACCTCCACTGACGCCAAATTAGGGTGTGTGGTTTTAATAGGAAGGGTTTCTGTAGCCCTCTGGAGCTCGTGGGAGCTCTATTGGGCTTGTTTCGCAGGTTTCTTTGGCGGGCGATTGCATTGTATCTGTGTAGAAGTAGGCTATAGTAACCTTATAATTTCTAACATTTCTTATATTCTAACGGAACTTATTATATACCTCCTTTCGCTTATTAAGGGAGTGTCTAGTTAACTAGTAATTTGGCTTCTTATAAACATAGTACTTCTTTTAGCGATTACTTTAAAATAAACCTCTATAAGGACCTCTATAATTGCCTTATAGTTAACGTTAATTATACCCTTTACCGTATTTCCTACTACGGCCACTATATATTTGGTTAGTCTAGTTATAATTATATTAGTTAGGAATACTTAGTTAGGTAGGGTTTTTGGTATAGAACTGTTAAAATTCTTATATTTATATTGCAGTACCTATAGCGGAGCGTAGCTTAGTATATACTCTTTTAAATATATCTATAGGTTTATATAGCGCTAAATTGCACTTAGCAACGCTACGACAGGCTAAGATAACCTAGTCCCTTAGGCTATTCTTATTTTGGTAAGTTTTGGTAAGGCTATATTAGATTTTCTAAAGTTTATTAAAGAGTAGTTAAAGGCACTCTAAATAAGTCTTTATTAAGTTAGAAGTAATAACTCTTTAGAATATAGTCTCCTACTATTTAGATATATAAAGCTGGCAATTCTTATTAGTTTTAAAGTGGGCTCTAGTGAGCTAAAGTATTATATTAAAGCTATAGTTTCTACCCGCAATATGGTTGTAATAAAATATTGCTACCTATCTCTTTAATATAACTAAGAAAGCATAATAAAACTAGTGGCATTAGATTCTAACCTTGCTGCAGTAGTTATAAGAGACCTATAGTTTTATTCCGAGTATATTGTATAGTTTTTCTCTAAACTTTTTCTCCTTGTCTAAATATACCTTTATTAGATTTGTGACTTCTTATAGTAGAGGCTTACCGGTTAGCTAGGGTAGAGGAGCTAAAGGCGGCGGAGGTAGAGGAAGAGTACCTCTAGGTGGGAGAGCACCTCTAGGTAGGAGAGTACCTTTAGGTAGGAGAGCACCTCTAGGTGGGATAGTAGCGTTCTAGGGTTTTTATTCCAAATTAAAGTTGCCTTTTAAAGAATATGGGTTGGTTTTAGGTTTCCGTAGTTAATATATAATCTTAGCTTTTGTCTATACTGGTTCTTCTATACTAATAATAACGGCCTAGATATTACTGGTAATTAGGTTACTATTTTTAGTAACGTATACCTTATTCCTATAGAGGAAGTCTTAAAAATTCTAAATAATATTAACATTGCCAAGTGCCTAGGTGTTGACGGTCTATCCTATAAAATCCTTCCTAAAATATTCCTACAGCTATAAATCGGCGTAGTGTTTACTTTAGTAGAATATAATATAGTGTAGGAGAAAGCTATTAACTTATTTTACGGTATAAGTTGTTATATTAATAGTAAATTTATCCTAATTTTTATTAATAAGTTTCGCGTATAAAGCTACCCCTAGTAGTAAGGAGTCTTCCTAGTTGTTTAAGGTAGGCGTAGCCATGTTTTTAGGGGGGAGGGAAGTGTTATTAGGGTAGGGATTGTTATTTAGTACGTGTTTGTTGTTTAGTACGCGTTTATAATATATATTTATAATTATAGGGCTTAGGACTAGTTCTAGCCTTAAATCGCAAAGACTTATAAAGTGTATTGTTCTATATTGTCACGGAACCCCACCGCAGGGGCCTCTATAGGAGAGCCCCGTGCTCTCGCGTACACCTTGCGTATAGCTTATATTAGCTACGCGTAGGTATATTACCTCCTTACGCCCTCAACCCTTACGATTAATCGCGCAACGTCTTATAGACTCCTCAAATACATACGCTTTATAGCCACTACCCCCATCCTATAACATTACGTTACGCCTTTTTTACCACTAACGCTTAGCCTATAACTAATTCTACGTCTCTATAATACTATAGGCGCTACTAGAAGTAGTATATCTACGAATTACCTTACTTTATACTTCTAAGGAACCCATAATAGTAAGATAATATCCCTTACTAGCTATTATGTTAAACCTAAAGAACAATCTAATACCTATACTTAACCTATAACGCCAATCAATCCTAGGAGAATTTAATTTATTAGCCCTAGCCTTAACCCCTAAAGAGATAAACACTAATAATATCTTATTTTTTATTAACTATATAACTACGGACAAGTAAACGGAAGGGCTACTACCTATTAAAATTAAAATATAAGACGCCGAGACGTTTATAAAAATGGTAGTATAAGACCCTAATAAATACTACCGCCTTCTATAGAACTACTACCTAAAGCTTATATAAGCTAAAATGTATACTACCTAAGATTATAATATTATCTAAGACCTATAAGCTTATAAGGCGCTCGCTGATAACACACGTTAAGAAACTGAAGATAACCTCCATGTGTCTAAATACGACATTTAACAGTTAAAGAAGGCTAAGATTATACTAATCGCTATAATTACTAAAAGAGAAGGCATAATTAAATACCTATAATCTTAGCTTAACGAGCATATTTATAACAACGCTAGATACCTCTTTACTATATATAACGCTACCTAAGTCTCTACGCCCCTAGTAACTTTACCTACTTAATACTTAATAGAGGGCTAGCACTAAGCAGCTTTACCTAATAGAAACCCCTACTAAAGCAACAACAATAAAAGCTATAATAATTAGACCTAAACTGCTACTATAGGGTCTAATATATACTACCCTAATCCCCTAGTCTTCTAGGGAGACTATAAAGAATATAGCTACTAAAAGATATAAATCTATAAGAAACTAACTTAGAGCGCCTGCCTTTTTCCTATAAAAGACACTAAGATTAGCTATATTATTAGGCGAATAAAAGGTATACCGTTTAACAGACTCTTCGCCTAATAGGAGACTAGTAGCCCCTAAAAGTAGCAATCCTACTAAAAAGTCCTTAATAATCTTAACCTAATATACTATAACTATAACCTACTAGTCACTAACTAAGCTAAACTACGTGCCCTAAAGATAAGCCTTACTAAATTATTTAATAAATTCTATATTAAATTCTAAAAATATACCGGAGCCCTTACCTAAGATAATACTAAAGACTAAAAGGACCTCCTTAAAAAAGTTACTTATCGCCTTAGTTACGCAGCCGCTAGCTATAACTATAATAATATTTATAATATAGTAGCAGTTCTATAGAAGATTAAATAATAACTAAATTAGATTACTACTACTAACTTTTACCTAAAGACCTCTCTATAGAAGCCCTCTGGGCCTACTAAACCCATATATACTAAGCCACTAACGCCTACTACCTTAAGTACTACCGGAACTAATATTAATTTCTCTATACTAACCTTCCTATAAAAACTCCTAGATGGAGAGCGCGAGCTACTTTAGAAACTAGGACGCTGCTATAAATACTATTAAGAATGCTATTATTATAATAACCCAAACTACCTAATAGCTAGGTTTAGTAGCTGCCGCCTAATATCTAACCTAATACCCTAAATACTAAATATATTACTATGCGCCACTACTATATAAGACGAAGACGTAGTAATAGCGGTAGAGTTAGATAAGAACGCCCTAATAACAGAGGGATCTATATATTAGCTTACTTAATAGATAACTCTATAAAGATAAATAGACGGAAATAGATAGTTTTACCTATAATAGGAACTATTACTAAAAAATAATATAAAAGCCGTTCTATAATTAATTATAAAGCTATTGATAAATTTATAGATACCTAATTTATACGTACTTATAACCTACTTACCTTACCCCTTACTAAAGCCCGCGCCCTATAACTTACTAACAGTAATTATACTATATAAAAGATTACCTATATAGCATAACTCTACCTAGATATAAATAGGCACTAGGAAGAACTCTAGGTCTATATTATACTACTTACTAACTACCCTATTATCCTTAGAATAAACTAGCTTAAATAATATAACCTCGCTATTAACTAGAAGAAGAGAGAAGTAACCTTTAACTCTAAATACTGTAGAAAGACTTGCCTAGGGCATAGCCTAGCCGCCTCTATTTACTCCCTAGGATATTAACCTAAGAAACCCCTTATTATCCTACTTATAACTAACTACTACTATATAAGTGCCCTAGCCTTCTACTATATAGTATATAAGAAAGGCTAAACCGTTACTATAGCTTCCTAATTATAACTATATAAGCTTAATAAAAAATAAAACTATATTCTCTATAGTAATAGGATAGATATAGTTAACCTTTTAGAAGATAACGCCCCTATAAAACTCTATAGACTTTTACCTTTAGACTTTAAGAAGTTTATAAAGCTTAAAAAAGGACTTACTAATAAAGAACTCCGTAAGCTCCTCCCTAAGAGGTATTATAACTTTACCAATATATACTTATAAAAGAGCGTAGATATACTCCCCCTATATTAACCTAATAATTATACTATTAACATTAAATAAGGAAAAATGCCACCTTATAAGAGACCCTACTTAATATTAAAAGATAAACTACTAGTTATAAAAAAGTATATTAACGAGTACCTTAATAAAGGATTTATTTGTCCTAGTATATTACTAGCAGCCGCCCCTATCCTTCTTACTAAGAAGCTAGGAGAAGGTATCTAATTCTATATTAACTATAGAGGACTTAACGCTATTACGATTAAAAACTAATACTTAGTACCGCTTATACGTAAGACCCTTAAACGGCTTAATTAAGCTAAAATCTATACTAAGCTTAATATTATCGCCGCCTTTAACTATTTCTAAATACGGGAAGGTAATAAATAAAAAACCGCATTCGCATTGCGCTTTGGCTAATTTAAATATACTATTATGCCCTTTAGTATATATAATGGCCTAGGCATCTTCTAAAGCTATATTAATAACGCCTTACGGGATTACCTTAATAACTTCTACTCTGCGTACCTAGACAATATACTTATTTATAGCAATAACCCCTTTAAGTATACTAAACACGTTTAAAAGGTCCTATAGCGCCTTAGGGACATAGGACTTTATATTAATTTAAAAAAAATGCGAATTCTTAGTTATAGAAGTAAAATACCTTAAACTAATTATTACTACTAAGGGTATCTATATAGACCCTAAAAAGGTATATATAATTACCAAATAGTAAGCCCTTAACTGCATTAAGGACATATAAGCCTTCCTTAGTTTTGCTAACTTCTATTAGAAATTTATATACAACTTCTTAAGCGTAGTAGTACTACTTATAGCAATAATATAAATAAAGGGCCTTTCTATAAAAGGAAGAAAAATATACTTACGCTTTACCTAGACGCCTAAATATAAGAAGGCGTTTTAAGACCTTAAAAATACCTTTACTAAAGCACCTGTTTTAGCTTACTTTACACTAAGATAATAACTCTACCTTAAAACCAACTCCTTAGACTATATTAATGTAGGCGTCCTCTCCTAAATAGGTAATAACGGTTTCCTTTACCTAGTTGTATTCTACTTGTCTAAGCTTATACTATAAGAGTATAACTATAAGATCTATAATAAAGAACTCCTTGCAATTATATAAGCGTTTAAAGAATTTTAACTAGAACTTTCCTTAGTAGAGCCTAACTAGCTAACTAAAGTCCTTACAGACCATCGCAACCTTAAGTACTTTATAACTATAAAATAGCTAAACTAATGCTAAGCATATTAGAACAAGTTCCTCTCTAGTTTTAACTTTAAAATTATATATAAATTAGGAGTATAAGGTACTAAGCCTAATAGCCTAATACGCCGCTTATAAGACCTTCCTTAGTCTAAAAATAACCCTTATAATTAGTTCCAATAACAGATAATCCTAAAAGCATAAAATTTAGCCCTAGGTATACTACCTATAATAAAGCTAACTGTACCCTAGCTTTATACTATAGAACTAAAGTTACCTCCCAAAATTAATAAGCTTATTACTATAGTATATAACGCCTCTATTAACCTATTACTATATTAACTT
>Ga0307515_10017770_pt1 | contig 12933 bp, 6 predicted proteins | sample 17_EM_MG_FD_194513 | JGI IMG/M metagenome (GOLD analysis project Ga0307515, IMG submission 194513) | Populus trichocarpa ectomycorrhiza microbial communities from riparian zone in the Pacific Northwest, United States - 17_EM | ecosystem: Host-associated > Plants > Roots > Unclassified | place...
ACATTCCTTTTTCCCTGCGATCAGTATTATACATACACTAATTCAATTTTTTTTCAATAGTTTTTTCTAAAAAAAAACAAAAGTATTAATATTAAATATATTAAAATACAAATAAGTTATTATAATGATTTTTTCCAATAGAGTACACATAAATAAAGTGTCATATTTATATTATGCAAAAAAACCTTATCAATTATTTGACTCTTCTAAAAAGCATGCTCTTACACTATAAACATGTCACCGTTTCTTTTACTATGCGCATGGTTGAATCAGAAAAAACTTTTTTAACATAAGAAACACTTTTCTCCATAATTTATGTTTATTTTTAATGTCATATATTTACATAAAAAAATTAATTTTAAAAAATAAAATTATTAAAATCACTAAGGCCCATGACCCTAGTTATGGGTTAGGTAATTTAACCTGATTTAAACCGGGTAAATTCAACGGCAGTTTACAGTTTGCGGCAGTCATGGCGTCACCTAGAATATGCAGATTATGGAATATTCAACGGACATCCATATCTTCAATTATTTCAAAGTGCATTTGCAGACTAGGAGGCCTGTCACCAAAATAAAATTTCTCACACACCTGCAATTTCCCTCCACTTCTGCGAGATTCAGATTCAAGCAGATGAACTAGTTTGTCCTTTTCATTACGTATCAAAACTCGGTTGCTATCACACCATTGCCTAGGAGTTCCATGGACGACAAAACGAATTCCAGGAGCACCTTGCATAAGACGTTTGGATATCCTCTCAATCACATCGTGATTGGTGATATAAGCACCAGCAGAGTTTAAACCAACATCCAGATAATGGATCTCCGAAATGCTGTTTAAAAGCCCTTCTTTAGTAGTCGGAATGATTTGAATATCTTCTTCAACATTCGAAAATTCTCCTCTGGCTGGCTGTGGTTTCATATGAGATTTTACTTCTAACGAGCCTAGCTCAGCAACTAGCTGGTTAAGCACGGTGCCACCCTTGCTAAATCCAAGGATGTATGTTTTCGGCTGATTAAACGACACGCTATCTGTCAACGATTCTTGCTCTCTTCTTGGAATCACTTTCTTAGCCTGCAATAACACAAATTCAGGATATTGACTGACATCAATAATTATTACTCCCTTGCAAGAATACACTGCAAAACCAAAGCAACTATGGATTCTCAAAGCAGTAAACCAGGGAAAAAAAAGTAACAAGTTGATTTATGCCAGAATAATACAGTAATTTACCACCATATCTGCACACTTGTGAATTTCTAACAGACAGCAAAATCAACATATTATGGCATACAAGAAACTGCAAATAGGCGGGGGAAAAAAAGCTTTCGCGCCAGCTTCTTAGCTATCCTCAATACACCATATGGAGATTGAATTATTGATATAACAATAAAGCATACCTCTTTCAGGCAATTCAGTAAGACCGAGACGGTTGAGTTGGAAGCTGGGAATCCGACTGGATTATAGGATTTTGGCTCCCCATATCGATTCACAGATGGAATAAAATCTTTATAAACGGCAAAAGGCCCGTTAAAAAGAGGAGCCTCAATAACATATGCATTAACACAACCACCAAATTTAGACACCAAAATTTGAGATATTTTTTGCAAATCAGACAATCTCTCAATCACTGGATTCTTGGTCCCTTCAGCTCTATCTCCATTGAAAAAAATTGCATTTGCAGAAGGTACCTGGTTTTCAAATAAATTTAAATAATTCAATTTTTATTTTTTAAATTCTTCAAAGTGGAAATAGAAAAGGAACTTACAGCAAGGGTTTTGGAAGCAGTAGAGAGGCAGAGAGATACTGCAACTCTGCAGTAACTTGTGCTGCTAGGTGCCAATGGGACCTTCAAAACACCAGTCCAACAGTCCATTGATGATTCAGCTGTTTAAGAGAAAACAAGAAATCACACACACGAAAAGAACGAAAAAGGTTTCAGCTGAGAATTTTAACAGACATGTGATGGGCACTACGATTACAGGAGCGACATTTGCTGGAAAGAGGGTGGTTGAAAAAGAGAGGGTCATGGTCTTGACAGGGCCTCTTTGTTAATTAGGCCTGTGTGTTTTGTTTTTCTTTCGGTCTAGGCAATTAAGTGGGCCCGTTGAGTTTATTTTGATGGGCTTGGGATCCCATAATTATAAACGTCTCCAAAAAGAAATTTAGGGTTGGATTTATTAATCTGGGCTTACCACACTTTATGGTCTTTCCACAAAAAACTGGAGGCCCTTTTTTCTGAATAAAGTTGGAATGCAACCAATAATTGTATTGGAAAAGGATGAACTTTTACCAGCGAGAAGAAATACAAACTGCCCGCTCCATGCGAATGTACTTGGCTTGATTAAAAGGAATTTTACATTGTTTCTTACATGACATATCTAGTTTAGTTTAAAACTAGATTATTGACGATGCTCTGGTTGTTGCTTGGGTACAAAAGGTAAAAAACATATTTAGACCGTTAACTTTTTTAATATTATTAATAAACTCGGTATAATAATTAAAAATTAAAAAATCTTGACCCGACTCTTTATTGTTTAGCCAAAATTTTAAATTAAATCTAATAGAAGTTGTTTCAATATGACCTTGTTAATTGGGTAGGTCTTAAGAAAAAAATAAACAGGTTGAGTTCATCCTAATAAACTCGTCAAATTCGTGACTCAGTTTTTTATTTTATTATATGATAAAAAATACAAAAAATAATTCACAATAAACATAATACTAAATATTAAAATTCAATAAAACACCCAATATTAAAAAATAAAATTGAAAAAAAAACCGAATGGCCAATAAAAAAACAAATGGCCAATAAATAAAAGTCATGAGACTGTTAAAAAAACCAGACGCATGGGCCAGAGGGAGGCCCGTGGTCCTAGGCCAATTTTTTTATATATAAAGAGTTGACGAACCTTTTCTTTAATAAAAAATACACAGACAACAAGTTATATATTATTTATGAATCAAAAACAAATTTGCTTTCACTTTGAATCAAACCCGCAACAACAACATTACCCCCACATATTAACCATTGAGCTCAAACATAAATTTGTTAACTAAACAACTAAAAAATATATTAGCTTAGTTCACTGTTTATATGACCAACTAGCCGACCTCGTGTCTTTTAATTGTATTTATACATTTAACATGTGCGTTAGTTTGCTTAATAATTTTTGCAATTAAAGTTAGAATTAACTTCTTTAGTAATTGCTTTTATATATATATATATATATATATTCGTTTGTGTCAGCCAAAACAACTAGACCTCTTTTTTTTTTTTCTTATCCAGTTGACAAAAATAATAATAAACATGAATATATAAATTCCAAATATTCTCATGGTCAAATGGTCATTTAACATGATTTACAAGAAAATAAACTTTATTGGTTAACCAACACAACCGATCAAGGGTTGTCCTCTTTAAGCCAATAAGGATTTTTCCTCATTTGAGCTACTACTTTCTCATGATGAACTACTTTATCAGGTAAGCCATACGAAATGGTGAATGTCTAAGTGTATAAATACCCTATCACCTGTGCATCAAAGGTATATAATAAAAAAAAACCCTATTCTCTACAACATCTCACTTTAATTCTTTGTATTTATCTTGTTTATCCTCTTTCTTTATTACATTAATTCAAACATTAAAAGATCATAAAAAACACATAAGGGACTTGTTTTTTCAGGTGCCCTATATTTTATTTGTTCCAATTTTCTTGATCTATTCATCAATCCATTATCATTATTAGTTGTAAAAAGTTTGGCTCTCTTTAAAGTTTCAACTTCATCAATAACATTGTCTGTGAAAAAACTGAACAATAACTACTTCATTTTCTCATACATTTATTCTAAGTTTTTTCATGACTTGCAATTTAGAAACTCTACAAGGGAGAGTGATTAATCTCCTATCATTATCATCAGCTTTCATAAATCCCTATCAGTAGCTCCACCAATGAGAACTCTCACTGAAGTTGTTCATGCTACTCAACAACAACTTAAAGCTCTTACCTCATCACCACAGACAATACAACCACTCGTTCCACCACAAGTGCACAAACAAATTTATTTTCTAAAGGGGACTGAATAAAATGACATGCAAGAGAGTAGATGAGAGTACCACCTCACCTTTATTATGCCAAGGATTCGGTCTCATTATCACAGTGAGCATTCACAAATAGGGTTGTCCAAATATGATCTTAATAAATCAAACAAAAAGGCTATACCTAGTCATAGCCACAAGCAACGCTATCGTCATCATTCTCTTTTAGAATTTTACTTGAGTGGTCATGAACATAAAAGACCACGACGAGAGGAGAGCAAAAACAATGCTCACCAAATAGGATATTTTTTATTTTGCCATGATGTATTAATCACTAATCTTTTCAAGGAATTTTTTCCCACAAAGATGAACCTAGATAATTATAATGGTTTCACTAACTTTAGAGAACATCTGCATAATGTCAAAAGCAATCTTGAATTGGTGATACAAGTTAGCAACATAATATACAAAATCCTCCTCATAATGTTTTATGGATTTGCATAAGCCATAAACTATAGTTTAGAACCCAATTCCATACTTGACTTCTCTGATCTATAAAACAAGTTGATTGCTTATTTTAGCACGAACTGCCAGAAATAACTCAATTAAGCTCTTCACAAGTACTTAAAGAGAAGGAGAAAGTACCAGAGCATATCTAAAGATATTCAATGAGAAGATGCTCAAAATAGAATGCTTGTTTGAGTTTGTGGCTATAAAGGCCTTGATAAGTGGAGCTAATCCTAGTTTGAATGACTATATACACTCCTGAATAAAACTCTCCTCAAAGTCAAGCAGGTTATGAAAAACCATTTAGGAGTACAAGAAGTAATTGTGGCAAGACATAAGCATCTATATTTTCACAGATATAAAGAATAATCTTCAAAACACATACAAACAACTTCTTGTGACTCTCATACATTTAGAAAAAACCCCAATTATAGGGGACCAATAAAAAACATATTTATATATCCTAAATTGATGACAACTTCTTTAAACACCATTAAGGTTGAAGTGTGGACAACTATTAAAGACAAAAAGTTTCTATAATATCCACAATCAATAAAAACCATCAATAAAAAGAGATGTTAGTAAGCGTAATTTACATAAAAAATTTTCCATAAAGATAAGAATCATAATATAGATGAATGTTATGCTTTAAAAAAAAATAAAGAAATAGAGAGACTCATTAGTAAGGGTTATCTCTAAAACTTTATCAAGAAAGGAGTGGAGTATCCCTCGAGATATTTGTTAATGCATCACATCTAATAGACTTTAAGGTGGCCCTATCTTTGGGGGAATCCATTCTATAATGCAGCTCCTAGGGCTAAGAGGCTTTATCTCTAACGATGTTCATAATGATAAAAATAGTGCTGACAAGGTTTATTTTGTACATTATACAAGTCTATGATCTGAATCACAAGTTTGAATAGTTAATATAGGTTGACATTTGTTTTTTTTTTTAAATGGTCTTTGTGATTTTCCTTTTTATCGGATTATTATGATCTTATAACTTTGACCACGGGTTTAGTAGGATAATCTAGGTTGGCTCAACCCTGATTACCAAGGTTACAAGTTTATCATGTTAACTTAGGTTGACTCAGGCTAATTTTTAGATCCTTATTTTACCCAATTTTATTTTGCAGTATTTAATGAACTAGAAATTGAGCTATATCATTATCCCTATTTAGAAAAAATATTTTCTCTAGTTATTGTGATTTTTTTTATAATTTGATTCATTTATTACTGTTGTCAAGTTTTTTTATCATCAAATTAAGATAAAATCAGTTTATTTAACTCAATCAGGTCTATAACAGCCTAGCGAATTTTTCCATAAATCAGACCACTGCATAGAACAGGTCCACAACTATTCTTAACCTAAAATGTAGGATTGCACACCAAATTAATCTCCACATAAAAAAGTCAAATTTCTGTTGCAACAAATATTCTCTTATAAATTATCGTACTGTTATTCTCAATTATTTCATCCAAGTCGATGGGATGATAAACTATAATCATACTTTGACAAGGGAGTGGAATACAGGGTCCGAAGGAGAATTTTTTTACCACAAAATGACTCTTACGGTTTCATAAAGGATGCAGCTAGACTATACAAGAGCAGATAATTTATCACAAATTGAAGGAACTACGTCAAGAGGCAAAAAATCAGAACAACAATCCGACTTCAAAAAGTTTTCAGCCGCACCAACAAATCTGGTTTTGTTCTTTACGACTCAATAGGAATAATAATAGGTTCAAACCGAGGTACAATCTTCAAATATCAGTCTAGAGTGGCAAAAACAAATTCACTGTCTGGTAATATCACCATCTCCAAAAGCTGCAATCAGTTGCTGTTGGTATGCCATGAACAAAAATCAGGCAAGTCACATGGACACGTATCCAATGAGTTCCATGATCTATATCTATATCTTCAAGACATTGGATGTCGTCTCCTGCAATTTCCGAATAACCATTAAAACACTAGATCGAAGCCAGTCCGGTTGGACACTAAGACAAGCACATAGAATTCACTATTCCCAAACTAATTTGATAATTGATATTCCCCAGACCATTAACTGATATCTACAAGATGACAGTGCATGCATAGATGTAACCACAAGAATGGAAGTGAAAAAATACCTCTTGGGTCGGCTTCGGTCTTCCTCATAGTCCATCACTCCACCAGGTTCAGAGTAGATCTCCTCGTGCCCTCGGAAGTCAATGTCTGCCTGCTTACAGTTTGTAACTTCTGCCACAACGTAAGTAAGACACATCGACAAACATATCCAGTAACTGAATAAGACTCCTTGTCATGTACTAATTGAATTTGCTACCACAAGATTCCAACCGAGGAAAATAAAGATAAACTTCCTCATATTCCCAGATAAACAAAGATTTTTTGCATTTATCTAGTTGAAACATTGCTAGCAAAGATAAGCAAGTCATGTTAATCTAGTAAACAATAGCTCCAGTATACATAAATTAAAAATTGATGCACAACCTATCTACATATGATTTGTGGAATATCCAGTTATTTCTTTCAGATAACATGATGCTCCATGACACTACTTCATGTGCAAGGATGCATAATTATTTGTTTCAGATTTTTTATTCTTAAAAAGAATATTATATCATACTCCATGGATAATGCTTGAATGTAAAACTGGATTCAACTGACCTTGAGGGAGAGTGACTTCTTTACTTCTTCCACCCTATCATCTACATCCTTTCGGTGCTTCTTATCCAATTCACTCATAGAATCAGCCCATTTTATCTTCTCTTGAATTGAGACAAGTAAATTATCTGATGTAGCCAACCTAGACATCCATGGGTATAAAGTTAGATATGGTGCTCACCTAACAGATTTAACACAGAATGAACATCATATTCAGAAATACATGATGAGCAAGAAAATCAAAACATTAAACAAATTGGAAAGAAACTTTCATTATTATTTAAAGGCTAGTATCAAGACCTGTCATATAACAGCAGAATGTACAAGGTCACACATGATAACAAATTAACTTGAATTTGAAAAACTAGTCAAAATAGACTGAAAAACATTACCCAGGGGACATGAAGAATCAAATAACTTTACCAAGCAACTATGGAATCCTCCAACATGTTCAAATATTCAGGTCTTCCATGCACAAAGGATTTTAAAGCAGATTATTGTGTTTAATGAATAAAAATAGAGTAGCAGTTCCCAAATCCATAAGGGCTGAGGCATTTTGCAGCCAGGCATACAACACAAAATAATCTAAGACAATATGACGATGCTAGTCAACTAAAGACGATACCAGTTCGATAGTGTTTGTAACATATTCCCAAGTTGTCCAGGCCTCAGATCCCTACCGGCAGCAAATTGGACCTACACATAAATTAATAAAGAAGACATCATATAAGCTTTAAAATGTTTGAGAAGGGTAAAAAGATATAGTAGAATACAGCTGAAGGCAAGCTGATGACACATTCATTCACAGACCTCAAAGCACCTTCGCAGCTGATCTAGCTTTCCTCGTACTATTCCCTGAAAGAACCAGAGTTAGAAAAAAGAAGAAAGAAAATAAAATGAGCAGGATGACTAGCATAATCCTAATTCATGTATCACAATAGTCTGGAAAGAAAATAGGACACTGAAAGAACTACAACACCACAAAAAAATTTATACATTTTGCTAGCCCAATCAACTCCATTTTCCCACAGAAAAAAAAAGAGAGGGAAGAAAAAACAACCATAGTTGTAGAAGGAATGAAATGCAGCTGGCAGAAAACCTACCGCATACATGCACTCATTGATAAGAAAATCTTCAAGTTCACGAACGTTTGTAACATCTAGCTCCTGCATTAGCTGATCATAGGGTAGCACCTAGAAAAGGACAAACATCAGGAACAATCTAAATGGTGAGGACCAAGAGGACAGTAAAATATTCTGATTCAAAAGAGCAGAAGAAAACAGAAGAAACATGCAATAATCAGCTTTTAAACTAGTGGTACAGCATAAATTAAAAATAACAGTAATTGCCAACGTATGAAATCTACTTATTCCATATATTTATATGAATCAATAACATAGTTAAGATTTTGAATTCTCAAACACTCAAGTCACATTCCAAGCTCAAAACCAATTCCAATTTTACTTCAGAGAAAATTACAGTAACTTGACTGGATTTATTAAAACTGAATTTAGATTTTAGCTCCAACTAGAATGAGTAACTCCTCTAAATTATGTGATAGTTTACTGCATGTTTCTTTCTTTCTTTCTTTTTTAAGATAACTGCTGACATATCTTGTGAGTTGCGTCATTAACTTTTAGGTGGCAAGATTCCATGAGCCAGTCCAGAAGGCAAATTAGCTACTCAAATAAGAAAATTCATTTCTGTAGAAAGGGTTCATAATACAAGGAAAGATACCTTGTTCATTTCAGCCAGGGTAAGCACAGTAAGTTGCTTTAGCTTGAGGACTTGATCAGGAACCAATTGTGGAAGATGACCAGCATTATCTATAAGCAAAAAAGTTTTGCCCATTCCATTAAAGTCTCAAAAACAAGAGAAATGGGGATAAAAAGAAAAAACAACAGCAAGGACCTTGTTATTAAAACAATACGGCCAGAATACAAGAACATGTTATTATCTACACCATCGCATATTGTAGTAATGACAACACAAAATTTCTATTCATTTCATGTACTCCATTAGAAAAACTCCTTTGACAGCTGTTGAGGTCGGGGGGCTCTTCAAGAATCTCATTTCAAGCTACCTAATTACAGTTAAGAACCAGACTTTCACGAGGCATACCAAAACCAAGAACAAGAACACGTAAAGAAGGAAAAGCCATAAATACAAATATTTTAAGTACAGCAGTAGTTCAGCAAGTGCAAGGAAAAAACAAGTTAGTTGAACATAGAATATTTGATTTCCAGTTGCTCCTAGTAAGACCCCTTCATCATTAGTATAACCAGTTCCAAGCTAAAGAGCCCACGGCTGGAATAATCAAAGTTGCTTTTGGTTCATCCGAACCAACAAAAATCAAAGTCCATCTTCAAATGAAGCCCATTGGTTCGCATATTACCGATAACAAGAAAACCGAGTAACTACAGTCATTCAATACACTTCCCCATACAATGATTCACGAATCTCCTTCCGCAACAAAACTAGTTAGCTCAAGTTCTCCATATCAAATTATCAAGTGCAGTGCAGATATAAAAAAAAAAAGAATTGATCAAAATTATTTTCTTCTGCAATTGGAACCCAATATGGATTCACATACATAATTAAAATAAAACGGAAACTAATCGAAAACAAATAGAGGGACAAAGAAAAGGAAAAGCTTGAATGCTTACTTTTGTAGTCAGTCCAGGTTCCGTGAGCAAACAACCGAAGAACATCGAGGTACAAAGAATTCTCAGTTCCTTGGAGCTGTCAGTAAATTTCAAAACCAAATTAAGACACCAAAAGTACCCTCGAACAACATGGAGAAGAAATTAGCAGGGAAAGTAATGGATAAATGAAAACACCTCGGAGACGGTGGGGACGGAAAGAATCTCAGAGAAGGCAAAGAGAGAAGGATGAGAAGTGGCTTCGATAATAAGAGGCCAAAGAGCGGATGCTTTTAAAGTGGATGCTTGATTTACGAAGTGATCGATGAGTTCTGCTTGTTTTTGTTCGATGTCCATTCTCTCTAAAAAAAATCGGAAGACGACTAGCCTTAGTCAGATGAATATAAGGAATTTGTGGAGGTGGATAGGATCAGGACATTGAGAGGGTCACGGAGTCTTCTGATTGGGATTGAGGGGGTTAGGGCTTGTGAGGAGGAATTGGAAGAGAGAGGAGTGGGAATTTAGCACTCTTGATGTGTGAAGTGGAAGGAGAAAAGGCTGGCTTTTTGTTTATTTATAATAATTTGTTTGTTTATGAAGGTGATCTTTTGACAGAACAGAATGCGATGTTTCCATTGAGGGTAAACGAGTTGTCGTTGCTGCTGTGGAATTATGGGAGGGACATTGTTTGGAAACGTGATTCTATTTTTTTAAAAAAATTATTTTTATTTAAAATTATTTTTTTATATTTTTAAATTGTTTTAATATGTTAATGTCTAAAATAATTTTAAAAAAATATATTGTTTTAATTTATTTTTATGCAAAATACTTCTACAAAATATGTAGTATCACAGGTTATAGTGTTAAAAATAGTTATATTTGATTGAAAATATAAATTCACATTGGAAATTTATAAAGAATATAAATAAATTTTCTTTATTATCTTTAAAATTTAAAATATCTAATTAATAGTAAGATATCTATCTGTTTACCACAACTATTTACATTACTTTGTTTTTAAAACCAGTATGCTGAAGTGAATCTAATAATAAGTTTAATTTCATAAAATTATAATTATCAAGTAGAATAATATTACCAAAAAAAAAAACTAAAAGGTATTAATCTATTATGACTTTAGACTCATTGGATTGGAACAATATTATAACGTCTAAACTCTTCTTCATAAAACTAAAAGATATATTACTTTTGAGGGTGTTTTTGTATTTTCATGAGAATTCATGCAAATTAGTCTTGATTTTTGTACTCTTAAAACAAAATGACATATATTTATCACTTAAAAATATTTTTTGTGTTGCAGATTTAATTATATAATGAATTCATGATATTTTCGACAGAGTAATAAATTTAATATTTGATTGAAAGAGAATTTGACAAGTTTCTTCTATCCCTTTTAGTAGAATACCAGTTTGATTTCCGTGCTACGCGGCGGGTTCACTTTTTATTTTCATAAAAATTATTGTAAAAAATTATAAAAAAAAAATAATATTTTTTAATATTAATAATAATTGTTTTTTTTAATTTATTAATGATTTTATTAATAATATTAATTATAATAAAAATAATAATATTTATAACACAAATAATACTATTTTTTATATGAATATTTAGAATTATAATAAAAATAATAATATTTAGAACATAAATAATTATATTGAGAATTTCAAGGATGATTACAACACATAATAATATTTTTTCTATCAATACTTTGAATTATAATAAAAATAATAATATTTATAACACAAATAATAATATTTTTGATGTGAATACTTTGAATTATAAGAGAAAAAATAATATTTATGACACATATTATTATCCAAACATACATGTAGTTGGGCGTGGACGCATCCAGACCCGAGCGCCACGTGGCTATGGGGCTACAATAGCCAATCGAGTCGTTTGCCAAGACCAAAGTGCCAGGTGGCGCTTGGGTCGACCCCTCACATTGAAGCAGCCCAAGTGCCACGTGGAGCATTGGGTCATGGCAAAGGGCCCAATTATCTTGGGTCCGAGGCAGGACCCAATTGTCTTGGGTTCGTCGTCATATACCTAGCTCAATAGGTCTAGCGTGACCCAATTCTATCGGGTCCTGATGAAGGATTTTAAATATTTTAATTTTTTCTATAATTAAAAGTATTACTATAAAAAATAGTATTATTTGTGTTATAAATATTTTAATTTTTATTATAATTAAAAGTATTACTTTGAAAAATAGTTTTATTTGTATAATGAATAGTATTTGCGTTAAAAAATATTATTATTATTATTAAAATTTAAAATATTCGTATTTGTGCTATAAATATTATTATTTTATTTATAATTAATAGTATGAATACTAAAAATATTATCAGTTATGGTATAAATAATACTATTTTTATTATAAGTAACAATATTATAATAACAATGGGAAATGCCACGTGGCGTTAGGGCTATCCTTGCGCCAAGTGGCGGTTGGGCGGCTCCAATGCGAGGGCAGACCCAAGCGCTTGGGAACGTCATTCCCAAGTGCCAGGTGGCGTTCGGGTATGCCCTGCGCAAGGGTCGGGCAACCCAAGCGCTAGGTGTCCTTGCGTGGGCAGCGCCATCGCCAGGTGCCCGCTCCTCATGGTTTGCAGTCGCACCAAAACTTGTGCTGAATATTTTCTCCTCGCCCATCCCTTCAATGTCAAATGCACCCCAGCTAAAAGACAACCTCACCCCTCCCTTGCAACTTTTTGTGTCAAGGGCTGGGCTGCCATTACACTGCTCCAATCCACAATACTTTGTGTCTATGTAAACAGTAACAAGGGCACTAAATCTTTTTAGTATATTACGTTATGTAAACAGTAACAGAAATATTGAATCATTTTAGTATATTAGTAATAAATTTCTCTTCTGGAATATTATAAAAATTAATTTTTGAATCGTATACAGTGCACCGTACAAATCCAAAAAAAAATGTCACGTATAGTCCATTACTGTACAGCATACAAAACACTACATTAAGGCTATTAATTTTGCTCGTTTGGCTGCTCTTCGGAAGCTGCTCTTTCGGTTTATTGACTGTGAATTGAATATTGATGGAA
>Ga0307515_10017771_pt1 | contig 12933 bp, 11 predicted proteins | sample 17_EM_MG_FD_194513 | JGI IMG/M metagenome (GOLD analysis project Ga0307515, IMG submission 194513) | Populus trichocarpa ectomycorrhiza microbial communities from riparian zone in the Pacific Northwest, United States - 17_EM | ecosystem: Host-associated > Plants > Roots > Unclassified | place...
CGCTAGCGATCCCAGAGAGATCGCGAGTCGTCTATATAAGGTTGCGGTTACCCGGCCCTGGACACGTCTGGTGCCATTGCCGAGAACCTAATCATGACTGCCATTACACGATTGAAGTGAACATATCTCGGTGACACATTGTGCAGCGTGAATGCATTCATGGTCAAAGACCGACACAATTCCGCAGACTGACTACAATGACTGTAATGACCTCACAGCACAAGTAGCATGGATAATCAAAGATCCCTACCATATGAATGAACTTCGACTGCAATTCCATTAGTGACAAAGGCGGCAATCAACAAATCGAGTCCCAACAATTTTTCAACTCTCAGCCAGCAAAGATCTACAGTTGGCAGCACAGGCACTATTTGCGACTCTGGATGAAGTTCAACCCAACCAGATCTCACTAGAATCATCTGTCGTCCTTGGGAGCCCCAGGGCAAGAATGTAAAGTCAATATCTATGCGGCACTGAATCACAAGATTCAGCACACATAGTTCGTGGAATTCAAATACGAGACAGAAATGGCAAGATGCAATGCGTGCGGGCTCATATTGACTGCAGTGCAACCTGCATCATTATGACACCGAGGTTTCTCAAAGGACTCGGGATATCACATCAGGTGGTACAAATCACCGCCCTCAGCATGACCAGAGAAGTGATGCAACATGTAAAAGACAGCCGGAAGAAGACACGGATCACAGTCCAGTACTTGGACTATCTCTCACCAGTGGACAAATCAGGTATGCTGGTCATGGCATTACGTGCACATAATTTAGTACGTGGCTTACCATGGCTCCACAAACCAAATCCTGACAGATACTGCACTCGATTGACCCCCTGCAATCACCCAGTGCGAGTGGAGCGGATGAAATGAAAACAATGACCAAGGCAGTGGCATGCAAGAACTCAGAAGCCGATAATGATGACCATATTGTCAAGACCAGCTTCTGGGGCATGGTCCGGGTATGCAGACACTCGGGGCAACCACCTTTCACAATCCTGTAGGTAGCAATGAAGTTGTCATAGCATTTACCCTACAGATTGGGGAATGCATAAGGCTGCTGGAAGTGACTTTCAAAGGCATCACTCTGGATCCACCAGGTGTGAATAAAGAGCCAAGCACTGGACATGATGAGCAGGGAGCGGTGGCATTATTTGCGGCAGAAGAGCCCCTCTGAGGAGATGCCGGAATGACTGATACCAGTTCGCCGAGACCCGAAGGGAGTGACCAGATGGCGTGGCTTGGCTTCTTTTTGGGCGAACTGTTATTGACATGGCATCCTGGATAGTCTCTTTCACCACTTTGATCCTTTCTTTGCATCTTTCGGCTAACATGGATGGAGCAGACTCCGAGCCATACAAATACGTGCATGTCAGCAGTTCAGAGACATCCCGCAAGACAAATGACCATTGAGAGCAAAGAGTGCACCTAAGAACATCGAAGACTTACGAAGCATTTGGAAGCCTGGCGCAGGACAGTCTCCCAGATACAAGAGGTGATGTCCCTGCAGAAGCAATCATTGAGATTATGTGAAATGGACTGATGAGCCCCAATACGCCCATCCAGGAAATGCTCGGAGATGGATGACAATCAATCTTTAACTATGGCGACATACAGAAAGTTATGTGGAAATCAACCCTATCCAATATAGATAAATTCGATGACAACCTACGAGACTAGCAATTGAATTCAGAGAACCAGATATTGGTACTGATGGCCTTGCCATACTCAGTACAATCCAGACTACAATTCAAGAGGTTACAATGCCAAATCCAACACCGGTTAGAATACCAAACACAATGCCATAAATGTTTTGGAATTACATTACCGAACATACTGCTGAATCAGATCCCCACTCTGACTCAGCGATCCTGAGCATCACAGCTAGTATGACAATTGACCATTACAAATCGACTTCGGAATTAACCCCGAATCAAGGCGTTCCAATTGGTGTTCCCCATGAAGCCATCCAAGATTCGTCGCCAGTGGAGCAACGACTTTCAGAAGTGGAGGATAACTGTAGCGGAATCTGAAACAACTGCTACCACAAACAATTATGTTCCAGCAAGTGCAGGAATGACATGCCAGAATAACGATAAGTCAACCGAGTCAAGTGATGGCAAGCACACCTACAGATGAATCGACTATTCTACTTAGAGATCAACGACAAGTTCATGGAGTCAAGTGATGGCAAACACACCTACACATGAATTAAGAAGCTCCCCCGAGGCGAGCCACTGAGCACACCCCAAGACCTAAGATGATAAGTTCACCTAGCATACAACGGACGTCCAGTAGACCTGTAAATGCACAAGAGAGATGACCAGTCAAAAAAGCCTACCCATGCCAGACAAGATACCAAACAACTTCAATATGGCTACCCAATTGGTCCCAAACAAGATTGAATATGACCACCAATCATACTGAATACCTTACCAAGTGGCATGACGAGGGACAGTCAAGATAACTACCAAGCCATGATCACCCAGATCTCACAGCGATGGATATCACTGCGGCAGGACTTCACATGGAGGTCGAGAGGATTACCAGGAGCGTTACCATACAAAGCCACTGACCGACACGCATACCAAATGGCGTGTCGAACGATCAAAACCTATCGCCCAATGGTAAACCATGCGGAATGCTAAACTTCGATTCCAGAGACCTACCAACTGACTACCGAGAAACCGGGAGTGGACCTGTAGTGTAGTGGTATGGTCTTGCCAACACTATACTGCATTGTAGAGGTTCGAATCCCGCCACTCCCCCCACTGCACCGATGCAGCCGATCGGAAGCGGACTCCCTGTAAAGTGCAGGTCGATGTTGCACGAAACCGAGCTCCCTGTGTCAAACTCACCATAGGTCAAGCATACGAAGAGATTAAGTAATGGGGGTGGGCAAGGTGGAGATTCAATGTCCTTGTGCCCTCCACCGGGTAGTGGGAAGTGGGAGGAAACGACTTTGCCTGAGTCAGAAGTAGGTGCTGCGTGAGCTAGTTTGGCCGTAGTTTAGCCGATGGATGGACAGGAAGTTTCCGATGGACAGGGGTATAAAAATATGTTAATTAAATGCCATGACCACCAGTGGTCGGCTTGTGGTAACTTAGCTGGGCACCCCTTCGGGGTGAATGCAAAATGATTACAAATAAACAAACTACCGAGAAACAAACGGATAGTCTACCGAAGCTACCTACAGAGATGGCCACAGGGATGTCGACCAAGAATGCACAGAAGCTCACAACCAAATGACTTTCACCAAGAAGCGGTCCACCGAGACCCTTCTGAATACCGCATCAAGAGATGCCGAAAACTGCAGACACATTGTACAAAGCGGCTTTCCGAGAGCAGAGGTGCACTAAATTTACCGTGAGGTTGATCACAGATCTGAAGTTTACGTATTCGATCTGGATCAATGATACACCAACCACGCCTGATGAAATTGCCGGATTCTACCACCCTCAAATGGCCACCAGCGGGTCACATGAGAACTGACGGCTATGAAGAGGCCAGGAGCGAATGCGAACATTATTGCCCAAACTCACGACAAGGCGCCATTGCAATCCCGTCGAGATTGAGTGCATTGGGACGCCTCATACGACCGCAAGTCAACAGGCAGAGCAAGTCAGGGTAGTGACTGGACAGCGGACAATGCAGAAGGACGACCTAAGCTGAAGGCAGATAGTCGGAACTAAATTGCATATCGAATCCCCAATGAATCCAAATCTCAATTCGGAGAGTGATGATCCACTGCATCCGAGCAACCATGGTAATCGCCAATCAATCTGATGGAGAAGACGTTGACGGAGCAATGAACTTTCAAACCGGGAGAGATAGCCGTATCCGATCACTCAAGTCCTATCAACTAGTCAAAATACCACCAGGAGGCGGCCTGTAGAGTCACGCACTCACAAGTCTACCAAGAAGTCGACCGACAAGTCTGCGGAGACATGCCCCGACAAGTCTACAAAGAACCCCTACCAACAATTCACAAGTACTCCGAGAGGCAAGTCTACGAAGTGAACACAGAATCCACTGAAGCCACCTATGGAGAGCGCAACCATGAAGTGGACGGGATGGTCACGGAAGCAGACTTCCAACGACGATTACCTAGTCAGGCAGCATCAATGAGTCAATGTCAACTACCAATGACTGTCGGCTGCAAGATATGCCCTACAGAGCGTGCCGAAGCACCGCACAGAGCTCACACAGCACTAGCTCGCTTCAACTTGGTAAGTATAACAATTAGAGAGGCTTAAATGTTAGATGTCAATGAATGAGACAGGACTAGATACAACGTAATTGAGGTACACGATCAATGGCTACAACCAATACCCGCAGTGCAAGCCCCCATCGATGCGAAGTCATGAGCTGAAGCAGTACCACTGAGATGATTCCATCCAAGACCTATGCCAAGATATGTGCTACGAGTGCAATACTGGATGGCAGGTCCGATGTTGTATGAGATGTGGAGTGGAGATATGGAGCAATTGAGGTACGAGGCTCGGGGGCAGAGGTAATGGGTCAATGGAGTTTCGGAATTCAGGACTGGAGGAAAGTTATCAATTGGGCATTCCTGTCTTCTATTTCTTCTCTTCTCATCACTTCTCCATAATTTATTACCTCAATGGATCTCGGCCCAGTACAAATAGCGTCGGCATGGCATTTCACAACCTGCCACTGAAGGTAGAGTTTCCCCATGCACCGGATCCACTGAAAGCTCACCCTGAGCAGTACTGATCGATTGTGCAACTTGTCGGTTGTGTTAGCAAGGGTTCCGGACCGTCGCGTCAGGTCCGGGCCTGGGTTGGAACCGAACCGTTACCTGGGTTGCCAATCAACCCGAACTGACAATTCGGATACATTTTGAAGGAAGTTTCATGACCTGTCTGATTTGGGTGGGTTCTCAGTGGGTTGTCCAGCGGGTCCATCTGTAGATTCATGAAATGCTCTTGTTTTTGCTGGATGATAATAGTATCTTATCTAAATCATTTATTCGACTTCCTGCAATCATTTTTTGCATGTTTTGCAGTTTGCAATTTCGATTATTTTGGAATCTGTGTTTTTCCTTTTATATATTGTATTTTTGACTATTATGGCGGTCAATGGTTCTATTATTGGCTCGAATATCCGCGCGGTGCCATGATTACCTAATTTGGAAATCCGAAAATTGTCGACGCTCTGTTGCCGCTCCGTTAACTTTCCGTTGATGCTCCGTTGACGCTCAGTTTCCGAATTGAGCAGTGACCGTGTCGCTATCTCTTTTGTCCACAGAGACTGCCAATTGGTCAGTTATGCATAACAGCAACCAGATCAATTTTAAATTACCAGACTTACAACACCAAAAATCATTGACACTCCATTGATGCTCATTTTCAGAATGGAGCAGTGACCATGTCGCTTTATCTTTTCGCTATAAAGGCTGCCAATATATCAGTTATGAGTAACAGCGACCAAGTAACATTTCAATTAATGAACTTCCAAGACCAAAAATTGTTGACGTGCGATTGATGCACAGTTTTAGGAAGTGGCAGCGATGTTGTCAGTAGCTTTTTTGCCCATACAGGTGGCCAGTACATTGATCATGGGTTAATGTTGTTGAACAGCCCTTGGATTGTCAAAGATGAAAGACCAAAAATAGTTGACACTGTGTTAACACTCATTTTTAGGATTGGGCAATGAGCATGTCGCTTTCCTGTTTACCAATAAAGATGACCAATAATTTCAGTTTGGGAAGATGTGACTATGCAACCCTTTGATTGCCGATCATGTAAGACTAACAACCAGTCGTTGGATGCTCAATAATTGAATTCAGAATTTCATATAGCCTTTACTGACAACGAATATATCATGTCTAGGCATAATCGTTTGCATCCAAATGCTTCATAGCCTGTCAATTTCTGATCCACCACTCTACTGGTTATCCGAGCGATGGATGATGTAGCCCTATCTCACTTCAGCACTTTTGGCTTGTAATATATTGCATGTAGATCGTTTCACTAGTTTTTGATTACTATAGCCCGAGTTCTTCGCCGTTCCTCATCCTGCTCCATCTCCTCAACGTCCATGACCTACCATGAGCAATCTTCACAATCTCCACTATGTGCACAAGGTCTGAGTGGAGCGTTATGCAGTTCAATGTATTGATTAATAGAGAATGACTGTTGGCAATCATATAGGCTCGTATCGCACACTGACCGCTCCTTCTATCACTCGTATGACATCACTGACTTCAATTTTGTTAGTCAATTTTGTCTATAATTTAGTTTTTGCTTTCGCACTTTTGAGTAACTTACAAGTAGATTTGAAATATTCTGGTTCACTATCAAGCTGATTTGGAGTCTAGATCGTTCGCGTGGGGCGTACGACTGTTGCACATGCTCTCATGAATTCAGTAGTCTCACAATTTTGACCCTGAAAGGAAGACAATGCTGACACATAGCAAAATAGGTACATGAATTGCCTCTGAAACAGATAGATTGGCAAAAAAAGCAATTTGCCTATGAATTCCTCTGGTGACATGGGACCTGTCACCATTTCTTCATCCGCATCCAATTTCTGTATGGTAATTAGCTAGGAAGGCAATATGCAGAGGTCAAAGCTTACATGTCCAACACGCGTCACTGTCCTACTTGGTGACAAACCAGGCGCCGCGCAGGGCAGTAGAGACGCTCTGTGCTTGTGAAACTGTGGCTCCTCAGAATCTAGCATCCTATGACTACTTCCGGGGTGAGAAGTCCCTTGCGGCATTTGCGATATTCTGGGGATGATATCACGAGGTTCAATAAGCTTTCCAATAGTTGTCTGTGCAGGTGCGGTTCCAACATCGTCCGCTCGCGGCTTAACAACTGCCGCAATCTTCAATTGGGCCAACCTGTACTTCATTTGTCTTCCACCGAAGTAGGCGGGAGTGTGCCCCAATCCTGGTTGTGTCAATTCGTCGAGCTCCATCTGCTGTTGCTTATTCCTCTGCATGCGTTGCTGTATTGCGTTGGAGATTGTGCCCATCACCCAGCCGGGTTCAGCCTCTTTGATCAGCTTGCCCAGCTCTGTATCTTCTTCTTCTTCTTCTTCTTCATCTTCTAAATCCTCCTCATCATCGCAACTGGCAAGATCGCTCAGACTGTCCCCGATCGCATTCAGCATCTCCTCAATTGTTGTTTCGGGCTTTCTGGTTGTCAATCCCATGTTCCGGCATTGTTCATATCTTGCTGCTGCTGTATGGTTGCTGTCTCTGCGTCTTCGACTGGCTTTTTTGCCACAGCAGTTTCTCGTTCCATATAATCATTTATCCATTGCTCATTCTGTTTGTTGCTTCAAAAGTGCGTTTCCAGTGTCTTCTCCACCTCAAGCTTCATTTTGCATCGGAAGCTCCACTATGCCTCCAGGGCTCGGAACCCTTCTGGTTCAATGCCTCTCTTGCCTTCATTCGCTTGATGATGATGTCGTCACGTGGAATGCTTTGTGAATTTCCTGTCTTCGCTGGCTAGTGGAGCCAAAAAGATGAATTTCTGAGTGTATTCCATTGTATTTCATGTTGACTTTGTAGTTGGGTGAGATGATGGATGTTGGAAGATATAGACAATATGGAGGCAAGCTGAATCTTTTATGTCAACGTTGGTACATTTGATCAACTTGGAGAAAGCCTAATCTGCGTGTTGACCGTCACCGAATTGGAAATAGATATGCCAACTGTGGAACATGAATAGATTTTTAGAATCTGTTTCATGTACGATCACCAGGATTTCTTGTAACAAACATCACCCGTCATCCTTTCCATCGAAGAATTTCCTGCTTATATCTGACAAACCTGTTTCTTCAGCTATCATTCATGTCTATTGATCCCTGTGAACAACCTCACAACACTGGACCGACATACAGCAAATCGCCGGATGGTTGGAAACCGCTGGAACCTGGGGCTATATGCAGCAGGATTCAGCTTGAGTAGATTGTTCAAGTTGCCAGTTACTCATTCCATTTTAACTTGAAGCTAACTATTCATTCCTCAGGACTTCCCACTTCTTTTAGTTATCATCTTCCTCTCCTTGTCCACACCAGCAAATCATGGCTATACATACACCACAGCAATGTGAGAGCGGATCTGAATTGAGCTGTCTGACAGGCATTTCATCAAATGCGGCGCTTGCTGGGACATACCTATAACACAGACACCAGTCAGTCCACCGCCATGCTGCCTATCCAGCCACCGAAATTGTGACCCAGGATGCACATTTAAAAATGGTCTGTAACACTGGCAGTAGCAAGAATAAGAACAAGCATGCGATAGGATGTGAGTATATCCATACTGAGGCAGACGGCTGTCAACTAATGGTACAATGGGCAGCTGGTATACATTGCGAGCCATGTGACCAATTTATAGCTGCCCAGGATGGGAAACATCCACGGTCGACTAAGGCATCGGTTCACACAGTCCGCACAATCATCAGCAACAACGCTAGTTTCCGTCTGAAACACCTGGGTGTTCCAGACGGCTCTGACAGCTCTGACGGAACCTCGTACCCTCTGACGAAGAATTACAAGCTTCCCGTCGCACAGGGGACGGGTCGCGTTGCATACTTACCTGCATTACTTTGCGCCTGGTATACGCACCATCAGAACGACACGTGTGTTACACTCTTTGCAGGGGCTGCAGTTATGCTGTAGCCGTTTACACAACGCCTGGCAATGTTTATGCCTTTCTTCGGCCGATAGCCACATTGTACCTGTCCCCTATATCGGATGCCGCACTCGCCCCAGGTATGTTTAGCTTTGAGATTTTGTCATATTGCAGTACAGTCTTCGCTTCAGATACATCGCTAGCCGTTGCATTTGCTTCGCCATTATCGTATTTTACACGTCTGAAATATACAGTCTAATCTTCACACTCTCTGGTACTATGCCCTTAGTCCTCGACATTCTGCGTTGATCCATCATCAGCTTGCAAGGCTTATTCCTCCTCATCCGCATCCGCATCGTCGCCATCCTCGCAGTCATACTTGTTGCCATCAGTTGTTCCCGGGTCAAACCTACTATGCCCTCAGTCCTCCACATCCTGCGTTGATCCATCATCGGCTTGGAAGGCTTCTTCCTCCTCATCCGCATACGCATCATCGCCATCCTCACCCTCATACTTGTCAACATCACTGGTTCCCAGGTGAAACCTCTCGAGTTCAGTCGCGGGCCGTCATCGCCGGCTGGCGGTGGGGATGGCATCGCACACGTCACTTTCGTCACCTTCATCTTCGTAATCCCCGCTGCCCCCTGGCATCCCGAAATGAAGTTGGTCGTCCGTGCAATTGTCGTCTATCTGGATGTTCGGGTCAGTGCTTCTGATCGCAGGCTCCTCAAGCACCACTTAGGAGGTCAAATAATCAAGAAGAATAACATTGTCAACACATGCTGCTTCCACGCTGATCACCACAGCAGGCATTGGGTTCTCCGCCTGTCGGATCTGACGCTTGACTGTAGCAAGAGTGTTGTTATACACCCTCTCTTGGTAGCTCTCCGGTATTGTGTTCCAGGTATTCATCAAGAATGCATATGTGTCTGCAACGCCAGGCGAGGTTAACAACTTGCGACCCGTTGCAGCGCAGCAGGAAGCGTTCTTACCACCGTCATTCTTGTAATTGAAGTAGTTCGAGCGATCAGGTCTGTCCGCTTTCAACTTTGACTTGGACGCTTTCGGATAAATGCCTTTGTTCTTTTGCCACTCCAGGAGAGCATGACGTAACACGGTGCAGGTAAACATGATCAGTGGCGAGGGTATATGACCGTCCATGTTGTCAATCAGGGAATTATAAAATCCATCAGCATACTTACCGCAGTTATTCGCCTGATGATAAAATTTGATGTAGATAAACTGCGGGATAGCTTCCGCCAGGAAGTGAAGTGGATGCTGGACATTCGTTAGCAGCTTTCGACACTCTCTGAATTGGATTTGGACCGCATACACCACCTTCCACACGCTCTGCTAAAGGAAAAACATACTTATTGTCTGCTAGATGGTAATCAAAGAATTCCAAACACTCTGCATTGGATTCAAAGCGGTGGAGATCATACAGCTCTGCCATATTGTCCTTTGCAGATTGAATAAAATGGGATGTAACCTTATTGACTTGTGCGTGAACCTGGTACCAGTTTGAGCGTGTAATATCCAACGTGGGCCGTTGCTTCAGCATACCTCTCTCAGGATCTCCTTTGTGCGTGCTTCAAATGCTATGGAGCAAATGTTGTTTTGCTGCATTGCGGTGTTCCAGTACGTCTCTATTATCTACCAGTGTGGGGCTTCAGCTAATGCTTTCACATCGCGTCGCGTTGCATAACTGACCATCTCCAAGTCGCTTGTACTCATAAATGGGCGTCTGTTCCACATGTAGAGCTCCAGGTGTCTGCCCGTTGCAAATACAAGATGCACCATGTCGGAGTGACCAAATCGATGAATGCTGCGACTGCCGGAGACCATTGATCGAGGTGTAGACACCGCCTGTGTTTACAATTGCCACTGCCTCTGTCTCTGATTCCTTTCTGTAGCTTGCGTTCGCAGTGGATTTGTAATGATCGCGTGGGCTTCTGGATTAGGCATGGGGGTAGGCAGGTTTTCAAGACCACTGAGAGGAGTGGGAGTGCTAGTAATGCCGGATGCGAGGCTGGATACAATGCGACGCGTTGAGTCTGTCTGTGAGGTTCCGCCGGGTGCTGGTGTGTTACGACTGCTTGTACCTGGTGTGGCGGTTGGAGTAATTATCGACCGTCGCTGTGTAGCAGACGGGGTGATATCTGCAAAGCGAGAATTGTTCCGCGAAGATGAGGGGGTGGAGTTCTGACCTTGGATTGTAGAGGCTATGGAACTCCGTCCTTGAGAGGAATCCCTCTTGCCAGCCGGTACGGAAACGCGTCTCTTAGCAGGTGGATGTTGAGAATTCGCTGAAGGCCCAACCTTTTGTTGATTCCGACGATTAGCAAGACTTGGAATATTTTGTACGACCAGAGACGTGACAGGGTGAGTGCTTTGGGAAGGCATCATCCGTTATGGATGGTCAACGTTAAGAGTGTAGGAATAATCTCCTCTGCATGCATATGCAACGGCAGGCGAGGTAGACTCCTATTTGAGCGACCATGGAGGGATTCGACAAAAAAGGGAGGCGCAGTGTAGACCACGCTAGACTCTAAACCCTGACAATACTTGGGGACGAGATCCCTCCAAAATCATTCAATCATGGGGTTAACTGCCATCAGATTAAACTCAGTTCAACTCAGATTAAACTCAGCATTGATATTCACTGTTACAGCAATGTCTGAAGGTCTATTTGCAGTGCCTGAAGGGTGTTTATGCCTTCTTGGCGCACTTATCATCGTATTGCACTCGTTCTTGGCACAATACTTCGAACTATCCATTGTGTATACCTTCAGCTTCCAGTTGGAAATCTTCCTCTGGCAGAGGTAAAAGCATCGCAAAGCGAACAATGATGTATTCTCTATCCTATGACATGAGTTGCGTGTGCTTGTTCCACCACTAGGCATTGGTAGCTGTGTGGGATGGTTGCACAGTTGGGACAAATTGAGAACTACTCAGTTTGCTCCGAGATGCACGAGGTCTGAGCGGTAAAAGTGGTATGTGATGCCAAAGAAATGCCCGTCGTCGCAAACTATCATCACCGCGAGTACTAAATCTCGTCTCGAGGCTCCTCATTAATGAGGTGCTTGGTGGTTGTGCAAGATGAACGCTGGGCCGTTTTGTGTTCATTAACCAACAACACGCAGGACATGAATCAAATCGCAGGAACTCGAGTATATATATCCCTTTTTCCCGCCTACACCTCCATTCTCTTCTCTTCCCGCCTACACCTCCATTCTCTTTTCTTCCCGCCTACACCTCCATTCTCTTTTCTTCCCGTATTAAACACACTGCCAGCATCCTGAACTATCTCGACATCACGCGACATGCACAAAATAACTCCTCTCGTTCCAAACCACACCCGATAACCTACTCAACTTCGTACATTCACTCTGGGCTTCCTTTTGCCACGTTCAACTGTATCATAATGCTAACGCCTCGGATGTAGAAAGTTCATTTTCAACTCACAGCGATGGCACCAAAGGGCAGCCACAAAGGAAAGGGGAAGGCAACTGCTAGGGTAGGAATGCCGACATCGGTTATAAATCGACGCCTGTCATTGGATCGGGACAGTATAAAGGGATTCATCTCGGAACACATCCGTGGACTCATACGGATATACAATGTTTGCGGCGTCAAGGATGAGAGGGCCTGGGACCTCTTTTATGATATAATCTTTCTTGATCCAGTCACGACTCGCCACTTTTCACAATTCCAGCTAATGTGGCCACACCGCAGGAGCAGGAGTTCACCTTTTCGGGAGTGGTGGGTAGCCTTCCGCTCATATATGTGGGGACGGATTCGAGTGTGGTCATCACGTGGGTTGGTTTAGAGTTGAGAGCGGCGGAGCCCCATGCACTGTAGTTCTTGTGTACGTGTCAATTAGACTTAGCGAGAGTCAGTGAGTTTTAGTCAATAGAGAGATTCAGGACACCGGACACCGTACAACAATATGTTGGGCAAATGTTTGACAAAACCCGCTGCCAAATGAACAATTGGCGGTGGGACAACCCCCGTGCTTTCAGGGATCAAGTCGATCGCTCCAATCCGCAGACAACCAGCTCGGGAAAGGTTCAACGCACCGGTGAACATTTCTCTTGGTACGGTAGCGATGATCTCAGGGCAAAGATTGAGCTGCCAAGCTGCCGGCAGTACAAGCCAGGCAACTTCCTGGCCCTTAGACCACTGAATTGGGATAAGATAATCGACGAGGATGATCATGATGAGAACTGGGTGGATCCCGGAGCGCTGAGCGGTGGACGAAGCCGTCATGGCGTGGACAATGACAATGACGACGGCAAGGGTTAGGAGGACA
>Ga0307515_10017772_pt1 | contig 12933 bp, 3 predicted proteins | sample 17_EM_MG_FD_194513 | JGI IMG/M metagenome (GOLD analysis project Ga0307515, IMG submission 194513) | Populus trichocarpa ectomycorrhiza microbial communities from riparian zone in the Pacific Northwest, United States - 17_EM | ecosystem: Host-associated > Plants > Roots > Unclassified | place...
CTTAAATTACTATTTAATAAGCTATATTAAATTTTTTATATAAATAACTATAGTAGTTCTTAAGTATAAGTATTTTAGTAGGGTAATATAAGGTAGGACCGTGCACGAGGTAGCCCATTCTAGAAAGTTTAAATTTAGTCTAGATTAATATTACTCTAGCTACTAACTACTTTAACACCTATCAAATAATCTAGCCTACTAACTCTCGTTCCTATATACATAAATAATTCCTATTAAGGTATATCCTCTCTACTGACAGATTATGTATATTTGCTATCTTTATTATTCCAAAAGCCTAATTAATACGTAAGAGGATCCTCCCGTTAGTAGTGGTTTTCAAGATCTCACTATCCTATATAAAAACTTTTTACTACTAACAACCACCAGCTCCTACCCGTATGCTGTGCGATATCTATATAAAATCCCTAACGGCGAAGAAAAGCGTACCCTAATTATTTTATTTAATCTGCCTCCTACCTTTTTCTATAGGTGTAAGATATTAAATTAACCTATAATATAATACTGACTGGAATAATTAGCAAACCTGGCTCTATTAGACAAATGTGCTTAATAATAAAAACCAAAACCCCGTTACTACTAAGCCTATCACGCTGCAAAACGAAAGGGCTATTATTAATATTAGTACGTTTTAAACGCACTTTATTAGCTAGCACTAATAGATATAGGTTAATAGGCCACCTACTACTTTATATTTAATGGTTCTAAGAACAATAGGGTAAAACATACTATTATTTATTGTGCTCTTACCGACTATAACAATTAATTCATTATAGGCCAGAAACTTAGCCTTAAATAAGCAAAAGGCAGACTTTTAGGATATATTAGACATATTATAGACGAAACCTTTATATAGCCTACCCGCATTAAAACACCTTAATAGTAGTACTATACTGTTGGATTTTGCTATTAGGCATCAGAGTAACTAAGTAACCTTAAGTTTTCCCCTTATTACCTAACCCTGAGCCTTATTACGTCGCTAAGACTCTTATATTGTTAAGTTTTATTACATTGCTAAGTATTATTACATTACCGCCGAGCCTCATTACGTCGCCGAGCCTTATTGTATTATTAAGTCTCATTATATTACTAAGTCTTATTACATCGCCGTTAAGCCTTATTATTTCGCCAAGCCTTATTACATTATTAAGTCTTATTACGCTGCCGAGTCTTATTGCATTGCTGTTAAGCCTTATTATATCGCTAAGCCTTATTACATCATTAAGTCTTATTACGTTACTAAGTCTCATTGCATTGCCGCCGAGCCTCCTAGCTAGATTAGGCAATTAGACGTCGCGAGTTCAACTCCCAGGCGTGGCGGGTTCAATTCCCACTTATCGCGCATTAAAAATATTAAAAAAGAAGGTCATTTCCTATTAAATTAGGCGTTAGTAAGGCTCTAAATTAAGCTCGTATTTTTGTACGTGTCTCGTAACACCTAAAGTCATACATTTGACGAAATTTTAGCACTATATACTAAGCATGTCGGCTCTTCCACGCTAAGTTTTAATTACGTTGGGCTAGCTCTAAATTAAAGCAAGAGGCAGAATATACTATACCACTACGCCATAAGGACTTTGGAATATAATCTTACGAATTTAACTAAATTATAACCCCTTTCTAAACCTTACGATTAAACCAGATCCTTAGGGAGAGATCCCTACATTGAATCTTAGGGAACGTTTGGTGGCGACTTCAGATTAAATCTAAAGGCTTTAGAATATATCCGATCTAAAGCTTAAATCTAATTCTAATATAATCGTTTGGTTAATTTGGCGACTTTCTAATCTAAAAGCTCCTCTAGATTAGCAAGCGCGTTAAATTCGTAAGCTATACCGTATATAGAATCTAAACTAAGGTCTTGGCGTTAGTTTAAATTAGGAGCTTAAAGCTTATCTGGAGCCTTATAGAAGGATTAACTTAATTTCAGATTTTATATTTTAGTAAGTAGTTAATCTGCTATAGTCTAAAATCTTAATTATTAGAAATTTAGGGTGTCTCTGCCACCGCAGTGGCAGAGGCACCTTAAGTTTAACACTACGCCAAGTATTATAACTTTCCTGCAGTAACCAAGCAATCCTAAATTAAAGCAATTGTGGAACTTACCATACCACTACCCGCAAAGGCCCTTAGTTATAGTCTTATGAATTTAATTAAAATATAAACACCTTCCTAAATCTTACGATTAAATATTTTCATGTGTAGCACTATGCTAAGGATCACGATATAGATTGCTTAGATATAGCTTTACTATAATATAATGGCTTTACGCCAATTAATTAATCTATGGCTCTAAAATCTAGATCTATAATACTAAAAATAAGCTCTAAGCTACTAATTTTATATTAGCAGAACGAAACTTAGTAAGAGATTTAGGCAGTAAAATTACTGCTAAGAGTTACTACCCGGATCCTAGCCGACAAATACCTATAACTACAATTTTAGTAAATAGCAAAAAGTATATAGCAGTACTGAGACAATGGCAGAACAATATAAAATAATAATAGGATAATATAACACAATGGTAGGACAATAGTAAGACAATATAACATAATAGTAGGACAATAATAGGACAATATAACATAATGGCAGAACAATAATAGGACAATATGGCACAATGGTAGGATAATAGTAGGATAATGTAATATAATGGTGGGACAATAGTAGGACAATATAATATAATAGCGGGATAATAGCAGGATAATATGGGATAATATAATATAATAGTAGGACAATGGCAGGATAATATAAAATAATATAAAAACATAAAATATAAGATATAAAAAGAGGGAGCCCTAATACTTCCTCTTCTTTCTACCCCTACGGCCCTAACGCCTAATATAGTGTAATATCGTCTATCTATATAAGCGATAGTATTAAGACGGTTACTTTAAGCAATATGCCTAGATAACTAGTCTAGCGCATGGTTTGTATAACATGTAATAATAATAGGGAGATCTCCCATTGTTATATTGCTGAGTAACGCCTTTAAAGCCATGTTTTTCTAGTACCTAAAGGTCCTTAGATTATTACAAAACGCTTTATAAGAACTTATTTCAGCGTAGTGGCTTTAAGCCCTATAGTAGTCATGTCTGGCTAGTTTTTAAGAATATAAATATTCTTAAATAAGGAAGCATCCTTAATAGCTATAATTGAGCTAAGATCCGTATAAGGCTTATTTATGACGTATTATAGTGCTTTAATATTCTATTAAACTTAAACAAGGTGTTCTAATAACGGGAATCTATTAATGGTTAGATATCTTCTTATTCAGAAAACATCGCACACTTATAGCTCTCTTATTAGCTTTTATAATGCCAATATAGTGTAGTAACTAACTTTATAAAATCCAGTTTGTTCCTTAATTATCGTCTATAATACAGATAAGTTAATCTTAATCTCTTTAGGTCTTAAAGAATAAGTGTTGGTATACTCGCTTTATTAACGGGCACGAATATCACTATATAATACGTATGCGGTGTTGAAGTTAGTAGTTAATTGATTGTCTAGAAGTAAGGGGTTGCTCTAAGGTCAGGTTAGCTAGCCTCGCTTCGTGGTCTTGTGACCACGTCACATAACTAACATTCCGACACTGGAGCAACTCTAAAAAGAAGGCTAATCTACACTCCAAAGTTAAGTCTACTTCTAGACTATTTGTAGCATATACGCAATAGCTAGCTCTTTTATCTATAATACGCAATAGCTTATAAATTGCTATCTAGTAAAAATAAGCCAAAAATAAGCTAAGAAAAAGAAGAAAAGGAAAGAGAAAAAGAAGAAGAAGAAGAATTGTTAGGGGTAGCAGGTCGATATGTCGCGAGGGCCGCTAAGGCGCTAGTGGTAAGCAAGCCAATAGCGATTTTCCATCCCGGGGATGGAAAATCCTGATTGGCTGGTTAAATTCAGGGTCCGTAGAATATAGCAGACTTGGCAGAGGATTACGGATATTACGAATATTGCGAATATTGCGAATATTGCGGATCTTGCGGATCTTGCGGATATTACAGATATTGGACATTGCGGATATCAGACACTGGTGTCTTAGCGGTATATTACTTAGCTACGTCCTAGGAGCTCTTAGGGCTGCTAAGGCTAGCCTTTAGCTAGGCCTTAGCCACCCCTTATAAGCTCCTTAGGCTTATAGCCTCCTTCCTCCCCTATCGGTTCGTCTCTCTCCTATACAAGGGTATTGCCTACTCCCTACCGTACACCCAGGCAATACTTTACAGTTTATTCGTTTAACCCACCCCTACGGCCCAATTGTGGTAAGGGAACGTCCTCTTATAGGTATACTGAAATGTCTGCCGTGTCCGCCATAGCCGTAGGTTTAGGGTAGATTGCGGTAGGGTAGGTTGCGATATGGTATGCTGCTGTTAGCTAGGTTACCGAGGGTTATACTGCTACTGGGTAGCGGTTGGTGTAGCTTGCTGGAGGGTAGCGTTTAGTATAGCTTGCTGGGGTATAAATACAACAGGTGGTTAATGCGTTATAGGGGTAGGTATCTACGTTCCGGGCGGTGTTGTAGCTAAGTCGGTATTGGCAGTACTAGGGTAAAGATACTGGGCAAGAGGAGTACCAGGTAGGGTAGGAGTACCAGCGGGGGCAGCAGGGGCAGCGATTGGGGTAGCTGGCGGAGCAGCGATCGGGATAACTGGTGGTGCAGTAGTTGGAATAGCTGGTGGAATTGGCGGAGCAGCTAGTAGTGGAATTGGCGGAGTAGCTGGTAGTGGAATTGGCGGAGCAGCTGGTGGTAGGGTTAGTTGCGGTAGGGTAGATTGCGGTAGGGTAGACTACGGTGGGGTAGATTACGGTACGGTAGGTTACGGTACGGTAGGTTGCGATACGGTAGACTGTAGTAGGGTAGGTTGCGGTACGGTAGATTGCGGTACAGTAGGCTGCTGTTGGGTAGGTTGCCGAGGGTTATACTGCTGCCGAGACAAGTCTTCTCCAGGGTTTGAGACGGCAGTTCTACAGGCAGGAACTCCCTGGCAAGCCTTCTGGTTGTCTATATAGATCTTCGCAATAGTCGCTGCCTCTTTACTATACATAGGCAGGTGCATAGTAGGGTCGGTATTGGCAGTACTAGGGTAAAGATGCTGGGCAGAAGGAGCACTAGGTGGGGTAGTAGGGGCAGCAGGGGCAGCGAACCTAGGTGGTATTGCAGCTATAGCTGTAGGCTAACCTAATAGACCGTCACGAGTGTGGTTTAACCTATCTCGCAGTGCTCTCGTAGCCAGTGGTTCTGCTAACTCCTTAATAGTTACTACAATCTCCCTATCTGTCCACTAATACAGCTCTTCTTATTATACAACTTTAAATAGCAGCTCAGATACAGTAACTCTGCTATTACGTCTGCCTACGTAAACACCTCTTTTAAGGAGATATCTTCATAGCTAGGATCTAATATCTATATGTATCTTCTTAAAGCTCTTAACTATAAACCCCTCGAATAGCTCTTAAAAGATAGCCCATAAGTCGTTATCCGTAAAGTCTTATATCTCATATATTATTGTTTCTACAAACTCTACTAGTTTGTCCTTTATAGCCTCATCTACATCGATTCCGTAGCCATACTTAGCAATTCTCTCCTTCCAATTAATTTCCATATTGTCGTGTCTTTGCGTATATATATGTATTCTCCACGGCTATAGAAAGCCGTAGAAAAGGTATATTTGTGTGTTATGGTTTAAGGTCGAGTGGAGGTTCTAAAGGTTCAAGTTTAAGGTTTAAGGTATTCTCTGCAGCCCTAAAGCCTATAGAGTGTCCTTAGTCTAAGAGTTTAAGGGTTAAGGCTTAAACAGAGGTCGAGGGTAAGGTTGAGGTCGAGGTTAAGGTCGGGGTCGAGGTCAAGGTCGTGGTCGAGGTCGAGGTTAAGGGTGTCAAGGTGAGGGTGTCGAGGTAAGAATATAAGGGTGTGTGCGTGTCCCCTTAACAGATCTACAATTTTTTAAAGACTAAAGACGATTCTTAGCAAAGATACGATCCTCTAGGCGATCTAACGCGTCAGCAGTTAAGCTAATACGTTCGTCTCGAGCTTTAAGGGTGGTATAGCTCTCTTTAGTATATACGTCCTCTACAGCCGTCAGGCCTGTAAAGTGTTCTTAGCAAGATTACTATTCTCTCAGCGATCTGTTGTATTGGCTATAAGGCCAGTACAAATTCTCTTAAGCTTAAGGGAGGTCGTAATCTTCTCCAAGTAAAGATATAATTCTCTAGGCAATCTAACGCGTTAACAGTTAAGCTAATACGTGGTCTTAAGCTTTAAGGGTAATATAGCTTTCTCCTATAACTAAAATAGACAAGGCCAGGCGATCCGTGTACTATTACCAGTACGGTTCTTAAGCTCTAGCTTATTGCGTATTTCCTAATCTGTACGTCTACTAATTAGTGTCGGTATACTCGCTTTATTAATGGGCACGAATATCACTATATGATACGTATGCGGTGTTAAAGTTGGTAGTTAATTGATTGTCTAGAAGTAAGGGGTTGCTCCAAGGTCAGGTTAGCTAGCCTCGCTTCGTGGTCTCGTGACCACGTCACATGACTAACATTCCGACAATAAGTTAACCTCTAGAGAATTCTGTTCTAATGCGGCTAATAGTCTTGCCGCCACTATTATAAGTATACATTTTGTTTAAAAAATATTAGTCTTGGGAGTTAAAGCAACTAAAGACCTAGCGACTAGTCTTTTTAACTAATCCTAACAGATTATCTTCCCTACTCTCCTAAGTAAGAACGCTACGCGGATTACTAGCCCTTAAGGTAAAAATATTACTAAGCTAATATAGGCCTTGTAGATGTTAGGGGATAACTGCTTTAGAATTATAGTATGCTTACCTATTTATATATACCGATTCTATTACTATATCCAGATTCTAGTAAACTAAAAGGGTTTGCTCTAATTTAACCTACTACCTCTCTTAACAGTTTAATCGTGTCTTCTCTTAAAAAATTGTACTAAGAGCTTAAATACTCCTTTGTTAAGTTAGACGGACCTAAGATTTTATTAACTTATAGTAGAATATCTCCGTTTTCGCTAATAATATTCTAGCCCTTATTAGGGATATTAAGTATTTTGGCAGAGGTTAGGACCTCTAATTATACTAACTAGGCGTCTTAAAGTATTAATAAATATAGTTACTAGTATATGTTAAGCTGCCTAGAAGGGATTTATATATATAGAACTATAGCGCTATAGCCTAGAGGCTATATACGCAGTATTATACGTAGTATAATATAATTAAGATAAAAAAAAAAAATATATATATATATATATAAAAAGTATTAATAAATCTGGGTGCTAAATTAAGCTTATTAAGACGGAGGAGATATAAAATAAATAGGAGGAGGCTTATAAGTCTAGGTAGTATAGCGGGTAAAGAAGCGTTTGCTAATACGCTTATTTATTTCTTATAAGACATTTAACTAATTATTTTATATATAACTAAATAATATAGTTACCTGTCTACACAATCCTATGCATTGGTCTTAGCGCGTAATTAAAACATTTTTCCTACTGCACCTCCCCTAACGCTTTTAGAATTATGGCACTAATAACAAACCTAAGCTATAATACCAAAGATACTCTTAAGCGAGATCTTAGGGTTACAAATAAACAATATAATACGATCTACTATAATATTAAAATCAAAATGTTAACGCGCGGGCTCCTTAGATAGCTACTACGCTCCCTTATAAGTAAGGCATAAATACGGCAAATATTAAACGAAATCTCTAACGAATTCCCATCTATATTTCTAGGTTTACCTAAGAATCTATGTACTAAATATATTAAACAACTTGCCTAGCGCTACAGCTATAACGTAATGCGTTAAATAAATAAAACGGCTCCTATTAGGCAAATTATAACAAGCAACCTAGTACTCCTACACTCCGCCATTACGCATTATCCACCAGCCGGCATACTAAAGGCAATAAGGTAGGAGGGAACACTAAGGTTATATAAGATAATAATAATACTAATCTAGCGGGCAGCTAATAAAGAGCTAATAATTATCCTAACCTAAAAGCTAGTGACTGGCAAAAATAACGCCTTAAATATACACGTTAATAATTTAAGCTTTAATATATTTATAAACATACTAGGCTAGGATATTAACTTTAACCCTAAGAGCAAAACGCTTTACTACTACGTTAGTAATAAGATAGCTAGAGGATAAATTTAGCTTATAAATAAAGAGAAATAGCGTAGTGCGGTTAAGGATATGTTTCTATAAGAAATAGATAGGTTTTTATTTATAATAGAATAAAGAAGAACAAGTAGGTTACTGCTTAAAGTTAATTCAGCGTTACTAACTCGTATTTACAGTCTACGCTACCAGCTAAGAACGATGTAATTACTTACCCTCTATTTCCGCACCCTTGCCTTTACTAGATAACTCGCACTCTATACGTATAAGAATAGGTAGAATAGGTAAACGGGTTAATACCAAGGCGATACTCGACCCACAGCTATCCTAAAAAACCTCTCCTAGTTAAAAAAGAGCCCTTACTCTACGCCTTAACCCGTAATAGAAAAGGTAAAGGTAACTATAACCACAGCATAGATTATGCGCCTTAAAGCCATTACTTTATTTAGAATACTTACTAGTTTAATAAATTACTATATATAAAGGTAAACGGCTTAATATTAGAGCCCTTTAGCGTGCTATTAGGCAAGGGAGTCTTAGAATAATATATCCTAGGATATTCTTATAACTTATCCGGCATTCTTAAAACGCCTAAGGGGATTAGATAATAAAGCCTAAGGTTTATACCTATTCTTTCTGGTAAACTTATTAGGGTAATATATATTAACACTATCCCTAGCTCGCTTTTAGTATCTAATACCCAATCCTTATATCTATACTTACGCTTTCCTTACCATTCTACTAAATTTAATTACTGTTATAATATATATGTAGGGAATAGGTTAGGCTTACTATAGGCTAGTAGGGTTAATAATACGAAAGAATAACGTTAGATATTTATGGTAGAAATACTAGGTATTGTATAAGGGTGTGGAATATAGCGATATAACTGTATAGAAGTATTATTACTGTTCTATATGCCGCCTATGCCTACCCTAGTATTATCTATACTGGCGAGCTACACGGATAAGGTAGATAAGCTTCGCTTTAAATGTGAGATGGGTATTAAACCTAGTATAGGTAAACTAGAATAAGGTATAGGATCTAAAAGCCAGCGCCCTAGGTGGGTAAAGTAGTTTAATAAGGTACCTCCCTATTAAATTCAGACACAAGCCTTACTAGCCTACTACTTTTATTGCTGGGATTAATGTTTAACCTTTTATATACCTATACTATATCTACTAAGGGATATGCTAATAGAATAAAACAGTTTCGTATATAATAGTAAATAGTATTAGACAATCTTTAACTATATAATAATATTTTCTTAACTACTAACTTAACGCGAGTTAATAGGTCGCAGTTATGGCTTAACTATAACCGGTTAAAACTAGTAGCTAATTATAACAAATACACCCCTATTTAAGTTATTTGTAAGCACCATAGTAATAATACTCCTACTAATACTGCTATTAGTCTAATATATACTATACCAGTATACATTCTTTTAAGTTATTAATCTATATACGCCCTAAATATTATAGAAACAGCTATAAGGTAACCTATTTTAGCTATAAGCTATACCTTTTACTAACTAGGCAAATATAGAAGTGTTACTATAGCAGGTAAACGTAAAAACACGTTATTAAACACTTAAACTAGTAGCAAGAACCCTACTTTAAGTTAACGTATAATAAAGAAATGAGGACAACTAGTATAATTAACCTTATGTCTCTACTTAGCCTACTACTAGGAGTTACCTATGTTCTAGCTAATGGAAGAAAGAACGCGCTAATAGAGAACGAGTATATAGAACCTAGCTAGAATGAGCATATAGAACCTAGCCAGAATAAGTAATATTATAACTCTGGTCTAGTTATATCTAGGTATAAAAAGGAGTAGGCACGCAATAGACCCTATTAACGTCGTATATAATATATTAAGCTGGCTAATAATATATAGAATATACATAGCCGCCTCCGGCTAAAAAGGGTAATCTCTAATAATAAAGATAGTGACTGTAAGTCTATACCTGCTTTTTCTATAAAATAATAGCAACCAAATATTAATAAATCTACTAAATTTATTAATAATCTGGTAGTAAAACTAGCTTAGTTAAAGATATAAAGTCCTAATCTTTTAGTTAAGGTAGGTTATACCTTTATATATAACCGGAGTCTAACTGTAATACTTAATAGTCTCCTCTACTATTTAGCACTTAATAGGCCCTAGTAAATAGAATACTCTCTTTACTATCTAACCGCCAACCGCTATAAAAAGTAGTATCTTTATAATATACCTCCGGCTCTTAACAATTACGTATTAGTTTAAAATACTCTCCTATACATCTAATCCGTACCTTACCGCGTAAATAATTGCGTGCTAGTTTAAAATACTTTCCTACGCGCCCAATTTATACCTTATCGCGTAAATAACTAACATTTAGCTTTATATTCTCCCTAGTAAGCTATGTCCGCCTAAACCCTAATATAGCTTCGTCTATAAGATAAGTAACCTCCCTCTAATATAGAGTATACTAACCTAGTGTTTAATCTAAAGGGGACCTAAATAGCGCCAGGGAAAGTAAGGACGAGTTAGACTATAAAGATAATTTTAACCTAACTGCCACGCTATAGGTAAGAGAAGAGTACCTTTAGATATTATAATGGCAATGTATAAAAGAAAACCCACCTAAGAGATATAAGCCTATATTTGCGCTTTATAGGTCTATTTTACTAGTAAGGCTAGTAACTAACTCTAGGACTTATAACGGGCATCTTATTAACTTATAGTTTAACTACTTTCTAGGCCTTATTAAGGATATAATAAAAAAGGTATAGTTAGAAGCTATTTTAAAGCAGCTGAAAGCAGTATAAAAAAAAGCTAATCGTATTCCTAACCTAGTGTCCACTCGTAAGGTATCTATATACTAGAAATATTATATTAAATTATTTACTAACAATCTTAATATTATATACAGCTATTTAACGTAATAGGGAACTTTAGGAACTATGTAATTATAAAGGCTTGTATAATTATAAGGGAGGTATATAGGCTAGGGTTTAATAATACGCCTAAACTAATTATAGAACTACTAACTAATTATAATTTTATTACGCTAGATTATATAAAGGTATTTTACCTATACTATTTAGTAAAATACTAATAAGAGTTAATAGCTAAGTAATAACCACTTCCGTTCTAACGTAATAGTTGCTAGTATAACTAGTATATTTTATAGTAGAGGAAAGAACGGCCTTACCTAATTACCCTACTCTTATAATATATTTAAAAAGCTTACCAGCAACACTATTACTTTTATTTTAATAGTAATATATTATATAATTAGGGAGTATAGAACTAGGTCTAAGGGAACAGATAACTTTTATAGCACTATTGTTAGTGGTTAGTATATATTTAGTGTTTTACTACTTATTATTATTCTCTAACCTGTTATAGAAGCCTACGCTAACCTCTTAGGCGGCTAGAACTAGATATCTAGAAAATAGTAATCTAGAATCTAGCTACAGCTTTAGCCTATAGTTATTAAACATACTATAGGCCTAATGCCAAATTAATTAACTATAGAAATTATTAAGGACCTGTATAAAGATGATTTTAACGACCTTATAGCGGATCTAAGTAATAATATAAAAGAGAGGTTCCTTATAAGCCTTAGTAATAACGAAACTAATATAATTATTAACTTAGGCTATTTATTAGTAAGCCGGGCTATACTATCTAATCTACTAAGTTTATTTTAAAGGGAGAGCTCTAGAGTAGGCCAGATTAATTTACTAAGTCTATCCCAAATAGAGAGCTTTAGAGTAGGCCAGACTAGTCCGCCAAGTCTGTTTTAAAGGGAGAGCTCTAAAGTAAGCTAGAAAATCTAGGGCCCTACTACTACTATAATATTTGCTAATTTAACTTTTAAAACTAGCTAAGTTTATTAGATTTAGCAGAATATACATCCTCCGCCCTAGTATATTACTTTATCCTAAATATAGGAACCGGTAAGCCTAGGCTAGAAAGGTTTAAATCTAATAAGTTATTTATATAATTTAAGTAGTACTATAGCCTTATAGAGGATAGCTATAGCTAGTATAGTAATAGGAAAGCAATATTAAATTTAATTAAGAATAAGGAGTAGTATATAAAGTTTATAATATATACCCTAGACTCTAGTATAGAGAAGCCGGTAGAGTTTTTGGTAGGAGATTAGGTATAGGACTTTTTATACTCTCCTATAGGATAACTATGGCTTCTTTATTATATATACTAGCTCTTAATCTACCTTTCTTTTAGCCTATATCTGCTACTCTTAGTAGCTACTTTTTAGCTATATGTATATGCTATACTAGTAAAGCTAAATACTTATATTATATTATTGTCGCAGGGAGAGCAGGAAAGGTTTTATAATTTTAAAATATATTATAAAACAGTTGGAATATTATATTAAATTGTCTAAAATAATATATTGGATTATATAAGGAAGTGTATATAATTTACCTTGCTAGCCTTATAAATAGCTTTAAAGTAGCCTTTTTTTATTATCTAAAATATACTATTAGTATAAAAGAGGTAGATAGCTCTAAATACAATTATAGTTGTAGGTTGCGTGCAGGTTGCGTACAGGTTGCGTGCAGGTTACGTGCAGGTTGCGCGCAGGTTGCGCGCAGGTTACGCGCAGGCTGCGCGCAGGCTGCGTGTCAAAAAAACACGACATAGGCTAGTCGGTCGGGTTGCCAAATGCCCTTAACTGCGCGCCAATTGCGTCAACCACCAACCATTGAGGCCATTGGAAGGGTACCATATTTTGCCGATG
>Ga0307515_10017773_pt1 | contig 12933 bp, 13 predicted proteins | sample 17_EM_MG_FD_194513 | JGI IMG/M metagenome (GOLD analysis project Ga0307515, IMG submission 194513) | Populus trichocarpa ectomycorrhiza microbial communities from riparian zone in the Pacific Northwest, United States - 17_EM | ecosystem: Host-associated > Plants > Roots > Unclassified | place...
CGAGTTCCGCGTGCCGCTGTACGGCCTGCCGGCCGATCTGGCGACGCGCAAGCCGTACTGGACGCGCCAGCAGATCGATTCGCTGCCGGCCGCGAAGGCGAGCTTTCGCGGGCGCGCGCTCGCCTACGTGGCCGACCCGCTCGATGCGCTGATCCTGCAGATCCAGGGCTCGGGGCGGCTCAACATCCTCGAGGCGAACGGCACGAAGAAGCTCGTTCGCGTCGCGTTCGCCGGCCACAACGACCACCCGTACAAATCGGTCGGCCGCTGGCTGATCGACCAAGGCGAGTTGACCCCCGTGCAAGCCTCGTGGCCCGGCATCAAGGACTGGGCGCGGCGCAACCCGAAGCGTCTGAACGAGATGCTGTGGGCGAACCCGCGCACGGTGTTCTTCCGCGAAGAGCCGCTGCCCGATCCGCAGCTCGGGCCGAAGGGCGGCCAGGCGGTGCCGCTGACGCCGGGGCGCTCGATCGCGGTCGACACGCTCGCGATTCCCTACGGCACGCCGGTGTGGCTCGACACGACCGAGCCGTTGTCGAACACGCCGCTGCGCCGGCTCGTGATGGCGCAGGACACCGGCACCGCGATCACCGGCGCGGTGCGCGCCGACTACTTCTGGGGCTGGGGCGACGTGGCCGAGAACCAGGCCGGCCGGATGAAGCAGCCGCTGCGCTTGTGGGTGCTTTGGCCGAAACCGTGAAGCGAGTGAAAGCTTCGGCAGCAAACTGCGACCTATCGGTTACCGCTGAAGGAGACATGCCATGACCCGCCGCCCGTTTGTCAGCCACCTCGCCCTGCTCTGCACGCTGGGCCTCGCGCCGAAACTCTCGTCGGCGCAAGGCCCGACACCGAAGATCGAACCGCTGCGCCTGACCGACGCCGAGTGGAAGAAGCGCCTGAGCGCCGACCAGTACGCCGTGCTCCGCCAGGAGGGCACCGAGCGCGCCGGCACCAGCCCGCTCGACCACGAGAAGCGCAAGGGCGTGTTCCATTGCGCCGGCTGCGAGCTGGCGCTGTTCTCGTCCGACACCAAGTTCGACAGCGGCACCGGCTGGCCGAGTTTTTTCACGTCGCTGCCCGGCGCGGTCGTCACGAAGACCGACTTCAAGCTGATCGTGCCGCGCACCGAATACCACTGCGCGCGCTGCGAAGGCCACCAGGGTCACGTGTTCGACGACGGCCCGCGGCCCACCGGCAAGCGCTACTGCAACAACGGCGTCGCGCTGAAATTCGTGCCGGCCTGACGCAGGTCGGCGAGCCAATCGGCGAAGGCCGCTTCGCGCTCGCTCGCGTCCATGCGCAGCAGCGCCGAGGGGTGCAGCGTGACGAGCACACGCAGCCCGTCAGCGCGCGTGAACCAGCGACCGCGCTCGCTCATCACCGCGACCGCGCGGCCGAGCAGCGCACGCGCGGCGGTCGCACCGAGCGCGATCACGGCGCCGGGCTGCACGAGTGAGAGTTCGCTCTCGAGCCAGTGCAGGCAGGCGGCGGCCTCGTGCTGCGCCGGCGTCTTGTGGATGCGGCGCTTGCCGCGCAGCTCGTACTTGAAGTGCTTCACGGCATTCGTCAGGTAGATCGCATCGCGCGGCCAACCGAGTTGCGCGAGCGCGCGATCGAGCAGCTGGCCGGCCGGGCCGACGAACGGGCGGCCGCGCAAATCCTCGTGATCGCCGGGCTGTTCGCCGACGAGCATCAGGCGCGGTTTCAGCGGCCCTTCGCCGGAGACGGCCTGCGTCGCCATCGCGCCGATCGGGCATTCGCGGCAGTGCTCGGTCGCATCGCGCAACGCGGCGAGTGTGCCGGGGGCTTGGACGACCACCATCCTCTGATCGACACGCAACGCGGTCGATGACGCCGGCCGCCGGTGCGCGGGTTCGCTCGCGCCCTGCTCGATCATCTGCCCGCTGCGCTGCGCCGAGCGTGCGGTGAGCGGCTGGATCAGCACGGCCTCGGGCAGGTTCTTCCAGTACTTGCGCGGCATCTCCTTCTGCATCATCTTGAGCTTCAGCCGCGCCGGGTTGAAGATGCTCGCGTAGTAGGTGAGCCAGAGCTGCTCGGCGGCATCGGCCGGCGGTGCGTCCTCGCGCTTCGCGCCGGGGCCGAAGACGAGCGCATGGCCGTCCCAGCGCACGCAGCGTTCGGGCGTGAGGATCGCCCAGCGCATCTGCGCGAAGCGGCGCGCGAAGAACGGCGCGGTCGCTTCGACGACGTGGTGTTCGGGCTCGAACCAGGCGATGTGGTCGACCTCGCCGGTGTCGTCGGCGAGCGGCCGGAAGCGCACGAACGCGGTCATCTTGTGCATGTCGCGCCGCACCGCACGCGCCATCAGCTCGGCCTGCATGCGGTCGGCATCGAGCGGGTCGTGGCGCAGCGCAGGCTCGTGGACAAGGCGCCAGAGCAGGCGGTACAGCAAGCCGAAGCGGTTCGGGTCGTCGTGCAGCGCAGCGCGCTCGCACAGCGAGACGAAGAACGCTGGGACGTTCGCGCGCGCGACGACCGGCGGCGCGGGCTCGTTCATCGCTTCGGGCGCATCGCCGAACAGATCGCCTTCGACGCGCGTCGCGACCTGCCAGCTTGCGCACGCCGGCGCGACGCCCTGCGCGAGGAGCCGCCGCGCCTCCCGCCGAAACCCGTCGATGTCGGCCTCGCCCGCCAGCGTGACGACGCGCTCCGCCATCGCTCAGTTGTCGAACAGCGATTGCTGCCGCGGCTTCGGGCGCAGCCGCGCCGCGAGATCGGCCGCATCGAGTTCACCCTTCGCGCCATGCCCCGGCACCGTGACGAACGGCAGCACGTTCTTCAGCGGCACGTTGAGCCGCGACAGGTCATCGACCCGCAACGCGCGCCCCCGTCGCGCCTGCAGCAGCCGCTTGACCGACGTGACGCCCAGGCCCGGCACGCGCAGCAGCATTTCTTTCGGTGCGCGATTCAGGTCGACCGGAAAGCACTCGCGGTGCGCGAGCGCCCACGCGAGCTTCGGGTCGATGTCGAGTGCGAGCATGCCGTTGTCGGCGCCCACGATCTCGTCGTGCGCGAAGCCGTAGAAGCGCATCAGCCAGTCGGCCTGGTAGAGCCGGTGCTCGCGCACCAGCGGCGGCGCCACGAGAGGCAACGAACGCGAAGCATCGGGGATCGGGCTGAAGGCCGAGTAGTAGACGCGCTTCAGCCGGTATGAGCCGTACAGCGTCGCGCTCGTGGTCAGGATACTGCGATCGTCGGCCGCGTCGGCGCCGACGATCATCTGCGTGCTCTGCCCGGCCGGCGCGAAACGCGGCGGCTTCGCGCGCTTCGGCTTCACCGCCGGCTGCGACGCGGCGGCTTGCGGCTTGGCCGCTTCCTTCGCGTCGTCGATGTGGATGCGCAAGCGCGCCATCGAGCGGCGGATCGCCTGGCCGTCTTTCTCGGGCGCGAGCGCGGCCAGGCCCTCGTTCGTCGGCAGCTCGATGTTGATGCTCAGCCGGTCGGCATACCGGCCGGCGCGCGCGAGCAGCTCGGGGCTGGCCTCGGGGATCGTCTTCAGGTGGATGTAGCCGCGAAAGTCGTGATCCTCGCGCAGCACGCGCGCGACCTCGACGACCTGCTCCATCGTGTAATCGGCGCTGCAGATGATGCCGCTGCTGAGGAACAGGCCTTCGATGCAGTTGCGGCGATAGAAATCGAGCGTCAGCTGCACCACCTCGTCGACCGTGAAGCGGGCGCGAGGCACATTGCTGGTGACGCGGTTGATGCAATACAGGCAGTCGTACAGGCACCAGTTCGTCAGCAGAATTTTCAGCAGCGAGATGCAGCGGCCATCGGGCGCGTAGCTGTGGCAGATGCCAGCGCCTTCGGTCGAGCCGATGCCGCGCCCGCCGATCGAATGGCGCTTGACGGTGCCGCTGGACGCGCAAGAAGCGTCGTATTTGGCGGCGTCGGCGAGGATCGCTAGCTTGGCGGAGGTGTCCAAATGAGGGGCCGGTAATGACTGTACGAATATACAGTCATCGCATTCCCCTTGCGATGAGTCAAGCGGTGCATCAGGCAGTCACCGGCGCGACCGCCGCGGCCCTCTTCATCGTCGTCGCCAGCACGGCATACACCGCGACCCACGCCTCCTCGACCTCCTCGTTGTAGGCCACGCCCAGGCCCTGGTACAGCGTCTTGAGCAACGCTGCGCCAACGGTGTCGTAGTCGGCGTCCCGCACGCCGTAGCCAGCGTGGCGCCGACCGAGGGTCTCGAGTACCGGCGTCAGCACCTCCGGCTGGTCGAGTTGGCTGACCGCGACGGCGATCATCTGCATCAGCTTGGCGCCCTGCTCGCTGATGTTGCCGCCGAACAGGCGCTGCAGCGACGGGTCGGCCTCGAACAGGTTGGCGTAGAACAATGCGCCGGCCTGTGGGGCGATCGGTTCGATCAGGTCGAAGCTTTCTCTCACCAGCGCGATCGTGTGGTCGTTCATCGTGAATCCTCCGAACGGTGCATGGGCCGAGGGGCTGACCGAACGCATGCAAGCGCGATGCCGCCCCGGCGCGGTGCGCATGGCGGGCTTTTTGCTCTGTGTTTGTCGTGAGCACGCAACCCATCGCCTCCGACCCGCCCTGGCGCACCCAGGAGCTGTTGCTGATGAGCGAAGTGATGCGCCTGGTCGGGCGCAGCCTGGCGCCCGAAGTGGTGCTGCGCGAGATGCTGCATCTGCTGTCGGAACTGCTCGGGTTGAATCGTGGCCGCATCGTGCTCGTCGACGGTGACGACGCGGTGACAGGCGGCCCGTCGTCGATCCGCTTCGCCTACGGGCTGACGAAGGCCGAGATGGCACTCGGCCGGTACAAGGCTGGCGAAGGCATCACCGGCGCGGTGCTCGCGACCGGCCAGCCCATCATCGTGCAGGACATCGACGCCGAGCCGCGCTTTCTCTGCCGCGCCGTCACGCGCGAGCGGCTGCCGCAGGAGACGGTCGCCTTCATCGCGCTGCCGATCGAGGTGAACCGCCGCGCCGTCGGCGTGCTCGCAGTGCACCGCATCCGCCGCCGCCACCGCCTGCTCGACGACGACGTGGCGGTGCTGAAGATCCTCGCGACGCTCGCCGGCCAGCTGCTGCAGCTGCAGGCGCTGGTCGAGGAGAAAACCCGCGCGCTCGAGGCCCGCAACGCGCTGCTCACGCGGGCGCTCGAATCGGCCGCGGCGCGTTACGGAATCATCGGCACCTCGCCCGCGCTGCTCCAGGCGCTCGGCGAGCTCGAACGCGTCTCGCAAGCGGCCGCCAGCGTGCTGCTGCTCGGCGACTCGGGCACCGGCAAGGAGCTGTTCGCGCGCGCCGTGCACCTCGCGAGCGGGCGCCGCGACGCGCCGTTCATCAAGGTGAACTGCGCGGCGATCCCCGACACCCTGTTCGAGTCCGAACTCTTCGGCCACGACCGCGGCGCTTTCACCGGCGCCAACACCGCGCGCGCCGGCTGGTTCGAGCAGGCCGATCGCGGCACGATCTTTCTCGACGAGATCGGCGAGCTGCCGCTGCTGATGCAGACCAAGCTGCTGCGCACCTTGCAAGAGGGCACGATCGTGCGGCTCGGCGGCAAGCGCGAGCTGCCGGTCAATGTGCGGCTGGTCGCGGCGACGAACCGCGACCTGTCGATCGAGGTCGCACGCGGCCACTTCCGGCGCGATCTGTTCTACCGGCTCAACGTGATCCCGATCCGCCTGCCGTCATTGGCCGAGCGGCGCGAAGACATCCGCCCGATCGCGCTGCACTTTCTGAACCGCACCAACCAGGCGAACCAGCGCAACGTCTACCTCTCGCCGGCCGCGCTCGATGCGCTGGAGGCACACGCGTGGCCCGGCAACATCCGCGAGCTGGCGAACGTGATCGAGCGGCTGGTGCTGCTGGCCGACGGCACGATGGTGTCGAAGGCCGAGGTCGAGCGCTTCTTGCCGCGAGACGCGGCGCAGGCGGCGCCAGCGCTCGCATTGCCGGGCGCCATGCTGCATGCGCCGACCGACGCCGCACCGCTGGTGCGCGAGTACCGCGAGCTGCATTCGCACAGCGCACAGGAGCTGCAGCAGGCACTCGCGCGCCACGGCGGCAACCAGTCGCGCGCCGCGCAATCGCTCGGGCTCACGCCGCGGCAGTTCGGTTACCGCTTGCGTCGATTGGCACAGGCTTAGGGACCGCGCTCAGAGCGGCTTCACGTCGATCGCGTACAGGCCCCACGGGCACAGACCGAAGCGCTCCTTCAGCGGCTTGTCCTTGAAGTCGGCCAGCCGGTCGGCGTCGTAGACGGCCCACAGCGGGCCCAGGCCACCAAGGCTCAGTGGCACGCCGTCGAGCGTGGTCGCGACGATCATGCGGTAGCGCTGTGCGTCGGCCAGGCTCACTGCGACGATGTAGCCGTCGATGGCGCGCAGGCCCAGCATCACCGACGCGCCCGGCGCGACGCCGGCCGCTTCGACCACCGCGCCGAGCAGCGGGCCGCTCAGCTTGTGCACCTTGCCGTCGTACTCGAGCGTGGGCTGGATCGTCACGGCCGGCAGCTTGCTGAGCATCGCGGCATCGAACTCCCAGGCGGTGTCGAACCGGGCGCCGTGCTTGATCATCAGCTGATCCAGCGCCGGGTCGAGCGGGCCGCGGTTGCTGCGGGTGATCGCGCCGGTGACGGTCAGCAGACCGGGGCCTTTGCGCGCGACGGCAGGCGCTGCATGCGCCTGCCAAGGCAAGACTGCGCCGAACACACTCGCGACCAGAAGCTGCCGCTTGTCCATTTGAGGGTCTCCGGTTGACGCCGCATTCAGCGTGCCTGCACGCGCTGCAGCAAATCCAGTGTGGGATATCCGTCCGCCGGCAGGCCGAGACTGCGCTGGTAGCCGCGCAGCCCCGCGCGCGTGGCCGGCCCCATCATGCCGTCGGGCGTGCCGCTCGCAAAGCCGAGCGCGTTCAGCGCCGTCTGCAACGCGAGCAACTGGCTGCGCGTGAGTGCCACCAGATCGCGCGGCCACGCCGCCTGCACACCGGGGCCGCCGGCCACGCGCTGCGCGAGCAGGCCGACCGCGAGCGCGTAGCTGGTCGAGTTGTTGTAGCCCAGGATCGCGCGAAAGTTCGGCCCCACCAGAAACGCCGGCCCGCGCGCGCCGGCGGGCAGCAGGATTGCGCCTTCGGTGAACTCGGGCAGCGGCGTGCCGTCGAGCGTTCGCACGCCCTCGGCGGCCCACTGCGCGGTGGATTGCCGCAGCGCATCGTCGGCGCGACCGGCATCGAAGCCCGCCGGCAACTGAACCTCCACGCCCCACGGCTGGCTGGTCTGCCAGCCCAGGCTCTTCAGGAAGTTCGCGGTCGAAGCCGTCACGTCGGCCATGCTGCCCCAGATGTCGCGTCGGCCGTCGCCATCGGCATCGACCGCGTGGGCCAGAAAGACCGATGGCAGGAACTGCGTCTGGCCCATCGCGCCGGCCCACGAGCCGATCATCTGCGGGCGCGTGATGTCGCCGCTCTCGATGATCTTCAGGGCTGCGAGCAACTGGCCCCGCGCCCACGCCTCGCGCCGGCCCTCGAAGCCCAGCGTGGCAAGCGCGTCGATCGTCGGGATGCTGCCGAAGTTGCTGCCGTAGTTGCTCTCGACGCCCCAGATCGCGACGACGATCGCGGCCGGCACGCCGTAACGCTCCGCCGCGGCATCGGCCTCGGCGCGAAACTGCTGCAGCTTGCCCTGCCCCAGCGCAACGCGCTGCGGTGAAACGGCGGTGTCGAGGTAATCCCAGACATTGCGCGTGAACTCGGGCTGCGCGCGATCGAGTTCGACGACGCGCGGGAGGTACTGAACATCGTCGAACGCGGCGCTCAGCGTGGTTTCGTCGATGCCGGCCGCGCGGGCGCTGGCGCGGAAGGTCATGACCCACCGGGCGAAGGCTTGTTGAAGGTCGGCGACGTCGGACGCGGCTTCTGCCGGCATCTCACGCGACGGCGGCGGAATGGGCGCCGGCGATGCCGTCGGAGGCGTCGCGGTGCAGCCTGAAAGGGCTGCAGCAGCAAACATCGCGCAGGCAAGCCAGCGGGGGCGCGAGGGCGCGCAGATGGGTTCGTGCATCTGCTCGATTCTGGCCCTTTGGTTCAAGCGTGACCAAGCAGGCAGAGCCGCGGTCGTCCAGCAACAGTGTTTGGGACACCTGTCCCAAAAACCCCCGATTCGCGGGGGGTGGGAAGTCCCCGGTTCACGCCGACGGCGCCGAGAATATGAACCAGCTGATTCGGCCCCGCCAGAAGGGCCCATTTGGGACGGCCGCCCCTCAATCTATCCACAGAGGACTCAGTCCATGAAAATCTCTCGATCCATTCTCGGTACGGCGGCGGCATTTGCCCTCGCCGCGTCGGCCCAGGCCACCGTGTGCTCGGTCACCGACATCACGCCCACCGCGCAGGCCTGCGCTGGCTTCTACGACAACAATCTGCTGAACGCCGCCAACATCACCGAGCAGCAAACCGCCCTGGCGCTCCTGGGCTTCGCCTGGGACGGCAACTTCAACACGGTCGAGAAGCTTGAAGGTCTGGCCGGCTCGCACACCGCCAACTTCGCGACGCTGATGCAGGGCATCACCTACGTCGCCTTCCACTTCGGCAACGGCAACGGCGGCCCGGGCAACGCGACCGCCTTCTATCGCCTCGATGCCGGCGCCGGACTCGACGCGATCACGCTGGCCTACAACGCCAGTTCCAACGGGGTGCTGTATTCGACGCAAGCCGCGGTCGTCCCGGAGCCCGAGACCTATGCGCTGCTGCTGGCCGGCCTGGGCGTGCTCGGGTTTGTGGCACGTCGCCGCAAGCACGCGTGACCCCGCCCGCGTCACGCTGCAAAGCCCCGCTTCGGCGGGGCTTTTTCATTGTCGAAGACACGGTAACCTCTGGTGACTTGACAGACGGAAAATTTGGGAATATTTTCCCAAACTGATGGATGCTGACCACCGCTCGCGACACGCGCTGAACACCGCCCTCTCGCGGCTGTTGCATCCGCTGTTCCGCCTGCTGTTGCGCTACGGCGTCTCGTACGGCGCGTTCGAAGAACTTGCCCGTCAGGCCTTTGTCGACGTCGCGCTCGACCACGCGGGCATCGACGGCAAGAAACCATCGATCTCGCGCATCTCGGTGCTGTCGGGCCTCACCCGCAAAGAAGTGCAGCGCCTCACGTCGCCGGGCGAGCCGGCTCCGGCGGGCGACCAGCACAACCGCGCCGCACGTGTCCTCACCGGCTGGGTGCGCGACGCCGACTTTCACGATGCACACGGCCAGCCCCGCATTCTGGACCCCGAGGGCGCGACCGGCTTCGCGCAGCTGGTCAAACGCCACAGCGGCGACGTGCCTGCGCGTGCGGTTCTCGACGAACTGGTGCGGGTCGGCGCGGTCGCGCGGCGCGAAGACGGCCGGATCGAGCTGCTGGAGCGGGCCTATGTGCCGAGCCAGAGCGTGGTCGAGAAGCTGCGCATTCTCGGCACCGACGTGGCCGACATGATCGGCACGATCGACCACAACGTCGTGCGTGGCGCGAGCGATCCGCGCTACCAGCGCAAGGTCGTGTACCGCAGCATGCCGGCCGACGCGCTGCCGGCCTTCCGCAAGCTGAGCGCGAAGCAGTCGCAGTTGCTGCTCGAAAAGATGGACCGCTGGCTCGCTGCGCACGACCTCGACAACCCGCCCGACCAGCCCGACCTGCCGCGCGCGCGCGTCGGCCTGGGCATCTACTACTTCGAAGAACCAGCCGCCGCCGAGCCGCCGCCAGGAGACGACAAATGACAAGCAGATTCGCAGCGGCACTCGCCGCCATCGCCATGCTGTTCGGACTCGCCAGTTGCGGTGGTGGCGGCGGCGGGGGCATCGAAGGCACCGGTTCGGCGCTGGGCACGATGCGGCTGTCGATCACGGATGCGCCCTCGTGCGGCTTCGATTCCGTGCACATCACGATCGACCGGGTGCGGGTGCACCAAAGCGCTGGCGCGGCCGATGCCGATGCGGGCTGGTCCGAAGTGGTGCTGAACCCGGCCAAGCGGGTCGATCTGCTGACTCTGACGAACGGCGTGCTTGAGCCGCTCGGCCAGACCGATCTGCCGGCCGGCAAGTACACGCAGATGCGGCTCGTGCTGGCGCCGAACACGGCTGCGAGCCCGCTCGCCAACTCGGTCACGCCCACCGGCAGCCCCGAGACCGCGTTGACCACGCCGAGCGCGCAGCAGAGCGGCCTCAAGCTGAACGTGAACATCGACATCGCGGCCGGCAAGGTGGCCGACTTCGCGATCGACTTCGACGCCTGCAAGTCGATCGTCAAGCGCGGCAACTCCGGCCAGTACAACCTGAAGCCGGTGATCTCGGTGGTCCCGATCGTGTCGGACGCCGGCCTGCGGGTGGTCGGCTATGTGCACCCGTCGATCGCGTTCGGCTCGACCCTCGTCTCGGTGCAGCAGGCCGGCGTGCCGGTGAAGGCGACCGCACCGGATGCGACCGGCCGCTTCCTGCTGTACCCGGTGCCGGCCGGCACCTACGATCTGGTCGTCAGCGCGGCCGGCCGCGTCACCGCGACGATCACCGGCGTGCCGGTGGTCACTGCGGCGCCGACGACTGTCAACAGCGCCGCGCTGCCGATCGCGCCGGGCACGACGACGCTGCGCACAGTGAGCGGCACCGTGACGCCGGCCACGGCGACGGTCCGTGCCCTGCTGGCTCACACCGGCGGGCCGACGATCGAGGTGGCCTGGGCGCCAGTCGATGCGAACTCCGGCGCGTTCGGCTTCGCGCTGCCGATCGGCGCGCCGGTGAAGACGGCCTACGTCGCCAACCCGACCGCGCTCGCGTTCCAGCCCGACGCCGGCGCAGCCGCGAAGTACGGCATCGAGGCCGCGTCCAACGGGGCGCTCAAGTCGCAGGCGATCGATGCCGGCGCTGCCGTGCCGGCACTCTCGTTCAGCTTCCCGTGACCCTGAGCAACTGAAGCAGCCCGAACACCCCCGCGGCACCGACCGCGGTGGCCAGCGCGATCACGAAGATCAGCATCTCCGAGAAGCGACGTGCCCGGTCGACCGGCTCCTGCCACGCCGCGTCGCCGATCGAGTCGACGAAGAAGCTGCTGCCGCGCGACGGCGGCGCGGGCGCGGTGCGCCGCACGAACCGGAAGACGTTCATCGGTGCGTGGGTCCGGTGTCCCGGATCGAAGGCTGCGTGTCCTGAAAGTCCAAAGCGTCGGCACGCGGTGGCCGGGCCCAACGGCGGCTCAGTGCCAACAGCCATGCGGCCAGACGCAGCTCGCGTTTCGGCGCGATCGGCATCGGTGCCCTCGGCAGAACGAAATGGAACATTCGCGTTGACTTCATCTGGGAAATTATTCCCAATTCAAGTCGACCCACGTGTAGGACATCGCCGTTTCGCGCAACTGCTGAATCTCGCGGCCCGCCGCCAACGCAATGGCAACACATTGTCGCCATTGCGTTGACAAGCCGCAGCGGCGCAGCGGCCTCGCGCTTCGCCGCGTCGCTCGCAAACCCAGCACCGGCGCGGGTTTGACGAGGATTGTCTCGCCCCGTCCCGATCTGGCACAGCCGTTGCGCTGGGAATGGCATCCACCCCACCGCAACCCGGAGCGCTGCCATGACCTCACCCGCCGTCCTCATTTCCGCCGCCGAGCTCGACACGCTGATGAAGAGCGAACCCGTCGTGCTGATCGACACCCGCGATGCCGACACCTACGCCGCCGGCCACATCCCCGGCGCGGTGAACCTGCGTGAGGTCTTCACCTTTCTCGCGACCTCGTCGGTCGAAGGGCTGAACGAACTGAAGCGCACCTTCGCCCAGCACCTCGGCGCGGCCGGCCTGTCGGGCCAGGAAACCGCGGTGTTCTACGAAGACGCGCTGAACAGCGGCTACGGACAGTCGTGCCGCGGCTACTACCTGCTGACCTGGCTCGGCTACCCGAAGATCAAGGTGCTGAACGGCGGCTTCTCGGCCTGGAAGGCCTCGGGCCTGCCGACCTCGACCGAAGCGGTCACGCCGGTCGCCGCAACCTTCCCCGAGCTCCCGATGGCCGATGTGATGCTGACCAAGGACGACATGCTCGCCGCCCTCGGCACCGCGACGGTACTGCTCGACGTGCGCGACATCGACGAGTGGATCGGCGACAGCTCTTCGCCCTACGGCAAGGATTTCGCGCCGCGCAAGGGCCGCATCCCGGGCGCAAAGTGGCTGGAGTGGTATCGCTTCATGAAGCCTTCGAGCATGGGCCCGATGATCAAGTCGCCCGACGAAGTGAAGGCCGAGTGCGCCACCGCCGGCATCGTCACCTCCGACACGGTCTACCTGTACTGCTTCAAGGGCGCGCGCGCGTCGAACACCTTCCTGGCGCTGAAGCAGGCCGGCTTCGAAGACGTGCGCATGTACTTCGGTTCGTGGAACGAATGGTCGCGCGACCCGGCGCTGCCGATCGAAAGCGGGCTGCCGTTCTCCGAGGCCAAGCCGAAGCTGGCGATGGCTGCCTGATCTCACACCAACGAAGCCACGGAGACACGATCCATGTCCGCCCTTCTTCTCGACCAAACCGTCGATACATCCACCACCGTGAAGACCATGCTGCGCCCGATCGACCGCGACGGCCTGATGGCCTTCGCCGAGAAGGGCCGCAACAACCCGGCCTCGCGCGGCACCAACAAGGTCCACACCGTCGTCGACGGCCAGTACCGCACGCTCAGCTACGTCGGCAAGCACGCGCCGGTGGTCGTCGATGAACCGCTGCATCTGTTCGGGCAAGACACGGCGCCGGCGCCGGGCGAGATCGCGCTGTCGGGGCTCGGGGGCTGCCTCGCGGTCGGTATCACCGCGGTCGCGACCTGGAAGCAGGTCGCACTGAGCAAGCTGGAAATCTTCCTTGAGGGCGACATCGGCAACCCGGCCGCGTGGGGCGCCGGCGGTGCGCTGAAGGCGCCGAGCGAGATGG
>Ga0307515_10017774_pt1 | contig 12932 bp, 15 predicted proteins | sample 17_EM_MG_FD_194513 | JGI IMG/M metagenome (GOLD analysis project Ga0307515, IMG submission 194513) | Populus trichocarpa ectomycorrhiza microbial communities from riparian zone in the Pacific Northwest, United States - 17_EM | ecosystem: Host-associated > Plants > Roots > Unclassified | place...
TTCGCTTTAAAATCGACTTTATTTCACAGCCACTCCACGAATATCAGTCCGATCACAAATCTGAATGCGGGTGGTGAAAGAGGGGCTGAAACTGCACAATTTACGTATTGATCATGTCACGATACGATCAGAACTCATATACTTACTAGGAGCCAAAGCTGTAGGAACGGTATATTTGGAACCGCGGGTCGGTTCCAACCCGGCCAAATACCCGCGGTTCTATGTCCGGGCCGGGTAACAACCCGCCAAGACAAAAGTGGTTCGGGTTTTTGGCCGGTTCTGGAACCGAACCGAACCGAACCGCAGGTCAAAACCCGGACCGCTGGCGGGTTACCCGGACCCGTTGCTAACACTATGTATGACAGCCGAAGTCGCATGATTTTCAGACATAAATTGAACATTGTATCAGGGAAATGACATCTGCTGATGTTTGTCTCAATGAATCCCCGGGATATCACATGAAACTGATGATAGCAATCAAGTCATGTTGTACAGGTAGCCTAACTATTCCAATTTTATTGACATTCAAAAGTGAGTTTTTGCTTGGTTCAACATGAGTAAACGTACCAACCTTGACATAAACGACGCAGCTTGCCTCCATATTGTCCATATCTTGCAACATCCAACATCTCACCCAACAACAAAGTCAATGCAAACGACAAAGGTCAATGCTCCAAAAAAAATATTTTTGCCACTTCCGGCAGGCAAATATGGCAAATCTAGAAAGCCGTCCCCCCAACAACGTCATCAAGCAAATGAGGGCAAGAACAGCTTGGAAGCAGAGAGAGTCGGAGCCCTTGGGGCGTGGTGCAGCTTGCGATCGAATAAGACGCTTGCCGCCGGGAAATACGGAGAAACGCACATCTGAAGTAATGAAGAGAGAAGAAAATGGATCGATGATCATGTCGAGAGATTGACTGCTGGGGCAGGAACGCGATTTGAAGACGCAGAGGCAGTGGTGCAGCAAGAGCAGGATGATACAAGGAAAGCTGAAAATGTCTGATTAACAAACTGAGCGCCCCAAAAGACTTATCATGAGATGATGGTTACTATCGGAGACAGTCTTAGTGATCTTGCACCTTCTGACAATGGGGAGGATGGGGAAGATGAGGATGATGAAGGGACAGAGCAGGGCCAGCTGAGCGAAGATGACGAACCCGGCTGGGTGATGGGGACAATCACGAAACGGTGCAGCAGGGCATGCAGAGGTTTCATCAGAAGCAGATGAATCATGACAAATTGACACAACCGGGCTGGGAGGAGGCAGCCGATTACCTCCGTGAAAGGGTTATAAAGTATGGCACATCCACATTGAGGGTTCCGGCCGTCATCCAGACGCAAACAGATGATGATGCAGCGGTACCACCACCGACAACAAGTGCAGAGCTTATGGAGTGTCTTGACACCGTCCCAAGAATATCGCAAATGCTGCAAGGGACGTCTCGCCCAGGGAGTAGTCATAGTAGGCTAGTTTCTGCGAAGCGGCAGTTGCGCACGAGTATATTCTGTCTTGCACCAGCGGCGTCACCCGATTCATCACTCATTCAGTGTGTGAAGCCAGTTGTACTTGTAAGCTTCAACCCCTGCATATAGCCTCTGCAGCAAATCACCTTATAGAAATTGGATTCGGACGAATGCATGGTGAGCTCCCCGGCGTCTGCAGAGAAATCGAGAGCCAAATGGGTATTGTTTACATCATATCTCGGTGAAGAGAAATATGGGTACCAATTTTGCTATGTGTCAGCGTGGTCTTGATTTCAGTGATCAAATTGTGGGACATGATAATTGGTCTGTGGATGTGCAAGGGTCAAACGCACCATCTGAAAGTTCTAGAATCTAAATGACGCTGTATGACGGCCAAAACGTTCGATTTCTTTTTGCAGGTTACTGTGAAGTGAGAAAGCACCAGCTGAATTAGTGATGAAATAAACAAACAAAATTTAAGTGGGTGATGTCAGACGACTGATAGGGGGAGCGGTCGGTGCCCAATATGAATCTGTCTGAATGACTACCGGTATGCTGCATTCATCCATGCATCCAAATGCATTACGCTCCGCACAGACCTGGTCCACACGGTTGAGATAATTGAATTTGCTTATAGTACATCATGGAAATCCAGAAGAAGGAGCTGGATGAGGAAAGGTGAGGAAGTCTAGCTCCATTTACCAAAAACATGTGGGTTGATCCACATGCTGTAAATTTCCGGCTGAAAGCGCAGGCATGCGATAGGGCCACATCAATTCTCGCTGGGATAACGTGGATAGAGGTTGATCTGAAATGATGAGGTAACAACTAGAGTTAGCAACGGGTCCGGGTAACCCGCCAGCGGTCCGGGTTTTGACCAGAGGTTCAGTTCGGTTTGTTTCCACACCCGGCCAAAGACGCGACCTGCTTTGTCTAGGCGGGTTTGTTACCCGGACTGGACACAGAACCGCAGGTATTTGGCCGGGTTGGAACCGGACCGCGGTTCCAAATGTACGGTTCCTACTTCTTTGGCTCGAATTAAGTATTTGAGTTCTGATCTTATCACAGCATGATCACTACGTAGATTGTGCAGATGTAGTCGCTGTTTCACCTCCCACTTTCAGATTCGCGGTCCGACTGATATTCGTTGAGTGGTTGTGAAATCATGGCTGGTTTTAAGCGAAATCGGCGGGTTTTCGATCGTGACTCAACGAAAACTTGTCGGATCGCCATTCTGAAAGCGGGAGGTGAAAGAGCGACTGAAACTGCACAATCGACGTACTGATCATGTTGTGATACGATCAGAACTCAAATACTGAATTGGAGCCAAAATGGTCAATTTCATGCCGGGTTTTTGGTGGTAAAACCGGCCCATTTCCGACGGTCTGGGTTTTTCGTGTGGTAAGACCCGGTGCCACGGTCCGGGTTTGGGTGGAACCGGACCCGGGACCAACCCGGGAATTTCGACCCGTTGCTAACACTAGTAACAATGCACCCAGATGCAAATGATAATACTCAGAAACGCAATGTTGGATGTCAATAATGAGTATACATTTTGTTGCATACAACTAGTGAGTGTATGAAGGCTGTTTGGATGTGATTAATGTGAGCGGCAACAGAGAGTCAATGATTTTTAGCCTTACACACTCGGCGGTCAAAGGGCTGCATTGTCACATTCTCGATTTATTGGTCGGCATTATAGCGAAAAGGACACACAACACGCACGTTGCCACATCCTAATAATTAGCGTCATCCAAGTGTTAATGATTTTCGGCTTTGCATCTCGGAAGGTTGAATGGGCCGTGCAGTGACTTCAACTCCTAATTGACCAATCAGCCGCCGTTCTAGGCAAAAATCGTTGCGGCAAAATCGCTACATTGTCTTAAACATGACCGCCAACAGAGACTCCATGAGTTTTGGCCCTGCATCTCGGAAAATCGAAGGGCTGTGCGGTGACATCAACCCATAATGGTACTATCGGCCGCGTTTCTAGGTAAAAATGGTTGCGATAACATCGCTGCGATGTCCTAAATATCAGCGTCAACGGAGCATCAATGATTTGAGGTCTTGCATCTTGCATAAACAAGGGGCTGCGCGACGACATGAATCCATAATTGAGCTATCGCCCAGCTTTCTCGTCAAATATGCTATCGACGACATCATAACTATGCCCTAAAAATGAGTGTCAGAGGAGGGTCAACAAGTTTAAGGCTTGCATCTTCGAAAATCGACAGGCTGTGCGACCACAGTGTTCCATAATCGAACTGTCGGCCACCATTCTAGGCAAAAATGCTTGCAACAACATCGTACCTATGTCCTAAAATGAGTGTAATTACAGCATCAGCGGAGCGTCAACGATTTTTGATCGTGCATCTTGGACAATGTTAGGGCAATGGAAAGCAGCTAACCCACAGTCAACCTATCGGCAGCCTGAATCGGCAAATATACCAGTGTCCATATCGTGTCCACCTCATACATTTGATCGCCCACCGAGCTTCAACCATTATTGTGGAGGCTCAGTAAGCTACACAGCAATGAAGTGCATTGCACTGTTCCCAAATTGAGTTTTACACAGTCAGTCTTTTCAATATGTCCTTATATGCAACTTCACAAATATGCATGCAATGTCTCACAGATCTGATTTTGTTGCTGGTAGCGCTACAGTCAATATTCAAGAACCCGCATTCTGCTGTACTATAACGTTACTTTCGGCCGTCACTGAAGTCAGATTTCCAATCTTTCTTACCCTTCCTGCCATGTTAGATTCAGAATCTTTAAATACCTCAATGCTAGAGGTTATGATCACTTCCAAAAATGAACGTGTCTGTATTCATGATTTGAGCGACCTCACAGTACAAATGGTCTTCGACACTTGGTGGGCTTCAATGAATATACGCTCGAAAGTTCCTCCTGCTTTGAATAATTCTAGTCATTCTTCTTCATGGCAATTTTATTTGCAATGCAGATTTGAGGAGACCGGTAGCCCTGGAATCATATGTATTGTTTGTTATCAAGCTCTTTGCCATCCATCAGAACATGGGACCAGCACAATGGGGAGACACTTGCTGGCAAAAGCTCACATCGCGATGTAGAACGAAATAGCAGAGTTGGAAGTTACTGAATTGACTAGTTCAACGGTGGATGAAACAGCTTTGCCCATCCTGAGAAGGCAAGGAAGTCGAGATATTACAATGGTAAGTTCGCAGAGGAAACTCATATTTGACATCCAGGTTGATCTATATTGACCAAAATGACAGACAAAACACTCTAAACTGGTAGCTAAGTACTTTGAAACTCCCAAATTTCACCAAGAAACGTGGAATCACGACCTCATGTTAGGATGTGATTCAGCTCATATTCCATTCAACACTATATCAAATCATGAGCTACGACAGTCATATAAAGCCTTAGGCACTGAACGAATGCTGCCTTCTACCACCATGCCTAGAAACATTTGCCGGAAGGGATATGCACTGACAGTGTATGCAATTAAGAAGCAATTGCCATCACGAAATCAATTTTGCTTAGCTTTGGACAGATGGACATCCACGAACAAACTCGCCATAATGTCCGTCATTGCGTACTATATGGATCGATATTGGGCATTGTGGGATGAACACCTTGCTTTTAATGAGGTTGATCGCCTATTTTTTTCCGCTTTCGAACGCTATTTACGGATGATAGGTAAAGAGCCAACTCACCAGAGCAAGGCTAGCCATACATTTGGAGGATGCGTTTAATCGTTTTGAAGTTACCGATGGCCGTTGGCTTGGAATTACAACTTATAATGCTTCCTCAAATCACTCGATGACACGCGAACTGCACTCAACACTTGAGGCCTCCGGTATCGAGTAACCTGCATTTAGGAACCACATACCATGCATGGCACACGTCATACAGCTGGCTTTGGGTGCATTAATCAGCAGTCTGGGTGTAAAAGGCCGCACCGAGTCTTGGGAAGCCCATGAGCGCAACCAGCAATTTGGAGAGAATGAAAGCATAGACATTGGAAAGAGTCAAGGACTTCGAAAGAAGGGCAATGCTAGAATCAATAACATGTCGGCCATGTGACCAGGTGTAGCAAAGATAATTGAGAAAGTACTTATTTGAACATATTTTGAAAGTCCTGAAACTGACCTACATATAGCAGAGAATGCTTGCTGTATTGATTACGTTGACACCTGGCTGTCGAAATGAGGTCATTGACTGTCAAAAGCCAAAGTCCGCATCGCGGTACTACCTATTCTGGGTGTGCAGACCCACTCGAACTCAAACCTGGAATTGCTTCAGCGAGCTTACCAATTACAAGAATTCACCCACGAGTGGCTCCAGAATTCAAAATACTGCGATTACCGGCCACTCCTCACACCACAGGATGAATGGACAATTGTTAAGTACGTCATTGAAGTTTTGAGGCCATTCTGATATTCGACCCTGTGGAGATCGAAGAGGCATACAGTCTGATTGCATTACGTTATCAGAGTCTACAATGACATGTTCGATTATATGGATGGTGTTCTGCGGGCTTTGGCTAAGGAGTTGACTCAATGGAAGGAGGACTTGTTCTTTGCCGTGAAGTTAGCTCGACATAAGCTGTCCAAATATCATGCTGAAGTGACTCCAATGATGGGTAAGCTCCTCATATCTGCACAGATCATCGAAGCTTTCCGGAAGTTGCGATCGTTTCGGAAGTGGGACAAGGGAATGGATATTACTCCTGAAGACGAGACATTCTATACTACCCAATACCACGAGGCCTTTCTGAAGTACGTGGAGAATGAATATTGTGCCAAACATCGACGTGTGCCAGTCAATATACCCGAATACAAACCTAGTCGCAATCTCATCCCCTCCGCACTGGCTTCAAGATCCGGTTATTATCCTTTGATCCATATGATTTGTCGCGCGATGAAGAACAATACTTAACACCTCACAATGTGGCTGAAACAACACTTGGACGAAGCGATTGTGCAGCAGCCTTAATGACACCTGCCAGGCTCCATTCGAATTCACCACCTGCAGCTCCAAAGAACTGGGGGCAAATTAATCAAAATCTCGATGATTACCACTCCCACCGAATGGGGATCAGCAGCATAGTTAGGATACCGGACCTAACAGACTGGTGGTTCCAGCAAGAGGAAACGCACTTAAGGTACGCCAATCTGTTCAATGTGGCGCGCGACAGATTTTCTGTCATACCACCTGCTGTCGGAGTGGAATCCAGTTTTCCCCTTGGGCGAGATGTTATCAGCTGGAGGCAGTCAGCAACCACAGGTGAGACCCTTTATGAAAAAGTCCTTGTAAAGCTTTTTGCTTTAGCCAATCACAGGATTTTAGCAGCGGATGACCCAGCATTGGATGTGACAAACACGGGAAACAACTCGGACATCCAGAAAGTGGCGGAGAACAGCAATTTCCACCTCATGCCTAAAGTCCACGACAGGTTGGAGATGTGGCAGGGCCGCCACAACCTACGTGCTACACAGAAGGAATCTCGCACTCAAAACAAGATGATTACAGCCATAGGATACATTTCGGACACTGAAGAGATCGTCAAAGCATCCTGGTCACACTTTCAACATGATGGTGAGGCTGCATTTATACTGTCGGAAAGATCACCTTTGCCAACAGCTTTGTCTGCAAAGAACCACCCTGGAGGACAAACTCAAATATTGACTGACCACTGAATCTGAAGAATCCACCATCATCCAGTTGAAAGTGTTGAAGATAGCGCACCTGAGAGCATTTCGGACACCGAAGATAGGCCATACTGGAATGGCAACTTGCATAATCCAAATGACACTGAAGAGGATTGCCCGGCCGGCGTTGAATCTGATATTGAGCAAGGCAATGGAATCAAGGATCCGGAATGCCCTGAGAAGCGGGGTGTGAGTGCCGCGCCAAATGTTCCCCGATTGATTCGGCCGACACCGAAGTCAAAGAGACAGGCTCAAAAGGTGTTTGTGGGAGTGAATGCAATAGACATGAGGAGGAATAAGGGAGTGAAGAAAAAGTAGGACTGAATGCGTCATTGTTTCACCAGCTTCTTTAAGTTGCTTGACCGAGAGTTTCAGTCAGAGATATGTTTTGGGCAAATGGTGAGCAGTAGCTTGTAAATATCGGTTGATAAATAGATGTATAGTAGCCGCAATGAATCTTTTGGCAAGATATATAATTTTAGTCATGTGAGAGTGAACAGTTCAAGAATGTTACTGCGCTTGGCTTTGCCAAAGGGCAAAGTCTCAATCTGACAGAAAGACAACAAATAAGTTCAAAGCATGATGAAAACAATTATCAATGGCAGCAGATGTTGAATGGACAATGCATTAAAATGAGTCAACAGCGTGTCAATGATTTGTGGTCTTGTAAGTACAGTAATTGAACAGTGATCTGGTCACTGTTATGCATAACCGACGCATTAGCAGCATTTATAGGCAAAAAAGACAGCAATATTGTCACAGCCCGATTCTGAGAATAAGCGTCAACAGAGCATCAACGATTTGCGGTCTTGTATGTACAGCCATTGAACAGTGATCTGGTCGCTGTTATGCATAACCGATGTATTGGCAGCTTTTATAGACGAAAGAGACAGCAACACAGTCACCACCCCTTTCTGAGACTGAGCGTCAACGGAGCGTCAACGATTTGGGGTCTTGTAAGTACAGCCATGGCACAGTGATCTGGTCGCTGTTATGCATAACCGATATATTGGCAGCTTTTCAAGCAAAAGAGAGAGCGACAGGGTCACCCCCTCATTCTGGGAATGAGCGTCACCAGTGCGTCAACAATGTGTGGTCTTGTGAGTACGGTCATTGAACAGTGATCTGGTCACTGTTATGCATAACCAATGTCTTGGCAGCATTTATATGCAGCACAGACAGCAACACAGTGAACATCCCATTCTGAGAATGAACATCGCCGGAGCGTCACCGATTTTTAGCTCTGCCGCTTGGGTAATTGATGTTCGGATTGGTTGCAGACATCCGTACAAGAGATATTGGCAGCCCTTGACGGCAAAAACAACAGCGACATGCTCCCTGCCGCATCCTGAAAATCAGCATCAACTGAGTGTCAACAGTTTCAGGTGTTGCATATTTCATAATCAAGGCATTGCACGGATCTTTGTGCACATAACCGAATCATTGACCGCGTGGATACGCAACAATACAATATTTCAAAGGTAAAACACAGATTCCAAAGTGATCGATATTGCAAACTGCAAAACATCCAACAATGTATTATTTGTTGTTGAAAACGTGATTTTGGTAAGATACTATTAACAAACTGCAAAAAGAAGAGCCTTATATGAATCTATGGATGGACCCCCTCAGCGACCTGCTGACAACCCGCCCGATTTGGGCGGATTGGCAGTTTACCATTGCACTGTCCCCGAGCTTACAGTTTGGCTGTATTGATGACCCGGACAACCAATTTGGCATCCATTTGGTTTCAAACCGGACCCGGACCCAAAGTGACAGTCCAGAACTATTTCTAACACTATCTGTAGATTCATATAATGCTCTTGTTTTCACTGTTTGATAATACTATCTAATCAAAATCGCGTACTCCACACCCAATAATGTCTCTTTGCATATTTTGCAGCGTGTGAAAGCAATTATTTTGGAATCTGTGTTTTTCCTGTAATATGTTGTATTTTTGGCTATAAAGGCAGTCGAGAGTTCTGTTATGGATTCATATACCCGCGCAATGCCATGATTACTCAAGATGCAAAATCGAACATTCTTGACGCCCTGTTGACACTCATTTTCATGATGGGGTGACATATATGTCATGCGCTGTTTCGGTTGAAAAGGCTGCCATTACCTCATATATAAATTATTGCCACACAGCAACACTTTGATTGGCCAAGATGCAAAACCAAAAATAGTGGACGCTCCATTGACGTTCATTTTCATAATGCAGCAGGGAGTGTGACGCTATCGTTTATGCCCCTGAAGGTGGCCAATACTTCATTTATGGATGTTTACAACCAATCAGCAGTCACATTACCCAAAAAGGAAGACCAAAAATCGTTGACGCTCAATTAATGCTCAATTTCAGGAGGGGGCAGGTAGCGCAGCGCGATTGTTGTTGCCTCCAAAGGCAGCCAATACCTGACTTAGGGATGTTTGCAACCAATCGCCAGTTGGATTACCCAAGATGCAAGACCATAAATGTTTGACGCTCTGTTGACGCTGATTTTCAGGATACGGCAGGGAGCCTGTCGCTATTGTGTTTGCACCTGAAGGCAGCCCGTACCCGATTTATGGATGATTACAACCAATCGCAACTTACGATGCCCAAGATGCAAAACCAGAAAGCGTTGACCCACTGTTGATGCTCATTTTCAGAATGGGGCACTGACTGTGTTGCTATCTCTTTTGCCTACAAAGGCTGCCAATACAACGGTTATGCATCACAGCCACCTAATCACTTTTCAATTACACTACTTACAAGACCAACAATCGTTGATGCTTCATTGACACTCATTTTACTGTATTCTCCATTCACAATCTGCTGCCATCAATAATTGGATTCATAATTATTTGACCTTGTTGGTTGCCTTTCGGCCAGTTCGAGACATGGCTCATGGGCAAAGCCGAGCCCAGTCGATTCTTGCACTGGTCGCTCTCATCCTATTAAAATTCATACATCTTGCGAAATGATTCATTTTGCCCGCTGTAGTACTGTGTATGAAACAATATTGACATGCGACTGCTCAATATTCTCCTATAATATATTGGTAGATGACATTCTCGGTCAAAGAACATAAAGAACCTGGTACAAATACATTGATGGACTCTATCCTACTTTTTTCGGTTCCCCTTACTCCTCATTGTTTCCATTGTATTGACCATCATGAACCCTATTTCCAGGTTTCTTTTGTGTCTTCCATGTTGGACGAATCAATCCGGGAACATTCGGTTTGGGACTCACATCCCGCTGCTCATGGGTTTCTTGATCATCGATGCCTTTGTCTAACTCTAGGTCAGATTCACTGTCTTCCTCACAGCTGTCTTCACTGTAATTTCAATTGTCAATCTCCCCAATCCGGTCAAGCCAATTTTTGGTGTCCCAAACCCTTTCAGGTGCACTATCTCAATCACTGTTCACTGGATGGCAGTTGATTCTTTTGATTCTGCGCACATTGAAAACTTGAGTTCGTCCTCCAGGGAGGTCCTTTGTAGACAAAGCTGGTGGCACAGGTGATCAGTCCGACAATTTAAATGTAGCCACGCCATCGTGTTGACAGTTTGACCAGCATGCCTTGATGATCTCTTCAGTATCAGAAATGAATCCTATGGCAGTCATTTGCTTGTTTTGGCTCTCCTGCCACATCTCCGAAAGGTTGTGGACCTTAGCCAATCTGTGAAATTGCCTGTCCTCCACATCTCTCTTCATTTCCAAGTCATTGTCAGTATTTGTCGAATCCAATGCTTGGTCATCACCTGCCAATATCCCGTCATTGGCCCAAGCAGACTGCCTTACGATGACATTTTCGCCAAGGGGTTTGCCTGTGGTTTTTGACAACCTCCAGCCGATAACGTCTTGTCCAAGGGAAAAACTGGCCTCCACTCCAACACCATGTGGTATGATAGAGAATACATCCCGTGACACATTGGAGAGATCGGCGTACTCCCAGTGTGTTTCATCTTGTTGATGCCACCAGTTGGTGATATCCGTTGACCAAAATGAACTACTAATTACCATAGGGTCGGAGTTGGAATCAATAAGATTCGGATAATTTGGCTCCCAGTTCTGTGGTCATTCAGGCTGTGAATTCAAATGGTGCCTAGTGGCAGTCAATAAGCATGCTGCGTAATTGCTTCGTGCGGGCGTCGTTTCAGCCATATTTTTAGGCATTGCATATTCCTCATCATCGCTGGACAAACCATGCGGATCATAAGAAGATTTACCAGATCAAGAAGCCATCGCAGAGAATATGAGATTGTTGCTCGGTGCACTTTTTGGTGTAATGATGGCCAAACATCCATGTTTGGCACAGTAATCTTTTTTCAAATCCTGCAGAAATGCCTCCTACTATTGGGTAGTATAGGAAGTCTTGTCCTCAGGATTAATGGCCATTCCCTTATCCCACTTTCTAAACGATCACAACTTCTGCAAAGGTTCAAGGATATGTGCCGACATGAGAAGCATACCCGATAGTGGAGTTACTTCATCATATTGTTTGGACAACTTCTGTAGCACAGACTTGACAGCAAAGAATAAGTGTTCCATCCACTCGATCTTCCTCTTAGCCATTGCTCCCATAACGCAGTGAATATGATCAAACATGTCATTGTACACTGTGATAACGTGCTGTAGAGTAACCGCATCAGTAAAAAACATTTCCGTGCGGGCGGAATGGGTCCGGCAGAGTGGACGCGCTCGGTCAGAGCCGGCAGAGACACCCCGGTGGCGGATTCCTCAGCCCCCGGCGTCAATACAACGCGTCGAGTTGCATATCACCCTGCGATCGCCGTTTCGCCATTTCTTCTCCTTCTGTCGGTCACCTATTTCAAACAATCACTTGGGCGTTGTTGCCAACTGTGACCATACGTCGAAATGGGGTCATTGGGTACACGCGTGCATCAGGATTACAATGCAATGGGTGACGCTGCGAAAATCTCACCTCGCGTTCCTTCTACATTATCCTCGAGGAGCATGTGAAGAAGGTGAGAAGATATGATACTACCCGGCCGTGAGGATCCACGGAATTGCGTGGATTCACGGAAAGAGCGTGTGAGACCAAAATTTCGGAAAGATAGAGTGTGTATTTTCGTTGTATGACAAGATTAGATGAAAATGAGATGCTGTCGATCTACCCCGGGGTCTCCCAAATATATGCTCCGCGTCGCTCAGTCCACCTCCGTTACACCTGTATCCCCGTACACCCACCTTCGCTTCTTAACGATATACTTGGAGGCCGTGATTGATCGAGTTTGGAGAGGCACTTGGAGGCCGAGATGGAGTGAACTCATAGATGCACTTGGAGGCCATGATCGAGCGAGTTTGGAGATGCACTTGGAGACCGGGATTGAGTGAACTCACAGATGCACTGGGAGGCCGTGATCGAGCAAGTTTGGACATGCACTTGGAGGCCGAGCTCGAGTGAACTCAGAGATGCACTCTGAGGCTGTGACTGAGCGAGTTCGGAAATGCACTTGCAGGCTATGATTGAGCAGGATTGGAGGAGTACTTGGAGGCGGTCGATTTGGAGGGAGGCACGACGGCAGCTGAGACTCTATTCATTGGTTAAGTTGTATTTGGATCAGAAACTGGCTGGGAGCAGGAAACTGTCGATCTTGGGATGTTGCTGTGCTTGATGTATGCTGTACTTGGTGTTAGCTCATGATCATGGCATGGAGAGATAGAGAGGGATGACTTAACTTCGTGTTCTTAGGTGATGGTAGAGTTGAGCACAAGAAAGAGAGAGATCAGAGGAGATGGGGGAAATCATCATGAGA
>Ga0307515_10017775_pt1 | contig 12932 bp, 3 predicted proteins | sample 17_EM_MG_FD_194513 | JGI IMG/M metagenome (GOLD analysis project Ga0307515, IMG submission 194513) | Populus trichocarpa ectomycorrhiza microbial communities from riparian zone in the Pacific Northwest, United States - 17_EM | ecosystem: Host-associated > Plants > Roots > Unclassified | place...
CTACTAGGACTACGTCCCGAATCCTATTCTGCTTCGTGTATATATTAACTAAGCAACTAAGTTAACGATATATACCCTTTCTTCCCGTTTTCCTACCTTCTTTCCTTACGTAACGTCTTGACCTTATTATACAGTTTATATACATAGCTTAATAATATCTACTTTGCTATATATTATCGTTGCTTATACTCACTTCGTAACAGTTAGGGAGGTATAAATAAGTAGTTAGAGTAGGTATAAAACGGGTTTAGAGCTAGAACTAGAGCTAAAGCTAGTAGATATTAACGCGTAAAGCATTAAGGTTTATTTAAGTAACTAAATCTTAGTACACTGGTTCTAGAGCTCCTGCTATAGCTACTATACTAGCAAAAAAAGAGCTAGGTTAGATATAGTGGCTAAAAAAAAAAGAAAAATCTAGACTAAATATATTAAAGACTCTATATAAAGAGTCCGTAATAGCTCTACACTATTATTAATGTATAGTTAGCGGGGTAAGCAATCCTAATATTATAATAATAAAGCATTATATACGAACGCTAGATAAACAGGTATTAGATTTAAAGAATTAATAGCTATATATAGCTGTTAGAGAGACTTAAGAGGATTACTAAAAAGCTTAATAGGAATGCAACTGCGGTTAAATCTATATAGGGACGTTAGGGCGAATAAACTATTTATTAAGTAATATTAAATAAGGAAAGGAAACTAGCTATACGCGCCGCGTAGCGCTTATAACGGTAGTCCTATTATATTTTCCTCTACACGCCGTCTTATATCCTTAATTATTTTACGGCAACGGCTGTAGAATATAGCCTTGCTGTTAACCTGCTAGCGCTCTCCCTAGGAGTAATTAAGAGCTTTAATTAACGGCCTACCTACTAGCCCTAAAGTCTACTTAGCCTAGAGCTAGAATACTAAATTACCGCCCTAAAGCATCTTATATTTCTTTAGCGGCGCCTATAGATTAAGAACAAATAGAAGAGGTTAAGCGTTAGCTTATAGTAGCTATAGTAGGAGTATAGTAAAAGCTTATGGCAGCTGCTATAGGGGTATAGTAGATATTACAGCAGATATTATAGTAGACGGCTAAGTAGGCTCTACGGCAGTAGATAGTTAAGAACTCCTTAGTATCTCTTTAAGGGTTGGATATACGGAAAAGGGTTTATGTAAAGATAGAATTTAGTTATTAACGCGCATAGAAACGGATGTAGGTATAGATATAAATATAGGTATAGGCATAGGTATAGGTATAGAGCCGTTTAAAGACGGATATATAGACTCTATAAGCCCTATTTAGACACCTATCTTTCCTTACTAAATTTATATAGGTGCGAATAATGCTAATAACCTTTTAATTTTGCTAAGGCGTTTTAAAATCGGTTATACACGTAATTAAACCCACTTTATCTCTAAGATCGCGGCCTTATATTATAGCTTAGCTATAGCCTTATAGGCAGGCTAGTATTTCCGTGTTATTATCTTATTTAGCGTAACTACGCTAGCTAGTAAGCCTTTTACCTATATAGTAAACCTCTAGTACTTCTTATAGCTAAAGAGGGAGTCCTTTTATAGAGTGTAAAGCGGGAACTGCTTATATAGGATTACTAAGTCCTATAATAGGATTACCCTAAGCGTATAGAGGAGGCGTAGAAATTCTAAGCCTATAAGGTTAAGCTGTATAACCTTATTATCTAACCTCTTTAGGTAGTAGATCTCTATATATTTTAGCTAGATATTAGTTTTAGGCTATATCTTTAAATAGAGGGCCTTCTCTAACACCTTTTATGTGCAGGGGAGAAAGTAGTCCTTTTCTTTCTTTAGAAAACTAGTAATTAACTATATAAATATATAAAGTAGATAGCTAAGGCAGGCTTCTATTATTGTATCCGTATTCTAGCGTCAGGCCCATCTAATTTAGGTCTCTATAACACTACTAAGCTTAGTATACCGGACGCTCCACTTATAGGTGCTATAGGTCTTCTCTTTTAAGTAAATTCCTACCCCCTAGAATATCATCTTATTCTATTTAAATTACGTATAATAGCTCAACGGCTATTATAGTACTTTAATACTGCTAGGGAAGACATATAGGTTATAGTAGTTCTTTAGCTACTAAAAGAATAGAAAGCTTTTAATACTATCTTTACCCTAGCGGTTAATAAAGTAGAAGGCTATTATAGAGAGAGGGTAGAAAATAGGATTAGTATTACGCATATAGCCTATATACTTAACCTTACCGTGCTAATTTTATTTCCCCTATATTATTAATATAATTATATACGGCGCTAGCTTGTCTAGTTTAGGCTATTTATTCTCTAGTTTAATAAAAATAAGGTTAGTAAGCTAAATATCCCGTCTACTTTTACCTTAGGTAATAGTAGTATAGCCTAAAAAACGGGTTAGAAAATAGTAGCTATATAGACTAAATAGGGTATATAGTAGTAGTAATATATATACCTAATAAATGCCTAGCCGCAGTTTAAAGGTAAAACTTAACTAAACCTAATATCTTAGAGCCCGTCTTCTAGTACTAAGTAATTACTTTTTAAGCCCTTTAATGTTATAGCCGCTAGTAATTATAAATAGGCCTTAATTAATAAAGTTAACGCGTTAAATTTGGTTTTTATTATAGTGGACGCTGTCTAATATTACTAAAAGCTTCGCTCCCTATAGTAGCTATAAGGCCTTACCTTCTAATTACTATATATAAAGCTTAGTAATAGCGAAGATATAGCTATTTCTAATTAAGTATTAGACTATCTTATTAAATAGGGGGTTTAAGGCCTCCTTATCCTATATTTCTCCTTCCTCCTTTATAGCTTCCTCCCCTATAGCTACGGCTACGACTACCCCTATAGCTACCCCTATGGCTACCTTTTCCCTAGCTACCCTTCTGCCCGTTTAGCCGTTTTCTACCTCTTCTTTACCTACTTACTATCTTTCTACATATTTTTCCGTTTTAACTTACGTTTTTAATAGCCAGTAGCCTATAATTCTTAATTAATAACTTACTGCTTTAAAAATAGGCAAAGCTTATTTTTTATTACCTGGGCGCCATCTATATTACCTTTTAGTCTTATATACTAGTCTTTCTACTTTTTCTACTTTGGCTTATACGTCCTTGTTATATTCTTTAAGCGCTAGGCCTTATAAATATTATATAGCCGCGCTATTTGGGCCTTAAATTTGCTCTAAAGGCTATAGGAGGAGGGGGAGAAGGCTAGGGGAGCTTTATTTAACCATAAAGTAGACTATAGGGCAAGGAGATTCTTAAAAGATTCTATATTTATAAAAGGTAAGGGGGAGACGCGTAAGCGCGGTATAGGTAAATTAAGTCACTTAACGCGTAAATATTAAAGGAGAAGAAGAAGAGGGCTCTATATTATATAATTAGAATTATAGTAGGCCTTTCTATATAAAATTAGAAGCCTTATATAAGCTAACGCAGGTATAAGAATAGGAGAGAGTTAGAAAATAGATTGTTAAGATAATAGTAAAGTTAAAGGCGCGCTAAGGCCCTTTATATTAACCTAGTACTAACCTAGGCCTTAAAAACGCGTCTAAAAAGTAGGGGCCACCACTAAAGGGGGGGGGAGATAATATTTAGACGATATATAGAGGACCTTAGGGGGTTGTATATAACCTAAGGTTATACTAAGCTTAACCAAGACCTTCGATACCTTATATTAAACCCTTTTAAAAAAGGGGGAAGGCATATACGTACTGCTCCCTATACCCCCTAAATTTTTTTTATTAAGGGTCTAAGAGCTTGCTAGGGTGTAGTTTATAGGGGTTACGGAAAAGCTAAACGGGGTTATTAATAGAGGTTGGCGAAAGCTAAATAGGAAAAAGATTAGCGGGGTTATACTTTTACCTATATAGAACGCGTACTAGTAGCTATATTTAACTTAAGTAACTATATAAACTAAAATATTTAGGGTATATACTATATATATGCATATAGGTATACGGATATACACATATATATACGCGCATTTACACGTATCTCGCTATACTAATAGTAAGTAAAAACTATATTAAGGCAAATAAGAGCATAGCAGGATAGTTAAACGGCCTATTAGTTAGTATACACAACTATATACTACGCATATACTAAGTATATATAGGTATTTTAGAGCGTACCTAACTTTAAACACAAAGATAATAGTTCTTAAGATAATATAATCGATAGGGAGAGTATTAAAGATAAGGAGGATAAGGAGGAGGATAAGGAGGGTAAGGGCCAAGATAGTATGTAATAGCGGCTTCCATTTTATATAGGTCTCTTTAAGGTAAAACTATATACAACTTTATGCATATGCTATATATATACTTAGAATAGCTAGGGCACACTCTAAGACTATAAAGCACTTATTAGCTTTAATAGTAAGCATTAAGTTATTATCTAAGAGGCAATAGACTATATTATAATGCTAAAATATCCAGCAACTAGAAAAGAAGGAATTGCACACTTTATCTATAAAGTAATATCTTTACTATCTATAGATGTAGATAAAAAAAAACAGTATATAAGGTTATTAATCGGTATATATTAAAGGTAAGTAAGATATATATAAAGCATATGCTATATTTATATATCTAGCATATTTAATTCTTATTCTATTAAACTAGTAACTCTAAAATTATACAACTATAACTTCTTAGAGAAAATAATAATTAAAAAAGTAGAAAAGTATTTTATTAAGCGTTTAAATATAGCGGTATTAGATACTATAAGTACGTCTATAAAGATATACTCCGTATATACTCCGCATATAATAGTATTAAGCTTAAATTAATTAACAACCTCTAAAAGCGTAGTAATCATCTATATTAGGCAGTAGAGATTAATAAAAAGCTTAAGTAAAGTATAGAGAAGTAAGCATTATCTATATACGTTAGGTATAACGTATTTTACTACCAAGCAAGCACCACCACCAAGCGAGCAACGTTAAAACTCACCAAAAATTAGAAAAATTGCACTTTAATATCTTAATAACTACTTAATAACAAATTCTAATAATTTGGATTTAGACTTTTATATACACTCTATAGCTTCTATTAACGTTTCATTATAAATAGGTTAGTATTTTTTAAGATATAGTAATTTGGCCTTATTTAGGGGCCAAAATAAGGCTAAATTACTATATCTTAAAAAATACTAACCTATTTACAATGAAACTTTAATAGAAGCTGTAGAGTGTATATAAAAGTCTAAATCCAAATTATTAGAATTTATTATTAAGTGATTGTTAAGATATTAAAGTGCGATTTTTCTAATTTTTGGTAAGTTTTGACGTTGCTCGCTCGGTAGTGCTGCTCGCTCGGTAGTGAAACACGTTACCGTTATTAATAATTATAAAAGGTAGTAGTAGTACTTTACAAGTTATAGGTTTACCTTTTAAGGGTTATAGCAAGTTTACGTAAAACGTTAGATATATTTTTTATTTTAGTTAGCAGTTTAAGCTTATAAGCATATAGGCTTAGTTTTTTCTTAATTTAGTATAGGCCTATAAACTTCTAGTCTAGTTTCTTTAAGGGTTATTAAGTCTTTAGGTTTTATATATTTAGGTAAACTATATTACCTTCCTTAAAGTCCTACGCGGGAGCTTATCCTTTATTTATATGCTATTTCTATACCGTTTAAACGTACGCTAATTTACTTTATAATAGTTCCATTAACTACTTAATTTAATTAGTAAAGTTATACGCGTTAATTAGTTAAATCCTCTTAATTATAGGGCCTATTATATTAATTTTGGGTTATAGTTTAAATCTAAGTTAAGGGTCTTATCTGTAGGTTGCGTAGAACGGCGTTACGCCTATTAATTTATTTCTTATATTATTTATAATAAACTTAGCTAAGGGTAGCTACTTTTCCTAGTTGTCTTATAGGTAGGAGTAGTATATTTATAGGTATTATTCTATAATTACGTTTATAATTTTAGTTTAACTATCTATTTTTAGATAAAATATAGTTAAGAGTTATATTTATATACTTAATTATTTATATAGGGCTTACTAAAAATCTAAAATAAACTAGCTTCTATGGTTAGATATTATTAAATTAGGAAGTCTATATAGCTTAAAAACGTACTTAATAAAATATTTAGCTACTAATATTATATTAATTAAGTCTATAGAAATTATATATCGCATTTTTGTAAGATAGTTAATAACTATTATAACATTTATAAACCTATTACTGTTAGGTAGGTTAATTATAAAGTTAATTAAGATATCTTGCCATCTTTATATTAGAATTGGTAACAGTTAAAGTACTCCTTACTTCTTTATATAAGAGGTCTTCCTACGTACGTATATTCTGCATACTTAAATATATTTTTATATATAGTTATGCATTATAGGCTAGTAATATACTTATTAGATAATCTTATAGGTCTTTATATAGCTAGGATACCCTACTATAGGGGAATTATATATAAATTTAAGTATCTTAAATTATAAGGGTTCGGAATTTAGAACTACTATCTTCTATTAATAGTATAACCAATTATTACGGATTTTATATTTAGTAAGTATAATATCCTTATATTACCGTTTCCTTATTTAAATTAGTTTTATTATATCTACTATTTAGGGGTTATTCTTATATTTGTGCTCTATTAATTAATTAATTTTTATATCCTACTTATTAATTTCTAATTTATTCCTATTAAGCTCCGCATTTAGAAATATAGGGCGTAGTTTCTTAATGCGTTTAAGGGGTAGTAGAATTTGTAATTAATTTATAATCTATTTATTAGAGGTGTTTATAGGTAAGTCCTATAATTATTATATTAATAAGTTAGGCTTCCAATTAAGTTTACTAGGTTGGTATATAATCTTAAAGTCGAATTATAAAAGGTATTTAGCCTAACGAATTTGGCGCTATATTAATTGCTTTATAGTTATAAAGTACTATAGGTTTTTATAGTCTATTAATACGCGTATTAGGAATAATAATCCTTTAAGTTTTAGGCGCTATTATTTAAAGCATCTAATAATTATAAGCAGTTCCTTATTATATATTTTATAGTTTAATTTAATAGGGGTAAGTTTTTAAGAAAGAAAGGCTACTAGGTATAGCTTGCCGTTTTTATTATATTGCGATAACACTCCTTTTAGTATATAATTAGACGAGTTTGTTTTAATAATATATTTAAGGTCTAAATTAAAGTAGGTAAGAATTAAAGCAGTTATAAAATAATATTTTAGGTTATTAAAAGCTTATTTATATTTAGTAATCTATTTAAATCTTATATTTTTTTTAATTAAGTTTACTAATAGCTAAATAATTTTTAAAAAGTAATTAATAAATTAATAGTAGAAATTTGCAAATCTTAAAAATCCTTAAATATCTTATATACTACTAAAACTTTTCTAGTTTATAATTATAGCGATTTTCTTAAGGTCTATTTTAATTCTGTTACGGGATATAATTAGGCCTAAGTTTATAACTTTAGATATATAGAACTTACATTTCTTAATATCGCATTATAAGCCCGTATTTTATAGGCGTTTAAGAACTATTTAAATGTACTTTTAATGCTTAAAAAGTAAAGATAAATAGATAAAGAAAAACCATAACTAGATCCTTATTACTACTACTAAGCAATAACAGCAGCAAAACCAGCCTAAAAACCACCCAATAAAGCAATCCGATATCGGAATCCTATTCCCTGCACTGAGAAACCCCATAAAACCACGTCGCCCCATCCGCAAAGCATAGGGGACGATGGAGGGGCGCAGGCTTCCCGCCGGGGTCGCGACAGTCGCGACGGTCGCGATATAAGGGAACAGAACTATAAACCAGGCGGGCAATAACGCGAAAAAGATAACAGCTAGCCTAACCAGTAATGGTAAAAATTAAAGGAAATACTTAAATAAATCAAAGACAATCTTATAAAAGAGGAGGAAGAAACCCTATGGCACCAGATACTCGCCTTTATCTAAGAGGCAATATAACGCGTTAAAGCGCTCTTAACGCGCCCAACCCCTTAAGAAAAGGAAACTAAGGCCTAGCTTAACCGGATTAAAGCTGGCATTAAGAAAATTTAAATAAACAAAGGGGGACCCCTAGGCCTGGGAGTCCCCCTAGTACAGGCCCAGACCTAGGCAGCCGTCGCTGCGTAGGCAGCTTATACGGTAAACGTAGTTGCGGCACCACAGAGAGCGACCGTACGCGTCCGGCTTAAGGAGCCCCAGGGCCACAAACCAGGGGAGCTTTTTAAGTTTATTTAGAGAATAATACCAAGCGCTTACGCTATATGCACCCTTAATAGCGGGGATATAGATGTCCATATCCCCTCCCAAACAACTAAAGATTAAATTCTAAACAGACTAGACGCACTAGGACTTAAGATACTAAAAAAAGACTACCTCCTAAAAGTACCTGGGGTCCCACTTAAAACCCTAATTAACAGTAAAAAAAATATAGACAATTTAGAACTAACTTAATCTATTTATAAAGCTATAAAGCGCCTTACGCCGGGTATAGCCATTAGTCGGATCTAATGGCTATACAACCCTAAAGCGTAGGCGAAACGCTAGGCAAACCCTAGTAGCGCCTAAAGAGAACTAAAAAAAACTAGAGGAACACTTATAATTAATATCCCAACCTAAATAATCTAGCAAAAGATTATAAAAAGCAGAATAGTTATTAAATCCTAGCTTTTTAAGACTAGGCTATTTAAGAATAGCCTAGTTATAAAATAGTGCTACCGCTATAATTAATAGGGATATACTTAAAACGCATATAGAAAGCAAATAAAATGCGGATAATATACGGGACTATATAACACCATAGATTGCCCTAAGGAGAGGGTATTCTATATTAATTACGGTAAAGCTTATAAAGCATAGTAAAGAAAGGAATATAGGTCCTTTTAAAGCTACCTTAAGGGTATCTAAACAAAAAGGATAGCCCTTTTAACGTAGTCGCTCCATATATAAGAAGTCGCAAAAATAATACACCAACCCCTAATACCAGGAAACTTTATAATTATTACCAATAAAAAAAGAGGATAGGAAATATTAGGGACCTAAAAATAACTACTTAAACGGGGACCAGGTAAACTATCCTTTATTAATAAAATAAGCAGAGATAGATTATAATTAAGGCTCCGGCTTTATACTAATAGAGTAATAATAATTACTAGCAAAACTAAAGAGGAATAGAATATAAATATAGATAAGCCTATACCTACCCAAAATAAGTAGGTATATAATTATTTAGTATAACTACGGAAATATAAACCAAGGGGCGTGTCGCCCCTTTTTTAATAGCGTCACGCCGGCAGATTACCAAGTCCTTATAGTTTAGGAGCCAGTATATAATAAATATACTAAATCAATATACTATTCTAGGGGATTTATACTTATATATAACGCTCTCCCTATAACAAAAGTCTGCTTTATAATCAGCCGGAATATTAAAGCCGCGCATTAAAAACATAGATAGTACGGCCCCTTTACCGCAGCCCTCTAGGTGCGCCTAGAGGGGCTAGAGATTATAATTATTAACGTTTATAACCCGCGCGAAGATGGCCCTCAGATTAGGATATAGCCTAAGGTTAAAACGGCTATTAAGGAGGCTAAGGGAGAAGTTATACTCCTAGGCAACTTTAACGCCTATTACCTAATATAGGGCGGAAAGTATATAGCCAGCGAAGAGCAGGCGGAACGCCTTCTGGCCGAAACCGATGCTAGAGGATTTATACTTACCATACTAAAAGGAGAGCCTATATAGAAAAGAGGGCAATAGGAGAGTATAATCGACTTTATATTTATATCTCTAGATCTATACAGAAAAGTTAACTTCTATAGTATAGTTAAGGAATGGGCCCTTATAAGAGACCACATACCTATCCGCATCCAAATTAATAACGCTAGCTATCCGCCAGCGGAACACTAGCACCTCGCCCTTAAAAAGCTAGATCTATAGGGCTTCCTCCAAAGCACCTAGGAGCTCAACTGGACTATATCTAAAGACCCCTTTTAAGCCCTTTAGGAAGGGATTAAATAAGTACTTAAAGAGCACTGCCCACAAGCACAGCCTAGCCAGTAGGCCCGCCAAGAATGGTTACTATAGGCCATATAGCTCCACGCCGGCGCCTACTAGGCGCGACGACAGTACTAGGACTATAATAACCCCTAGGACTTTTAAAGATATTAAGCACTAAGTAATTAACTCCAGAAAGAAACTAGGAGAGTTAGTTATAATAACTAGAGACGCTTTATTTATAAACTTACTAAGGACTAATTAAAGCCCTATAATAAAGGACTTTAGATCCTATTAAAATAGAGCAGAAAAGCAAGTATAGTAAAGGCGGACCCCTATCTACTAGACCTTAGGAGGTCTATTAAGGACCCCTTAATAGATAATAACACTATAAAAGCAGATATCCTTATAACTAAATTCTTTCCTAAGACTAAAACAGCAGATCTTAGCAATATTAAGCTAGAAGGCAATAATAGAACAAAGGGCACTTAATATTAGCCCTACCATCTTAATAGAAGAAATTAGTAAGCTAATTAGGAGCCTTTTAAATAGTAAAGCCCTAGAGCTAGACGGTATACTAAATAAGGTCCTTAAAATAGTTACCCTAGTTATTATAAAAGACCTAGCAGAAGCAGCTAGTTACTGCTTTACTAATAGAATAATACCGGAAAGCCTTAAAGAATCTATAACAGTGGTCTTACGTAAAGAAGAAAAGAAAGACTATTCTCTCCCAGGCAGCTATAGACCAATTACCCTTAAAAATACGCTAGTAAAAGTCCTAGAGAAGCATATAGCCAATATTATATCAAAGGCAGCGGAAGAGCATAGGTTACTCCCCTAGAACTAGATGGGAGTAAGACGCAAGCAATTAACGCTGTTAGTGGTAGGACTGCTTAGCTCCTATGTATAAACAGCGTGGCGAACGCGCCGCGGGTATATGGTGTTAATGCTAAGCTTAGACTTAGTAGGGGCGTTTAATAATATTTCCTATAAAAGGCTCCTCTATATCCTTAAAAAAAAAGGCTTTCTAAAGTGGTTTATAGACTTTATATAAAGCTTCCTAATAGCACATAAAACCTATATTAAGTTTATAGGATATAAGAGTAACTGGATCTAGACACAAATAGGCATCCCCTAGGGGTCTCCCTTATCGCTAATTCTATTCCTCTTCTTTATATTAGACCTATTAGAGAAATTCCAAAGCCTTAATAGCGGCACGCTAGGGTTCGGCTTTATAGACGACACGAACCTTATTACCTAGGGAGACTCCGCAACAGAGAACTGTAGATAATTGGAGGCCGCTTATAACTACTATACTGCATAGGCTAACCAACACGGCGTGACGTTCGCCCCTAAAAAGTACTAACTTATACACTTCACAAGGCGACGGCGCCACGCCACTGTAGACCTTTCGTCCACTATGCGTATCGCTAGCTGCGAGACAGCTCCCTAGAAAACCAGCATGTAAATCCTAGGGATTTAGGTGGACCCTAAGCTCTAGTAAAAAGAATAGATTAAGAAGGCGGTAAGTAAGGGCTTAGTAGCCTTTAAAGCGATGTTAAGGATCACGATATCTACATAGGGCCCATTAATGCGCCGCTCGCGCCTCCTATACACGGCCACCGTCCAACTAGCGATACTATATAGCGCCTAAGTGTAGGGAGTACAGGATGACGGCGGAACGCCAGCGAAAAGCCTGCTTAAACCGCTATAGAAGGTCTAGAACAAATGTCTCTATAGGGTTATAGGAGCATACTAGCGAACACTAATAGCTGTAATAGAGAAGGAAGCGGCTATTCCCCTAATCCAGCTCTATATTAACACAATAGCCCTCTAAAAAGCCGCCAAGACGGCTCCTAATAGGGTAAAAAAGGAAACAGTAGAGGCACTTAATAGTATCTGGAAAACATTAGTAAAGCGTAGGTAAAAAGCAAGACGGCCACTGGTATCTTTAGAAGCGCTTAGAGACCGCGTAAGGGATTATAAGAACAAGATATAGGGCTTCCTCGCACACTAGAAGAACTGTGTAGAGCGGAGAGCTGTAATAAACCCCCGTAGGCGTAGCCAGCGGAACGCTGGCAGAGCGTAGACGGAGCGCCGCTACCGCACAGGAGGTCACCAGCACCGCTGGCGAGCGACTACCCTCATCGCAAAATGGGCGGACCTAGAATAGCGCCGACGGTGGTAAGTGAAGGCTAAAGATCGCATAGAAACTATGTGGAGGACCCCGTGGGGGAAACCTATAATCCCGCTATATAAAGGCTTAACAAAAGCAGAGGCTATAGTACTATTTCTTCTTTATATAGAAGTAATAGGGTTTAATACATAGCTTACATCCGTTAAAGTACTAGAGATTCTCCTATAGTATAAATGTAGCTAAATAAGGCAGACAGTATACTATATACTATTTTAGTGTCCACAATACTAAAGGGCAGACTTTATAGCATAATGCACTTCTAAACGTCTTTAAGACGTCCTAAGTAATAAAAGAAGTGCCCAAGCGGCTGTAAAATGGCTAGTATAGTTAGGTGCCCTAACCTAGTTCCGGGCTATAAAGGAAATAAATATAGAGGATATAAGTAGATACCAGCCCTTTTAAAGCCTAGAGGATTGGTAAAAGGACTGGCAAAAGGACTGGCAAAAGGACTGGTAAAAGGACTGGTAAAAGGACTAGCAAAAAGAATAAGGGCAAAAGGATAAGGAAAGAAGGGGTAGTGTGAGATTATCCGCGAAGCGCGGTTAGTTAGCTTAATACGCAGACTTAGTGCTAGGTAGAAGGCGAGTTGCCGGCGCCCCGATATCGGAACGCTGTCGTCTCTCTAGCACGGCCCGCGACTGGGTTTTCTCTAAGATAGAGTTTTTCCTATAGAAGGTATTAGCCTGCGTGGACCCACTAGGGGGACCGGGACGGGCGGTAAATTGAATTTAT
>Ga0307515_10017776_pt1 | contig 12931 bp, 2 predicted proteins | sample 17_EM_MG_FD_194513 | JGI IMG/M metagenome (GOLD analysis project Ga0307515, IMG submission 194513) | Populus trichocarpa ectomycorrhiza microbial communities from riparian zone in the Pacific Northwest, United States - 17_EM | ecosystem: Host-associated > Plants > Roots > Unclassified | place...
TTAATTTATTAATTACTTCTTAAAAATTATTTAGCTATTAGTAAACTTAATAAGGAAGAATATAAGATTTAAATAGACTACTAAATATAAATAAGCTTTTAACGACCTAAAATATTATTTTATAACTACTTTAATTCTTACCCACTTTAATCCGGACCTTAAATGCATTATTAAAATAGACTCATCTAATTATACACTAGGAGGAGTGTTATCGCAATATAATAAAAACGGCGAGCTCCTAGTAGCCTTTCTCTCCTAAAAACTTACCCCTGCTAAATTAAACTACAAGATTTATAATAAGGAACTACTTATAATTATTAGATATTTTAAATAATAGTATCTAAAACTTAAAGTATTGTTATTTCTAATACGCGTATTAACGGACTATAAAAACCTATAGTACTTTATAACTATAAAGCAATTAATATAACGCTAAATTCGTTAGGCCAAATACCTCTTATAATTTAACTTTAAGATTATATACTAACCTAGCAAACTTAATTAGAAGCCTAACTTATTAATATAACAATTATAGGACTTACCTATTAACGCCTCTAATAAACGGATTATAAATTAATTACGAATTTTACTGCCCCCTAAACGCTTTAAAAAACTACGCCCTATATTTCTAGATATGGAGCTTAATAAGAATAAATTGGGAATTAATAAGTGGGATATAGAAATTGATAAATTAATAGAGCACGAATATAAGAACGACCTTTAGATTATAGATATAATAAAAGTAATTTAAATAGAGAAATGGTAATATAAGGATATTACACTCGTTAAATGCAAAATCCGTAATAATCGGTTATACTATTAATAGAAAATAGTAGTCCTAAATTTCAAACCCTTACAATTTAAGATACTTAAATTTATATATAATTCCCCTATAGTAGGGCATCCTAGCCATATAAAGACCTATAAAATTATTTAACAAGTATATTACTGGCCTATAATGCACAACTATATATAAAAATATATTTAAGTATATAGAATATGCGTATATAGGAAGACCTCTTATATAAAAAAGTAAGGAGTACTCTAACCATTACTAATTCCAATATAAAGATAGCAAGATATCTTAATTAACTTTATAGTTAACCTACTTAATAGTAATAGGTTTATAAATATTATAGTAATTATTAACCGTCTTATAAAAATATAATATATAATTCCTATAGACTTAATGCAATATTAGTAGCCGAATATTTTATTAAGTATATCTTTAAGCTACACGGACTTTCTAATTTAATAATATCTAACTATAGAAGCTAGTTTGTTTTAGACTTCTAGCAAGCCTTATATAAATAATTAAGTATATAAACACGACTCTTAACTATATTTTATCTAGAGATAAACGGTTAAACTAAAATTGCGAACGCGATTATAGAACGGAACTATTATAAAGTAAATTAGCGTACACTTAAATAATATAGGAATAGCATGCAAACAAAGGACGAGCTCCTATGTGAGACTTTAAGAAAGGTAATATAGTTTACCTAAATATATAAAACCTAAAGACTTAACAACCCTTAAAAAAACTAGACTAAAAGTTTATAAGCTTATACCAAATTAAAAAAAAACTAAGCCTATACGCTTATAAGCTTAAACTACTAACTAAGATAAAAATATATCTAACGTTTTACATAAACTTACTATAACCCTTAAAGGGTAAACCTATAACTCGCGAAGTGCCACTACTACCTTTTATAATTATTAATAACGGTAACAGTTCTTATTTTATTAACTTAATTAATAATATATAATAAAAGACACAGTCTAAACAATTTAAACTTCTTATTAAGTAAAAAGGATATAAAATATAAACCTAGGAAACCTATAACTAGATTAAGGCCAACGCGCCTTCCTTAGTAAAAGAATTCCATAAAGACTATCCTTCGCGGCCTACTTTAGCTAAATGGGCACAATATAAAGGCAAATAACTACTACCTAATATAAATATATAAAATATAATAACAGGAAGCTTAAAATTAAAAAAAACTTAAAATATATTATAACGTTTATAATACGGTTATATAATACGCAAGATATTAAGGAACTTTAACCGCCGGTTAAAGTTATTTAATTAGTTAGATCCGCCTTACCAAGATCTACTACAAAGATATTAGTTCTGCTCACCACCCTAACTAAGCTAATAGTAATTTTCTATACCGGGTATGGAAAATCCTAATTAGTCTATTTACAATTAGAACTAGTAGAACTATTACGGGACGGGGGCAGTGGCTATAAAGCGTATGTATTTGAGGAGTCTACAAGACGTTGCGCGATCGATCGTAAGGGTCGAGGGCGTAAGGAGGTGATATACCTACGCGTAGCTAACATAAGCTGTACGCGAGGTGTATATAAGAGCACGGGGCTCTCCTATAGAGGCCCCTGCGGTGGGGTTCCGTAACAAGAACTCTACACTACTACCTAACGCAAATACACAAAAACGCGATAAGTCTTAACTAAATTAAATTATTTTGGACCTTCGGCTAAAAGGGGGGGTACTATAACAGGACTAGCCCAGTTACAGTAGGAATATCTTAGTAAAACACTTAATAGATAAATTCCGACGCTTTAACCAAATTCTACCGAATTTTGCTAGCTTAATCGACTTCTATTAAGTTCTGCTAGATTAATTAAATTCTACTAAAGTCCGTTAAAGACCGCGTGCGTATATACGCACGTATTAACCACCAAGCCCCTAACTATTTAATTATATAATTCTTTCGTTATTCCCTTCTCTTCTTTACGCAACGTCTTGTTTTTAGCGAGAGCTATATACCCTTAGATTTAGATAGAATTTATATTATTTCTTTAAATCTTCCCTAAAGTCTCTCCGCGCCCTTATAAGAAGAGCTACCTAAGCTAATTTCTATTTATAGGTATAATGGATAGGTAGGACTACCTATTACAACTATATTACTATAAGGGGATCTTATAAACAGGGGGCTATAAGGACATGATTGGAACAGGATAGATTAGTAAGAGAGACGAATCCTTAAGGAGGTAAGGCCTCTGGGATCGTAGAGACTATATACTATAGGTACGTGCCTCTCGCACGTAACCGGCGACCATTTAAGGGGTATCTAGGGGTTGTCTTAAGGGCAACCTAAGGTGTCCGCAATAATATCCCTTATATTGCCCCCCCCCTTCTTGCGGTTGGCCCCTAATCGCTATTACCTTATAGTAGGGAGATTATAAGGGCTCGTCCCGGAAGAGGTTTGGAAAGATATTAGAGAGGTGTCGGTATGCCGCTATATATTATCTATCTATCTAACCCCTACTTTAAACTCCTAAAAAACCTTAATAAGGGAAAAACGTAACTAGAGAAAAGATATAAGGATTACTAAGAGACCTATTGGAAGCCTACTAAAAGTATACTGGTGACTACCTAGGCTAATATAGGGATTTTTATGCAACTTTACTTCTAAGCCTTTATACTGGTCTATAATCAATCACGAGTATTATAGGCAATTTGGTGTTCTAGTATAGTTCTATAGAACCTTTTAGTATAGGATTTAACGTACAAAGCCTTAGCTTACCGTTGTCTTTAACTACTAAGATATGGTCTATAATTCTTTCCTATAACCCTTTTTTTATAATCCTCTACGTTACTAACGCATTGCTCCCGCATTTGCCCTTAGGCTATTAGATACGGTTAAGGTATTAATTAGTTAGTTAAAGAGACTTATCTCTTAAGATTTAGTGTATATAGTTTTAAATCTAGTGGTCCTATGCCGTATATTTAGTGTAGCTCTACTGCCTAGCAAATAGGGACATTTCGCGATAGCAATTATAGCTATTATGCGATTGTTAAGAACGTCTATAACGTTGTTCTTTAATACTATAGTATCGTTTTAGGTCTAATTTAACGTCTTAATTGCCTTCCCCTAGCCGCGTAGTTAGTTTTTATAAGGAATTAATAGTTAAATAACTTATATACGTATTTCCTTTCTTTTAAATAGCGCTATTATAATAGAGTTATATCGGTAAGGTTACGGCTATTTACCGGAAGGGTATTAGACGGTGAAGTATAAGGACACCTTTACTCATTAAGCTAATCCTTTTCCTTAACACCTTACTTTCCTATCATTAACCTTCGTCCAATTTTGGACGTATCTTTAATATATTATTAAGATTTTCTTCTTTTCCATTAATAATTTAATATACCTCTTTGTTTTCCTACTAACTACTTTTTTAAGCAGATTCCATAGCGTATCCTAGCCCTACCTTTATATATAAAACCCTAACCTCCGCTAACTTACAACTGGTACTAGTCCTACTTAAATGATTTTGCCTATACGTCTTTAAAAGACTAGAAATCTAATAATAGGATTCTAAAGGCTTGTAATAAGACGCACTGCGTTAAATCTAATACCTTTAGTCCTTATAATTGATACATACGTACTAAGAGCGGCAGTTGCGTTAAGGTAAGCTTTTCTATTCTTAATAGATTTCTATTACTAACTTTAAGCTTTAATAGCCTGGGCCTAAGTGGCGACGTTCCTTTAATGTCCTTAACTACTATATCGCCTGGGCTCTCTCTTATTCTAGCGCAAATGCTAAACAACTTAGCCGAATTTGAGACTATGCTACGACTATCTATACTGCCTATAATTCCTAGCAAGCTAGCTAGTAACGCCTAATATAAGAATAAGGTTAGTATACTAAGGATAGGGTAAGAGATAGGGGTGATAAAAAGAAGGTTGCTGTTTATTATAGGAAGAAGTTCACGCATACGCGTTAAGTTTTAAAAGAGTATAATATAATGCGTTATTAGGTAGGTTACCCTTTAGATACCTACTAGATAGGTGACTAATAGTTACTGTAGTAAGGTCTTGGTAGTTCTAGACTATGCCAGCTAGCTAACATCTCTGTTTATTCTAGGCTTAAGCATATCTTTATTAACTATAAGCTTACGCCGTAAAAGCTTCATTAGTATTGATTTGGACCTAATATTAGTGTTAAGCGTTTAAGAGTCTCTGCTTTAGCTATACCTTATTATCCTGCCCCTATTTTTATGCCTACTTATACACCTACTAAAGTATCTAGATCCTATTCTTATTAGCTATCACTTAGTAGCCTAATAGATACTAATCCTACTCCTAATAATAATAAGGCGTAGTGGCTTTTTAGATTGGGCATTTATGGTTTGGACTTTTGGGATTCGTTCTTATATATAGTAGTAATTAAGGACCTCGATTAGGTGCTCGGGAAGGCCTTATAAGGCTTTTAAAAAGGGCTTAGAAGCCCTAAAAACAATATTCCTAGTATAGATTAATAAATAGGAATACAATTCTAGCAAAATGCCCTATTAACTCTATGCTATATACGTAAAAAGGCTAAGGACCCGTCCTGCCTTAAGCTGTAGCCCTATCCCTATAGTTTCCAGAGCCTATCTATTCTATATCCAATTTAACCTATTTACTCTTTTCACGAGCTTTCTTTATAGGTCGCGATAACACTATAGTATTAGAGCGCTTTTTATAACTTATAGATTATGGACCTTAGTCCTAATATTCTTTTAGAATATCTTCGCAATAATTAAGGTAATCCTCTAGTTTCTATATAGAGTCCTTAGCGGGCTAGCCTAGCTATTTAACTTTAAATTAAAGCTTATTCTTAACAGACTTATAGCGTAGTATAGCTTTAACCTTATACTACTCGCCCACCACTTTAGGGTGTTTAATTGGACCTAGACAGAAGTTCTTTTTTAGTAGTAGTCTATGCTATAGCTCTAGTAAGTTTACGTAAAATACTAGATGTATATAGGCTATAGATAGGGGTAGCTAGAGACAATAGGCTAGCTTACCAATTTATTCCTTAACTTAGAAGGGACCTAGGTATCTTATATTAAGCTTCTTTAATAGTTAACGGGTCTTAATATTCGTTAAACGTAATAGAACCTTATCGCCTACTCCAAAATGCTTATCTTAGTGCTTGCGGTTATACCAAAGTCTTTACTGCTCTTAGGCATCTTATAGGCTCTACTTCGCATACTTCCATTACTCCTCCCATTCCTAAAGGTATCCTTATACTCTCTAGTAGATATCTTTAGACTTCCCAGTAGGATCCTATAACTAATTATACGGCCTTAGCCAGTAATTATTAGGTATACTATTAAACCTAAATAGTTGGACGCTATAGGTAATCTAGATTAGTGCATACTTATATAATACGTATTGCTTTAAATTATAAGCGTACTCTATATACAGAAGTAGCTTGTACCAGTTATCTTGCTAATAGTTTAAATATATCCGTAGGTAAGACTCTAGTTTCTAGTTCTGGCGTTCCGTTTACCTATCTGTCTATAGGTAAAAAGCAGTACTATAATAGTGGTCTATCTTTAAATAGAAGTATAAATCCGACTAGTACTAACTTATAAAGACGCTGCCCCTATTAGTAATAATAGAGTGCGGCTAATCTACTTTAAGAAAGTATTTCTCCTTAATTAGGTTAGCAAGCTCTTATACATTAATTATCTTATTAACAGGAAGGTATTAGACGTACTTTAAAAACCTATTAATAAGTACGAGGACCAAATTATATGTTCGTCCTTAGCTATTTTTAGATAGCGGGAGATCTGTAATAAAGTCTATAGCGTAATATCGCTATAGCTTACTAGCGGGGGGAACTAATTTAAGTAGACCCTATGGCTTGTGCCTATAGATCTTATATACTTAACACTTCTTATAATAGCTAATATACTCCTTTGCTTCCTAATTAAGCCTTAGCCAATAGTATTTGCGTTAAAGTAATTCTACTGTTTTTACTTAACTATAGTAGCTGCCTAAAAAATTATCGTAATTCTTTATAAGAATCTTCCATTGTAGATTTGCTTCTTATAGCACCCAAACCTTACTACCTCTATATAGTAGGCCCATTAGGTCCAGTTCCTAATAATAGCGCCTAGTAGCTTCCTTTCTATTACGTTTCCGGTCTACTTCCGTATTAAGGATAGTATAAAAAGCGTCCCTCTATTACACCTTACAGATAAGATCCGTTAACCTTTTAGATAGTTCCTAGGTAAAAGCTATTTTATCCTATACTGCTCTAGGTATAAGACTAGATAGTACTATAGATCTTACAACTCTTTAATACGCGTATATTAGGAAGGCCGCTATAAGGTTAAAGTCCTTTAGTTATTATAGGGCTCTAAGTTCTAATTACTCTATAGCTTCGCTATTAGTTTAAGGGGATAGCTTAGTAATTAAGGATAATGTATTACTAGGTTCTAAGAATGTATTAAGGATGTCCTATTTAGGTATATTCGGACCCTTAACGGCAATAGACCGGGTACCAGCTAAAACGTTAGTGGAAACTAATAGGGCTTATACCGCCTAAGACTTAGTGTATAGAGCTATAGGTACTTAAGCATCCTATACCTAAAGCTTGTTCTATAATATAGGGAGTAAGATATTTATTATCTATTTTCCTTCTCCCGTTTTAAAGCCTTTAGTATAGTCTAGCCGTCGTAACGGTCTATTAGTAGGGTTATTTTCCCCTAGCTTATATTTAATCTTAAAATTAAATCGCGCGAGCTTCTCTGCCTATTTAGCTTATTAAGGTATAAGCTCCTTTATAGTTATAAAGTAGCGTAAATTATAGTAATCTAAGAGTATACGAGTGGTATAGCTCGCGTGCTTAAGGTAGTATCGCCACTATTTAAAGTAGTTAACTATAGCCAGCAGTTCCTTATCGTAGGTATAATACCTAACTTTAGGTCCCTGGAATTTTCTGCTATAAAATGCTACTGGTCTCTAATAGAGCTAGGTAGTATCTAAATGCCTATTAGGTTACAGCAGGATACTAATAAGGGTAAAGTTTAATATATTAGTAATTATTATTAATGGCTAATCTAGGTTAAAATGCCGCAGTAATAAAGCTTCCGTAAACTTTACGTAAAATTCTTAGAAGGCCTCCTAAACCTTTCCAGGCTATAATTATAGCTTATACTATTTAGTTAGTCCCTTTTTAGTTTTCTTCCTTACTACCTTTAAGCTTTTTACTCCTTAGGTTAGGTCTTAGAAAGCTTCCGTAATATAGTTAAATAGGTATTAAGTAATATCTGAGTAGTTATAGATAAAGCGCTTATAGAAATTGGCAAAGCCTAGGAACACTTAAATATCCTAGTAGCTCTTTAGCTCCGGCTACTCCTAGATTATCTACACCCGTACTAGGTCTATAACTATACCTATAGGCGTTATAATATAACCTAGGAACTCGACCTGCTTAGTATTAAAGATATACTTTAACGCCTTGGTGTAGAGGCCCTAATTATCTAAACGTTCTAACACTTCGCGGACGTATTACTTATATTAATCCTTATCTTCTAAGTAGATTAAAATATTATCTAAATAGATAACATATATACGGTTAACTAGTCCCCCTAAGGCTCTATAAATATATAATTAGAATGTTATAAGCGCATTAGCTAGCCTAAAAGGCATTACTAGATACTTAAAGTGGCCGTATTAGGTCTTAAAAGCGGTCTTTTACTTATCCCCTTCTTTAATACGGAGCCTATAGTAGGCGTCTTATAGATCCAGCTTTATAAAGATCTTTACCCTAGATAGTTAATCTAGCATTTTACTAACTAGTAGTAGTAGGTAACGGTTCTTAATTATAATCTTATTAAGACCGCGATAGTTTATATATAGCCTTATAGTTCCATCTAGTTTTAGGATAAAGAGGATTAGTACGCCTAATGGCAACTTACTAGGCCAGATCTACCCCTTTTTTAGTAACCTATTAAGGTACTTCCGTAAGATCTTAAGCTCTTTACGCGAAAGGTTATAGATAGAAAGGTTCGGTAGTTATTTACCTTTTTCTAAATTAATTATATAATCGTACTCCGAGTTTTATAGTAGGACTTTAGCTCTTCTGCCCAAAAATACCCTTAATAAGTCCCTTAGGCCTACTGGAATATTTAATAAATTAGGGTCGCGTTTATCCTTTACGTTATTATTAAGTAGGTCCCAAAGCTCCCTTAGGATACTTACGGGCAGCGTTATACGCCGTAGTGGTTGCTTATATATAGTTGCCACCATATATTATACCGTTTCATACAGTAGCCAGTAAAAGGTAGGGAAATCCTTAACGCAGCGCTTAAGATGCCGTAGTATACTCTCTATATATTACTTAAGCCAGAGTAACCTATAACGGTTAAAGTATCTTATAAAATCCTTAAGATCGCCGCCTCCTTATAATATCTTCGCGACATATCTAGTAGTTCCCTATAGGGTCTCCGTTATAGAGGGGTTATTACCTATACTAGGCTCTATATCTATCTTACTATTAAATAGGGGTTAGATCTGATACTTCTTTAGGTATAGGGCGTATACTATTTTACCTAAGGCTACGTTCTCTAGGATATTCTTTAGGCTTATTAGTAATATACGCCCTTCTAAATCTTCATCGTTCCACCATTTAAAGGCTCCTGTCTTAAAGCGTATCTTAAGATCTACTTTCGTAAGCTAAGGGTACCTAAGGATAAAGTTATAACCTACAAAGTTGGCCGCCTAGAAGGGTTATAGGCCGACTACCTTAGTACGGTTATGTATATTAGCTATTAACACTATAAGCTTATAGGCACTATATAGCTTAATCCAATGCTTATTTAGGAAGCCTATAATAGGTTTCCGCCACCTTTACAATGGGATAAGTTTATACTCTTTTACCAAATTATATTATATAAAATTAATTTTAGCGCCGCTGTTATATAGTGCTTGGAACTATTATACCTCACCTATAAAGAGTATTATTTCTAGCTTAACAGCAATATGAAGAGTTTTTCCTTCTATATCTTGCCCTAGTTATAGCTAGGAGAGGTCCACGACTAGGGCTTTTCTTTTTTTAAATTATTAGTGCGGTTATCGCCCTGCTTATTTTTCCAATAAAATCTACCTTTAGAGTTTTCTCTTAACTTTTTAGAGTGTTTCCGTAAAGGTACCAGACGGGTATTAGGTTAACCCTAAGAGTCTTTCCCATTATTTAAGGTTCCTAACTTTAACCCTTTTAAAGTTCTCTTTAAGAACGGCTTCTTTAAAGGTTAGGTCTGCCCTATATTACTACTAAAGTGCCTACGCTTTTAGTAACCCCCTAGCTTTCTACCGGAAGAGGTCTAGTTCCTTACTATATCTTTGGTATTTAAAACTACTTATTTAAAATCCGTATATATAATAATCCGCGATAGGGCTCTTACGTATTTTATTTTGTTATAAATTACTAGCTTAATTCTAGCCTAGATAAACCTAATCTTCTCCTTTTTATAGATGCTACCGTCCTTATTTTTAAAGGGCTCTAGATCTATCTACTAAGTATAAGTTTCTATAAAGTTTATAAACTGGCGGAAGTCATAGCGGTTTAGCTATATCCTATTCTAGAATAGCTCTATATTATCGTATTATATAATATACGGATCTTAAGTCTATTTCTTTAGGAAGGTTTATAGCTATAGCTATATAGTAATTTGCTTTTTATTAAGCTAATTAAATATAATCTAGTTTAGCGATTGGTCTTTAATCTTGCTAATAATCCAATATATACGCTCTTTAGTATTATCTCGTATTATTAGCATCTTAAAAAAGTTGTTTACCTTATAAACCTAATTATCTAACTACTGGGCGTTAGGTTTATAGCGGAGTTCTAAACTACTAAAGGCCTTAGCCAGTTAGTCCATGTCCTTTTTCCATTTATAGCGTAGATAACTCTCTAAGTCTTTTATACCTCTTCAGGTAGGTACTAGGTAGCTTCTAGAAAGCCCTTAGCCTTAACTAGGTTATAAAAGAATTTACCTAGCTTAAATTAGACCCTACCAGATCTAGATTTGCCCTTAGAGGGTTTTAATATATTTATTAGTAGCTTCCTCCCGTATAGCTTCTAAGAGCCTTACAATAGCTTCCTAATATCCGTTTTAAAGTAGATTGGTATAAAACTCTTAACCTTCTAAACTTAGGCCTAGGGAAGCTCCTACTATAGAGGTAGTATTAATACTAGTAGTTAGTATAGGCTTCCCAACGGGGCTTAGGTCTTAAGTTAGTAATTAGCTTAGATTATCTAAAGGGGTAGGCCTACTTAGCTTATAAGCAGTCTATACACCACTATTATACTAATTATAGGCCAGTGGTCTTCCGGGAGGGTTCCGGTTAGTTCCCTAGTTAGATATATTAGTATATTCCTCTAGCATTTCTAGCTTAGAGGAAGATCTTAAAGTCGCCTCTAGCGCTTAATTTTCTAATTGGCTTAGGTAGGGCCGGAGGGGTTCTAGTTACTTTTTAGCAGCGTTATAACCGTTATAGAGGGTATCTATATTTTCCTTAGCGTTGCTAGTAACCGTAGGTATATAAGAGTCTTTAAGCTCCTGGAGCATCTAGGTATTAGGGCTTATTTAGCCGTCTTACCCAGAGGGTTATATTATCGCAATCTCTCGCTATTAGAGGGACCTTCCTGCCTTTACGCGACGGCTTTCCATAAGGTATCCGTGGAGTTTCCATTTAGGTTATTATAAGATTTTTAAAGGAGAATAGTAGTTATAAATAAAAGATGTAAACAAACAATCTAGTCCTTAAAGCCGACTGCCCTCCTAAAAAAGAGTAGAAAGGATTTAAATATAAGGGGATCTTGTAGATAGGGGGCTATAAGGACACAATTGGAACAGGATAGATTAGTAAGAGAGACGAATCCTTAAGGTAAGGCCTTTAGGATCGTAGAGACTATATACTACGGGCACGTGCCTCCGGCACGTAACTAGCGACCATCCAAGGGGCGTCCGGGGGTTGTCCTAAGGGCAACCCAAGGTGTCCGCAATAATATCCCTTATAATTACGGATTTACCTTTATATTAACGGATAAAGGTAGTATAATATCCTCTTCCTTATTACGGACCTAGGAAGCTATAATATAATCTTAAGGAGAAAATAGCTAGCCTATTTAGGCTTATAGCTAGACGTATAGAGTAGATAGCTTATCTAGCCTAAAACCCTACCCCTAACTCCTTCCTTTATAAAGGAAATTAGCATTATAATAGAAAATCTTATATAGTCCTAAATTAATACTATTTACTAAGCTAATGCTATATAAAGGGACTAGGCCTTTAAGAAAGATATATAGCTTAATCCGCAACAGATCCATATACTACACCGCCCCTAGACTACTTATATTACTATAACCAACTACGGGTGCTGCTAAGACAGCCTTAACGCCACCCTATATATTAATTGCAGATCAATATTACTTGCAGATTACTGTTCCCATTTTAGCTACTATTTCATGTATATATTCCACTTAATACCCATAGATTTACAATTAAGTCGCTTGTTTAATTCCCACACACTGCAAAGCTTATAGTTATGAGCCCGGCCTACCTACCGTACTGCATCTAATCTGTACATTTAGCGCTTACTAAGCAATTAATCTGCTACCTTGTTTAAGAAGTCACTACTTCTTTTACCTTTATAAGTGTTTTAAGCTTCTTCCGGGTACCTCTCTTATACTTATAATTACCTTTATTTACTAAACGGACGGACGATCGAACATCGATTGCATTAAACATTGATCGAACCGAACCGGACCTGACCGTACGAACCCAACCATACGAACCCCAACCTCCTTTAACCCAGATACACAACCATTCGACAGAGTCAACCTACCCACTATAGCGTAACGACCTCATATGGCGTCCAAGGGAGAGCCCAGCCAGCGCAATTCGGAGCACGGAGCCAGAGCGAGATGCCAGAGCACGAAGCTAGAGCACGGAGCCAGTGCAAGACGCCAGAGCACGAAGCCAGTAAAAGCCAGATGCATAAGCTAGCTTGGATATACTGATGGTGAGAGACAAGGATATTGGGTAGACACAAGGAAGGCACCAGACCGACGGCAGCCAGAGGACCGTCGCCAAAACTAGACAATCGTTCGAACGACC
>Ga0307515_10017778_pt1 | contig 12930 bp, 4 predicted proteins | sample 17_EM_MG_FD_194513 | JGI IMG/M metagenome (GOLD analysis project Ga0307515, IMG submission 194513) | Populus trichocarpa ectomycorrhiza microbial communities from riparian zone in the Pacific Northwest, United States - 17_EM | ecosystem: Host-associated > Plants > Roots > Unclassified | place...
TAAGGTATAAGCCGTATAGAGGGCTATAACCTATTAAAATACTAGAGAGACTATAGGAGGTTATATTATAGGACTTTATTATTAAGTTACTAAAGTTAAGAGATCCTATTACCGGATAAGATTATAATGTAATCTTAGTAATAGTAGATAAGCTTACGAAGTGGGGATACTTTATAGCATGTACGGAAGAAATCTTAGTGGAAGATATCGCTAAAATTTATATTAAAGAAGTGTTTATAAGATATAGAGTACTAAGTAAAATTATATTAGATAGAGATCTAAGATTTATAGCAGCATTTTAGGAGGTATTTTTGGCGGAATAAGGAGTTTAAGCAGCAACTTCTACCGCATATTATCCGCAGACAGACGGTTAAATGGAAAGATTAAATTAGACACTAGAGCAGTATCTAAGGTATTACGTTAATTACATATAGAATAATTGGGTATTATTATTACTAGTTACGTAGTTTATATACAATGTAACACTATAAGAAGGAATGGGTATGTTACTATTTAAGGCAAATTACAGATACGAGCCAAGGATATTATTGTTATTATATTAAGTAAAGAAAACGAGTAGCAGAGCTAAATAAAGGATAGAGACTTTAATAAATCTTTATACAAACCTTATGGAAATAGCTAAGGTAGTATAGTAAAGAATGAAAAAATACTACGACGCTAAGAGATCTAAGGGACTAGATCTTAAGGAGGGAGATAAAGTATAGCTACTATATAAAAATTTTAAGAGTTAATAACTAAGTAAGAAGTTAGACTATATTAGACTAGGACCTTTTAAAATTATATAGAGGATTTTACCGGTTACGTTTAAGTTAAACCTACTAGCTAAAATAAAGATCTACCCTATATAGCATATCGCGATACTAGAGCTAGTATATAGGAATATTAAGCCACTAGTTTACGAAGCAGACACGTATAGAGGATAGGAAGAAGACGAATAGTAAGTTTTAAAGATTGTTAGTTATAAGGACATTAATAATAAAATATAGTATGAGGTTAAGTAAATAGGCTATATTAAGACTACCTAGGAGCTACTAGAGAATTTAAAGAATGCTATGGGAAAGGTATAGGAGTATCGGAAGAAAATAGGTTAGGCAATATTAATAAAGAAGGATTGCTAAAGAACGAGTTACCTAAGGGGGACCTAGGAAGAGCGACTGCTAAACTACTTAGAGTTATTTCCTTTAGAGGAAGAGAACCAGTTCTCTTATTACTAAGTTCCTATAGACCTTATTCTATAAGTTTCTACTCCTTAGAATAAACCTTCTTACGCACTTTCTTAAGGCGAAGAAGACGGGCAGACGCCACGATGTGAGTATTTAGGGCCTTCTATTCCGCATCGCGAGAACGTTTAAGCTTAGCAAGAGCCTATAACAGTTTACTATTAAGTTTTATAGCAGTAGTCTAAACGCGAGACCCTATAACAAATTACTTAGGGAACTTAAAGACTATTAAGGAAAATAGGACGCGTATATTTAGTGTTAGAAATAGAGCGAATGTCACAAGATAAACGAATATTTGCTTTAGTGCACTCTAAATACAAAGAGGGTTACTAGGAGGAAGGACTCGCCAACGTAATATAAACTAACCCCTCTTTTGTATAACGAGAATATAGAGATGGTATAATCTTACTAAGCGATAGTATACTAGCAATAGTGCGAGCATAACGCTACGCTTGCGAAGAAGAAGGAGGTTTAGAAACCTTAGGAGATATAATAAGTAACGATATTAACTAAATTGATTAAACGGATATTATACCTTTAGTAAACGACCTAGAGATATTTGGAATCTTTAAGGACGAAAATAGAGAAGAGGGAGATGGTGTTACGGACGCTTTAAGTACAATATTATAACTACTTAGAGAGGAGTCGGAAGAAGCTAGTTAGTTAATAAGAGCACGGTCTAGTATAGACCTAGTAAAACTATATAATAAGGAATAGTAAGCAAGTTATATAATGTTATACGCAGTGTACGCAATATATAAAGGGAACGTACGTATAATATGTATAACACGTATATTATATATAAGAAGGATTTTATAGGAGTACAGTTATATATTTAAGGACCCTTAGTCCTTACCTAGATAGTTCCTTCCTTGTAGTAATTCTTAGAATATAATTAGAGTTAATCTGTTAGGCAACCACTCCACTAGTTATTATTTGTTGTTGACTACTGTCTTTGCATTTCCTACACACCTAGCCTATTGACGAGCCCATCGTAGTTCCTGCTACAAGGTTTTGTTACACTTAAGGATTTTTATATAACTTTACATCTAAGCCTTTATGCCAGTCTGTAATTAATTATAAGTATTATAGGTAATTTAGTGTTCTTAATATAGTTCTATAAAACTATTTAGTATATAGCTTAATATATAGGGCCTTAGCTTGCCGTTATCTTTAACTATTAAAATATAATCTATAATTGTTTTATATAATCCTCTATATTACTAATATATTATTCCCGTATTTGCCCTTAGGCTATTAAATATAGTTAAAGTATTAATTAGTTAATTAAGGAGACTTATCTCCTAAGATTTAGTATATATACTTTTAAATCTAGTGGTTCTATACTATATATTTAGCGTAGCTTTACTACCTAGTAAATAGAGACATTTCGCGATAGTAATTGTAGCTATTATACGATTGTTAAGAATGTCTATAACGTTAATCTTTAATATTATAGTATTGTTTTAGGTATAATTTAACCTATATACGTCTTTAATTAACGTTTTAATTACCTTTCCCTAGCTATATACTTAGTTTTTATAAGGAAGTAATAGTTAAATAACGTATACTTATATTTCCTTTTTTTTTAAATAACGCTATTATAACGGAGTTATATTGGTAAGATTGCGGCTATTTACTAAAAGGGTATTAGAAGGTAAAGTATAAAGACACCTTACTTATTAAGCTGCTCCTTTTCTTAAATACCTTACTTCCCGCTATTAACTATTGTCTAAATTTAGACGTATCTTTAATATATTATTAAGATTTTCTTTTTTTCTATTATTAATTTAATATACCTTTTTATTCTCCTACTAACTGCTCTTCTAAGCAAATTCTATAGCGTATTCTAGCCCTACTATTATATATAAAACCCTAACCCCCGCTAACCCGCAATTAGTGCTAGTCCTACCTAAATAATTTTGCTTATACGTCTTTAAAAGACCAGAAATCTAATAATAAGACATACTGCGTTAGATCTAATACCTTTAGTCCTTATAATTAATGTATACGTACTAAGAGCGGCAGTTATATTAAGGTAAGCTTTTCTATTACTAACTTTAATAGCCTAAGCCTAAGTAGCGACGTTCCTTTAATATCCTTAACTACTACATCGCCCAGGCTCTCTCCTATTTAAGCGCTAATACTAAATATCTAGGTTAAATTTAAGATTATACCACAGCTATCTATACCGCCTATAACTCTTAATAAGCTAGCTAGTAACGCTTAATATAAGAGTAAGGTTAGTATACTAAGGATAGGGTAAGGGATAAGGGCAATAAGAAGAAGGTTGCCGTTTACTATAGGTAGGAGTTCGCGTATACGCGTTAAGTTTTAAAAGAGCATAATATAATACGTTATTAGATAGGTTACCCTTTAGGCACCTAGTAGATAGGTAACTAACACAGTTACTATAGTAAGGTCTTAGTAGTTTTAGTTTATACCAGCCAGCTAATATCTCTATTTATTTTAGGCTTAAGTATATCTTTATTAACTATAAGCTTACGCTATAAGAGCTTTATTAGTATTAATTTAGACCTAATATTAGTATTAAGCGTTTAAAGATCTCTGCCCTAGCTACACCTTATTATCCTACCCCTATTTTTATGCCTACTTATACCCCTACTAAGGGGTCTAAATCCTATTCTCGTTAGCTATTACTTAATAGCCTAATAGATACTAATCCTGCTCTTAAGGATAAGGTATAATGGCTTTTTAGGTTAGGTATTTAGGATTTATTCTTATATATAGTAGTAATTAAGGACCTTAATTAAGGTGCTTGGGAATGCCTTAGAAGGCTTTTAGGAAGGGCTTAGAAGCCCTAAAAATAATATTCCTAGTATAGATTAATAAATAGAAATACAATTCTAGCAAAATGCCCTATTAACTCTATGCTATATATATAAAAAGGCTAAAAACCCGTCCTACCTTAGGCCGTAGCCCTAATTCTTATAGTTTCCGGAGCTTATTTATTTTATATCCAATTTAACCTATTTACTTTTTAGGGCCTCTTACGGCCTACTACAAGCTTTTTTTTATAGGTTGCGATAATGCTATAGTATTAGAGCGCTTTTTATAATTTATAGATTATAGACCTTAGTCCTAATATTCTTTTAGAATATCTTTATAATAATTAAGGTAATCCTCTAGTTCTTATATAGAGTTCTTAATGGGCTAGCTTAGCTATTTAACTTTATATTAAAGCTTGTTCTTAATAAACTTATAATATAGTATAGCTTTAACCTTATACCACTCGCACACTATTTTAAGGTGTTTAATTAGGCCTAAATAGAAGTTCTTTTTTAGTAATAGTCTATGCTATAGCTCTACTAGGTTTATATAAAACACTAAATGAATATAGGTTATAGATAGGGGTAGCTAGAAATAGTAGGCTAGTTTACTAATTTATTTCTTAACTTAAAAGGGACCTAGGTATCTTATATTAAGCTTCTTTAATAGTTAACAGGTTTTTATATTTATTAATTATAATAGAACCTTATTACCTACTCTAAAATGCTTATTCTAGTATTTATAGTTATACTAGAGTCTCTACTGCTCTTAGGCATTCTATAAGCTCTACTTTATCTACTTTTATTACTCCTCCTATTCCTAAAGGTATCCTTATACTCTTTAGTAGATATCCTTAAAGTTTCCGGTAGGATGCTATAACTAATTATACGGCCTTAGCTAGTAATGATTAGGTATACTATTAAACCTAAATAGTTAGACACTATAGGCAATCTAGATTAGTGCATACTTATATAATATATATTGCTTTAAATTGTAAGCATACTCCGCGTATAAAAGTAGCTTATACTAGTTATTTTACTAGTAGTTTAAATATATTTATAGGTAAGACTTTAGTTCCTAGTTCTAGCGTTCTGTTTACTCATCCGTTTATAGATAGAAAGCTATACTATAATAGTGGTCTATTTTTAAATAGAAGCATAGGTCTAACTAGTACTAGCTTATAAAGACGCTACCCCTATTAGTAATAATAGAGTACAGCTAATCTACTTTAAGAAAGCATTTCTCCTTAATTAGGTTGGCAAGCGCTTATATATTAGTTATTTTATTAATAAAAAGGTATTAGATATACTTTAAAAACCCATTAATAAGTATAAGGACCAAATCGTATATTTATCCTTAGCTATCTTTAAATAGCGGGAGATCTGTAATAAAGTCTATGGCGTAATATTGCTATAGCTTACTAGTAGAGGGAACTAATTTAAGTAGACCCTATAGCTTATACCTACGGATCTTATATACTTAATACTTCTCGCAATAGCTAATATACTCCTTTACTTCCTAATTAAGCTTTAGCTAATAGTATTTATGCTAAAGTAATTCTACTATTTTTACTTAACTATAGTAGCCGCCTAGAGAATTATTGTAATTCTTTATAAGAATCTTTTATTATAGATTTGCTTCTTATAGTACCTAAACCTTACTACCTTTATATAGTAGGCCTATTAGGTTTAGTTCCTAATAGTAGCACCTAGCAGCTTCCTTTCCGTTATATTTCTAGTCTGCTTCCGTATTAAAGATAGTATAAAAGACGTCCCTCCATTATACCTTATAGATAAGATCTATTAACCTTTTAAATGGTTCCTAGGTAAAAGCTATTTTATTTTATACTACTCTAAGTATAAAACTAGATAGTACTATAGATTTTATAACTTCTTAATACGTATATATTAGGAAGGCCGCTATAAGGTTAAAATCCTTTAGTTATTATAGGGCTCTGAGTTTTAATTACTCTATAGCTTCGCTATTAGTTTAAGGGAATAGCTTAGTAATTGGAGGTAGTATATTATTAAGTTCTAATAATATATTAAGGACGTCCTATCTAGGTATATTTAGACCCTTATTAGTAATAAACTAGGTACTAGCCGGAATATTAGTAAAAACTAATAGCGCTTATACCGCCTAAGACTTAGTATATAGAGCTATAAATGCTTAAGCATTCTATACCTAGAGCTTATTCTATAATATAGGGAGTAAGATATCTATTATTTGTTTTCCTTCTCCTGTTTTAAAGCCTTTAGTATAGTCTAGCCGTTATAATAGTCTATTAGTAGGGTTATTTTCCCCTAGCTTATATTTAATCTTAAAATTAAATTACATAAGCTTTTCTACCTATTTAGCTTATTAAGGTGTAAGCTCCTTTATAGTTATAAAGTAGCGTAAATTATAATAATTTAAAAGGATATAAGTGGTATGGCTTATATGCTTAAAGTAGTGTCGCTATTATTTAAAGTAGTTAACTATAGCCAGTGGTTCTTTATTATAGGTATAATACCTAACTTTAGGCCCCTAGAATTTTCTGCTATAGAATACTATTAGCCTCTAGTAGAGCTAAGTAGCGTCTAAATATCTATTAGGTTATAGTAGGATACTAATAAGGGTAAAATTTAATATATTAGTAACCATTATTAGTAGCTAATTTAGGTTAAAATACTATAGTAAAAAAGCTTTTATAAACTTTACGCATAGTTCCTAAAAGGCCTTTTAAACCTTTCTGGACTATAACTATAGTTTATACTATTTAGTTAGTCCCTTCTTAGTTTTTTTCCTTACCACCTTTAAGCTTTTTACTCCTTAGGTTAGGTCTTAAGAAGCTTCCGTAATATAGTTAAATAGGTATTAAGTAATATTTAAGTAGTTATAAATAAAGCGCCTATAGAAATTGGTAAAGCCTAGGAATACTTAAATATCCTAATAGCTCTCTAGCTCTAGCCACTTCTAGATTATTTATACCTATACTAGGTCTATAACTATACCTCTAGGCATTATAATATAACTTAGGAACTTAACCTACTTAGTATTAAAAATATACTTTAACGCCTTAGCGTAGAGGCCCTAATTATTTAAACGTTTTAGTACTTTACGGATATATTACTCGTATTAATTCTTATCTTTTAAGTAAATTAAAATGTTATCTAAATAGATAATAAATATGCGGTTAACTAGTCCCTCTAAGGCTCTGTAGATATACAATTAGAATATTATAGGCGTATTAGCTAGCCTAAAATGTTACGGACGCTTTAAGTACGATGTTACGACTACTTAGAGAAGAGTTGGAAGAAGCTAGTTAGTTAACTTAGGTACGGTCCAATATAGAGCCGGTAGAGCTATGTGACGAAGAATAGTAACCAAGGTTACATAATATACTACGTATTAAATGAGAGGAATAAGAGGAACTTACATACCTTACGTATAAGATGTATATTACGTATAAAAAGGATTTTATAGGAGTACGGTTGTGTATTTAAGGACCCTTAGTCCCTACCTAGATAGTTCCTTCCTTATAGTAATTCTTAGAATATAATTGGAGTTAATCTGTTAGGCAACTACTTCACTAGTTGTTATTACGTTGTTGACCCTATACTTATATTTCCTATATACCTAGCCTATTAATAAGCCTACCGTAGTTTCTACTACAAGGTTCCGTTATATAATTACTACCTAGTTACGGTATTAAGTATAGATAAGTCGAATAATATGCTACTAAAAGCAGCCACCACAACGCTATTAACGGCGGCAACTACTTTAAGGTTAGGTAACGACACTAGTATAATAGACACTAACTTATAGCAACCTATAACGGTCGGATAACTATAAGAAATAGTCGACTAGTTAATAACTAACAATATAGTATTGGAAGAAAGGGTTAATAGGATAGGAGTAGCGAAGATTAAGTTACTATTAATTAAAAGATACTTAGGAGAACGATTAAAGCTTAAAGGATTCCTTATATAAATGCACTTTAAAGTTATATAAGAAGGGGCAAAGCTACTAACACCTATAGATCGAATAGTATACGCGGGACTATTTTAATTAGGGAAGGCACTTAAGTGGTTTAAGCCTTACTTTACGGAGATATAGGTAAATGGAATAACGACCACTAACTAAGAGGTGCGGTTTATATTCTTAAGCTAGGAAGGGTTCGCAGAGTAACTTATATAAATATTTGGAGACCTAGAGGCAGTAACTACAGCGGAAAGAAAACTCTAAGACATTACGTAATAAACCTTAGCAATTAAGTATATAACGTAGTTCCAGACGTTAGTAATGTAAGTAGAGTGGAATAATAGGGCGCTTATGGCACAGTATAAATAGGGACTTAAGGCTAAAGTCTAGGATGTAATTATCCTAATAGAAGATACGAATACCCTAAGGGAACTAATAAATTAAGCAATTAGGATTAATAATTAAATCTATTAAAGGGAATAGGCTAAGAGAGGCTAGGATAGAGTTCTATAGTTATATAAGGCGCAGAGCACGTAATAACTAAAGCTAAGTTAAAAATTATGGTATAGTGTAGAGCTAATAAACCTAAGTGGTACTAGAGAAGCCTATAAGAAATGGAGTAAACGACTATAGAAACCTAGAGGATAAGAATTAAGTAATTAGAGGTCTAAAAAGCAAAGCCTAAACTAGGGATTTTAGTAGTAGAAGACGTTTAGGCGGACTCTATAGCAAGAAAAATGGTTTAAAGAAGGAGCTTATATAAATTACGGAAAATAGGGTTATTACGTTAAAGACTATAGAAGTGGTTAGAGTTACTATATAGTAAAAGGGATAAGATTAGTAGACAATATATATATATAGAGGGATAATAATATACTATAAGGAACAAAAGAATATTCAATTAAACGTTTTACGTTTTGTTATAATAACGCATACCAAATTTATAAAGACGCTAAGTATGGTATAAGCTATTAGCTATAAGAGCTAAGTTTATTAAAGTATTAAGGAACTAACGAACTAGTTTATAGATTGGATATTAGGGATAATAAATTTAATAAAGGCGAAATATTCCGTAACGATAAGGTAATAAGAGCGGTTTACTAGGAACACGCAGCCGTTAAAAATATCACACTAGAGGTAAAGGATAATTCTACTATAAAATAGGGAACATTAGTAGGGATTAAGACCCTACTAGATATAATATCTATCGCTTCGCGAGATGCAAGAAAAGTAGGACAGCGAGCTACTTTGGCACTTAATAAAGGCAAAAGGCTAAAGGCTTAAGATTCTTAAGACGAGATATAAGATAATTAAGACTCTTAAGATAAAATAAGGTAAGCTTAAGGACCTATAATAGATAATAACCAATAGAGCAGAGTAATGGCTTAGTTTAAAGATATATGAATAAGCTTAGGATAGAGTTTCCTACAGGTATAAGATTCTTAAGACGAGATAAGTGAGATTTAAGACTCTTAAGATAAGATAAGAACACTAAGTAAGCCTAGTTAGACTAAGGCTAAAGCTAAACTTAAGTTAGAAGTAAGCTTAGGATTAAAGAATTTAAGGGACTAAGAATTTAGAGTATAAATAAAGACACCTATAAATAAGAGGTAAGGAGCTTCTTTATAGATTAGAGAATTTGCGGTTTAAATAGCAATTAGACTAGGAGAGAGGTATAGAGACCTAAAAGACTTATTAAGAGAACGTAGTGTTTGGCCTAAAGATTAAAAAGTTAATACCAGGATTAAGAAGTAGGAAGACTTTAAGGATTAATCTATAAGACGTAAACTAAAAGAAACTATAGAAGAGTTTAGGCAAAGAATTATCGCATAGTAAGAACAGAAACTAGATAAGAGATTTAGTATATTAGGACGTATAAAGGACAGAGCGCTAGTATAAAGAATTATTAATAGGCCTAGGGTAGGTACACTAAGAGCTAAGTGGCTTATTAAATTAGAAGATAAAGAGGATCTAGGAATTCCTACTAGGTTTAAAGAACGATATATAAAGGGCTATTACGACGTAGTAATAAAAAGATACTTCCTTATAGACAAGCTGTATATACTCTAATAGCTATACTAAAAGTAGTATAGGCAGCGACATAATGACGAGTAGGAAGATTTCTATATGTGGTTAGATAAAAAAGTTATCTAGGACTACCTAATTATGGAAAAGGCTATAACGTATATTAAAGGAGCCTTAATTATAACGTTAAAGGATCTAAAGGAATAATTAGAGGACTAGAGAAGCGAGAGACGCATCTTAATACCTGTAAATAAAGTTATAACGTTTAGATTAGCATAATAAAGGTTTAAACTTAAAGATAAAGATAAGTTAAGAGTTAACCTAAAGTACTTAGTACACTATATGCTATTATAGATTATATACGTAGACGATATATACGAGATATATAAGAATCTAAAGAAAAAGAATCAGAAATACCCTATAAGGATATACTAGATAATAGATAAGTAATAGTATAGAAATACTAAATATATACATAGATGGCATCTAGTAGAAGTTTAAGAGGAAGGAAATTTAATACTTTAGCTAGGAAGATTCCTTATAGAAGAATACTTAGACGGATAATAGTAGTAGGAATGCCTAGAAAATATATATCTATAGTATATTAAAGATAAAAAGCGAACTAGGTATTAGCTAAAAAATAAGCCAAGTGTACTAGGATTAAGCAGCTAATAATTAGGAAAAGAGAAGGCCTATAGAACTAGAGGGAGCTAGTAGTAGAGCCTTAAACCCTTAAAGGAATTTAAGGATAACACCTAAATTTATAAGTTAAATGGTAAGATTAACAGTTTAAAGCGCTAATAGATAGTGGAGTAACGAGAAACTATATTTTACTAATAGTAGTTAAGAGAATGGGATTACCTTATAGATAGAAGAAGCAACTTTACCTATTAGTTATAATTTTAGGAGATCTAATAGCCTACAGAGGAGGGATTATTAATCTTAAAATAGGACCTATTTAAATAACTATTAAAGGAAGGCAAATTGAAATGTCTTTTAATATCCTACTATTAGGACGTGATAAGGCAGTATTAGGGATGCCTTAGTTATAGAAATATAATCTAAAGATCGATTGGATTACAGGTTAGGTTAATATTAAAAATACTTAATACTGTAAGATGCGATAGTAAACTAAGTTAGTATGGTACTAAGTTAGAGCGATATATAAAGAGACTAAGCGAAGCTTAAGTTACGTACTAAAGAGATACCGTAAGTATGGTAAGAAACTATAGTTACTAGAAAGTAAAAAGCTATTAGAATATATAGCATGGGACTATAAAATAGAATTAGAATTAGGAGTAAGTCTAAAGTTCTTTCTAATCTACAAGCTTACTAAAGAAGAAGGTAGAGTACTTAAAGAGTTTATCTAAGAAAACTTATGAAAGGGATATATTAGACTATTACAGTTATTAGCGGGTTATCCGGTACTATTTATACTAAAGAAGAATAGTAAACTAAGGCTATGTATTAACTATAGACAGTTAAATAGCATTACTAGAAAGGATAGGTATCCTTTACCCTTAATTAGCAAAATCTAAGACAGAATAGGTAACGCGCAAATCTTTATAAAGATAGATCTAAGATAGGCGTACTACTAGATTAGAATTAAAGAAGGCGATAAATAGAAGGCAGCCTTTAGGTTAAAGGAAGGACTATATAAACTATTAGTTATGCAATTCGGGCTTATAAACGCACTAGCAACGTTTTAGAAGCGTATTAATAATATATTAAGAAAGCACTTGGATAAATTTGTTATAGTATATCTTAACAATATTATTATCTACTTAATAACTAAGGAAGAATACGGGGAATATGTTAAATGGGTTTTAAAGAGACTATAGGAAGAATAAATGCTAGTAGCAATTAAGAAATGCGAGTTCTTTACTAGAAAGACCGATTTTATTAGATTTATTATTAAACTAGGCCAACTTAGTATAGATCTAAAAAAGATTAAGGCTATAGTAAATTAGTAAGAACTAGAGAACGTTACGCAGTTAAGATTGTTTTTAGGATTTTGCAATTACTACAGAAGGTTTATAGCGTAATAGTTAAAGGATATTAAACCATTTACGCGACTAATAAAGAAAGAAGAACTATGGGTATAGGGAAAAGAATAGTAAGAGCTATTTAAGAAGGTTAAAAAATTGTTTACCTAGGAACTAGTTCTTAAAATCCATTAACTAGGACTAGAGATAGTTGTAGAAATAAATGCATTAGACTATATACTAGGGGCGTACTTTATATAGAGACACTAAGATAGATGGCACCTAGTGGCATATTATAGTTAAAAGATAATACTACTAGAGTTAAACTATAACATCTATAATAAGGAGTTATTAGGTATAGTTATAGCACTAAAGAAATAAAAAGTATTCTTACAAGGTATAGAGAAACTATTTGTGGTTAAAATAGATTATAAGAACCTAATAGGATTTCTAATAACGAAGGAACTTAACTAAAGATAGGTTAGATAGGTAGAGATGCTTATAGAATACTATTTTAAGATTTAGTATATTAAGGGTACAGATAATATAAGAGCAGACGCTCTAAGTTAAAAAGCTGAACTATAAAATAATAAAAGGCCATTAGGGGCTTTACTGCGAAGAGACATAGACGGATTAATTAGATATAATTAATAATAGATTTAATTTACCGTCCGACCCGGTCCCCCTAATGGGTCCACGCAGACTAATTCCTATGGTAAAAACTCAATATTTACTGAGAAAAACCCATTTTTTGGGTGAACAAAAAACCCCCAAGGGAAACGTGAGAGGTAGTACTTCTAGATAGCATCCATACTACATTAACGGGGGGAAAAACACCGTCAGGTTGCTGCTTTGAGACTCCCCTTGCGCGGGAGTGTCTAAAATGCCTGTCTTGCCCTGTCTGCCACTTGAACCAATTTGCCACG
>Ga0307515_10017780_pt1 | contig 12928 bp, 5 predicted proteins | sample 17_EM_MG_FD_194513 | JGI IMG/M metagenome (GOLD analysis project Ga0307515, IMG submission 194513) | Populus trichocarpa ectomycorrhiza microbial communities from riparian zone in the Pacific Northwest, United States - 17_EM | ecosystem: Host-associated > Plants > Roots > Unclassified | place...
TTCTTGAAATTTGATGATGCTTGGATGTCTTGCTAAGAAACTTAATTCGACATTTTCATTTCACGGTTGTTGTTTTATTTTCTTCGAGTTTTATTTCTAATATATGCGATTTCAACGTATTTAGTTGTTGATTTGCTTTGTATTCTGCTATCGTTTAGTAATTACTGGGGATAGAAGTCAGATGAAAACAGTAGATATATATAGAGAAGTAAACATAAAAACAAAATGGAGATGAATTCTTATTTGGTAAAAACATAAAAGATAAAATCATTATTTTTGTATCTTATTTGGTTATAGTAAAATAGTAAACAAAATATAAAAAAATATTTTATTTTTAATATATATTATTGTCAAATTTATATATTTTAAAAAATAATTAGTTTTTTTTTTTTAGTTTATATTGAGTTTTGATATTAATAATATTATAATAACCTTTGTTATAAAATCAAGACTGACTTGACAGATTGACTTGAGGTCTAAATTGATCCAAGTTTAAGAAAAAAAAGAGGAAGAATTGACTCGACCTAATCTGGTAAAAAACTGAGGTCAACTTAGAATAAAAATGGGTCAAAAACCCATTAAGTTTATTGGGAAAAAAAAATTGATCAAAATAAGGTTGCTTTAATTATTTTTAAAAACAATTTGGATCAGCAAGTTGACCCTCCTGACTCATAACATGAACCTTGTCTCGGGTCGACTCCCGAGTTAAGTTGTAAGATTATGATAATAACCACTTTTATCTATATATTGACTTGGGTCATGTAAACCCCTGGTTAAAATAAAAAGAATGGTATGAAAAGTGTTGGTGTAAACACCGGTGAAAAATCGGTAATGTTGTTATGGCACATGAATAAGTCGTAAATGACTAAAAAAAGAAAATAAATATAGTAAAGTGGCTCCAAGAAGACCGTAAAATGATTGGGTGCTTTGCGCAAGGATGAAAAAGGGAGATTTTGATTTTTGGGTGAAAAATCATAAATCGACTAGTTTTATGTTAAAAATTCGTAAATCTCGATCGGGTTGTCAGAAAAATCTGAAATTTTTTATGGAGACTTCTAATATATTTTTTTTAGTCTTGGTTAAAATTTCAGAATTTTTTGGAGAAATTGAGAATTTTTTTAGAAAAATCGCAATTTGACTAGTTTTGCGCTATCGCGCATAACTTTTAATATGATTGAAAATTTGAGTTGAAACTTTGTGTGAAGCATTCTAATATATTATTTTACCATGGGGTAAAGTTTTAAAATTTTTAGAATATTATGTCTGGTGATTTTTAAAATTTGCACGAAAAAGTACCAGTAACCAGGTAAAAACAAAATATACAAGAGACACATGGTAATATAATTAAAAGAAAGATGATATAAATTAGTTGAAAAGTTAGCCTTCAAAGGGCTGTTTCCAGTAGACCAAAAGGAAAAAGAAAAGAAGAAAAGAAAATGACTCATGGGGACTAGATAAATTAAAACATAAAAGGCAAGGGCTTAAATGCAAATAATGAAAATTTTACTATATAAACCCCATTTTGCTTGGGGTGTCCAGGGGGTTACAAGGAGAGAAAGGGGAGTAAGGGATTTTCTTACATCTTCTCTATAATTCTCTCATCAATTCTTAAAAATAATACATGATTATGGAGAGTTAAGATAATTATAAAGGTTTATGGTGAGCTACACTAAATATTTGAGTGATTAGGTTTTAAAGCTCGTGGAGGAAAAACGAAGTATGGAGAAAAGAAGAAGAAGGAGGGAGATAAATGGTGGTTTCACCTTGAGGTTTCTTCTAATTAAATTCCATGTTATCTTAGTAGTAAGTATGATTTTATTGTGTTGATTGTAGAAATTCCATACATGTATACTTGAGTGATGATGTGCTTGATTATCAAAGTTAAAATTTTATTGTAGTAATTTTTGATATTGTGATGAAATTTTGTTTGTTGGCATGAGAATTGAATGTGTTAGTATTTAACTTTGTGATTAGCATATTGGTTGTAGAAATTTCATGCTACACTTTACTTGAAATTTTGGCATTGGTAGAAAAATGTAGGGAATGTATGTGATTCATGAAATGAAAAATTACCATGCTCAAAAGAATAAAATTAACCTTAAATAAGGTTTTGAAAACTAGAATCAAAGAAGAATTAATCCCTCCTTGGATGTTAAAAATAAAATAAAATTCGGCAAGGCTAAATGGAAGAAGAGGAAAATTGTATTCGACTAAGTTAGGATTTTAGTGTGAATGAAAATATATTTAATGGGGTTAAGTAATGCATAAACAAATAAACAAATAGGATGTAAACGGAAAATAAAATAAAAATAAAAATGCTATCCTTACTAAACTAAGAAATTTGGCAAAGTGAGGAAAGAAATAAAAGAATGGAATGTGGATGTCGGTAATGATAATATTAGTCTTGAAATACATTAAAAAACATGGTGAGTAGGATTGAATTGCAAATTAAATAGGATGGAAGGAAAATCATATTTTCCATCTTATAAAGGTACTTTGGCTAAGTTCATGAAAATAAATGAATTGAGTTGTTAAAGTTGGTTGTTAATTCGTGACAAAATCCTTGATTAATCTTATTGTTGTAATATATAAGGATTAGGAAAAATGGTGGAATTGAAGTCATGAAATGGATAATACAACCAATTTATTTATTGAATAAACCATGACAATAAATGTATTATAAATAAAATAATTTATTATGGGTATATGAATTGGAAGTAGTTTATTAGTGATTTATGAATGTGAAATTTAAATTTAATTTTGCGATGACGAAATAAATTTAAATTATTTCGGAAAGAAATAATTGTATAAGTGATTTAGTAATTCCTATTAGTACAAGAGAGTTGCCTACGGGAGGACAACATCAAGGTTGTGCATTCCGTGACCAGACTGCAAGTAGATGTCCGACACCTAATCTATTTAGGAAATTTTACGAATGTTAAGATATTGTAACTTTTTTTAATGCCATTGTAAATATGAACATTGATGTGATATTATTATTAAGAAAATTGAAAAGTTCTAGTTGCCCAATGAGGAATTGGCGGCGGTGGAACTAATTGAAGGATTGTAATGATTGATACGAACGGTATCATACATTTTTTTAAAAAGATTGTAGTACATTATGCTTTTAAAGTTGATAATAAAGTAATTTTGTGATATTATTATATATATATATTATGGTTGTGTTAATTGTGGATAAATTTATATGTTGAATTAGTGTCCGAGAAATTGGACGGATGAATTAGTGACCCAGTAATGAGGTCAGTGCCCGACCTGGTAAAGGGGTCAGTGCCCGGAGAAAATGGGCGGATGAATTAGTGACCCGGTAAAAGGGTCAGTACCCTGAAAAATAAACGGATGAATTAGAGACCCGGTAAAGAGGGTCAGTGCCTGATAGATTGGGCAAATGAATTAGTAGCCCAGTAAAGGGGGTCAGTGCCCGATAGATTGGGCAAATGAATTAGTGGCTCGATAAATGGATCGTGCTCGGTAATTGGGTCAATAAATAAGAGACCCGGTGATGGGGTCTGTGCCAGGTAATTGGGCGGATGGATTAATGACCCGATAACGGGGTTAATATTAGATGTTGTATGGTTGGATTTTTGGACAGTCAGAAGTAATGGACTAGACCTAGGGTCAGTGCCGAGTTTGGGTAAATGTGATAGATGTTTGGTAAATGGCCATAATGGGAGGAACTAGTTGTCCGGATATTTGGGACTAGTGTCCTAGTTAAAGGGTTGCTAATAAAAGCAATTATCAAGTGGATAATTGGTATACGCGGTATAATGTTAACGTGAAATCTTAAAAATTTTTGGAAAAACATTTTATCCAAAAAAAAAAAACATGTATTGTGATTGAATATGTGAAAATGATTGGGATGTCATGATAATTCTTATTTTTGGATTATTGCAACATTATACCCTGTTCTGGGCGATGATCATTATCACTTGGTGAGGGTCGAATGCTTGGTGAGGGGGAATGAGAGTGGTTGTCTGATTAAGAAATTATTGTATGGCTTGGATTAAGAAGAAAAAAAAAAGTTCCTAAACGGTTGGGACGGGCCGAATAGAATTGTTAGGGTGATCCTAAATGAGGAGTTATTACTTGGTATTGATCAGTTAGTGCTAGTACATGACACTATTTACTAGAGTGATATTGTTGATTAGTTTCCAAGAATTACTAAAGACGTTAATGGAAGGGCACTAGGGATCAAGGCTTTAAACACAAATTCTAATTGAAGGTCTAGATTGAAGGGTTGGTGCCTTAGTCTATAATGTTGTTGTAAGGCATTAGTGACTCGGACAGGGAGATAGAAACCGTAATTGATGGAAGGGGGAACCTAGTTCCTTTCATAGGAACTAGTGTTTATTCAGTGTTAGATATGAAATTGTTAGAAAGAAAAATGTGATGTGATAGTATAGGGTGTCAGTAATAGGGAGTACTCTCATTAAATATGATGGATAGTAAAACAGTTTTATGATGTTGGTTAGCAGGATGACATGACCGAATGGATGAATGCGTAGATCTCAAGATGGATATTCGAGATAATACCGAATAGAGTAATTGAGATGATCATTAGCATAGCGATAACTGGATTAAAGTGATTAGTGGTATACCCAACTAGCATGAGCAAGAGTGAGTGAAGTTGCGAAGATATGGAGGTGCAATATACTTCAATGAACTGAAATCTTGTGGACAAAACATGTCGAGGTCTTGCGGACAAAGAGCATGTTGTGACTTATGACTTAACGATATCATAAAAGTGTGGGGAATCAGTGGTTCTACTTTTATGTAATTATAATTATTCAGATTTACATCAATATTAGTTCTATGCAGGACTCCTACCATGAATGACAAGAAGAAGCTTTCCATTACGAGACAATTGTTTTAGGAGTAGTTCAAATATTATTAAATTTCTGGGAGTTGTAACTATACAGAAAAAGTAATTATGTTTTTCTCATTTCTTAGTTACTATGTTTCTATTACATTGAATGCTAATTTATTTCCTTAACCATTTATTATTATTATGGTACATTGTGTGTGGAACTAAGACGTTATAGATATTAAAAAAACAAATCCTTATTTTTCTTGAGTTCATGGCTCATGGAAATTGCTTTTATCATGAGAAAATCTCAGGATGTTACATGTCAACCCTCGACCCATGACCTAGGCATTTCCCCGGCTGACCCCCAGGTCGGGTTTTAGAACTATAATAATAACAACTTTTATCCTTACAATAACCCAGGTTGAACCTCTTGATCCGTGACCCAGACCTTGTCCCGGATTAAACCCCAAATCAAATTTTAAAACTATAATAATAACCATATTTATTTTTTGCTGGCCTGGGTCAACAGTCAACCCACTTTTAACCCGGACCTTATCCTGAGTCAACCCCCAATTCATGTTTTAAAACTATAATAATAATCACTTTTATTTTTACATTGACTCGGGTCAACTCGAACTATGACCCAGGCCACGACCAATGACCTGGGTTTTACCCTAGATCGACTCTTGAGTTAGGTTTTAAAACTTGATAATAATCAATTTTATCCTTATATATCTTAGTTGGATAATTTTGGAATTGAAAGTTTTTTTACAAGGATATTTTAAGAATGAAAACTAAAAAATATTGTCTGTGAGACATGTCTCCTTTACACCTCTTGTTTTGAAGTACAAAAATTCACTTTAAAATTATCCTAAAAACAAATTTATTTTATATCTATGTATTTTCTCTTTAACCAAATATATATATATTTTCACTGTCTCTGTCCTTTCTGTCCCAGGACAATAATCAAATGCTACCATATGATCTATGTTTCTTTATTGAACACTTCACTTAATTTACTAGTAAACAATTCATGATGGATGTTAGATACGCAAAAGGAATTTCACTTTACAACTAAGTGGACATTAATACAAGTCTCATTTGCACTCATCTAATCACTATGGTTTTCATAAATTAAAGCCCCAGCATATGTTATGACAACATTTGCATATCATATGTTTCGATCTATTATGAGAATTTGTGAAGAATATTGATCAAATTTAAAGTTAGAATTATAACACCATGTCTAGAATTGATCGTGTTGTAAGAGTCATATTCAATAAAATCTAAGGAAGCAGTTGACCTGACGATCATAAATCACGATTCACCAAGGGAAAACAGTTGAATGCATACAAAGAGCCAGTAAGCTTAGTTCTATTCATAGATGAAATCCTCAATAGAATAACTAATTAGAAGTCACAAGGTTAGCTTAGGATTCATATGGTGTCAATAGAGAAAGAGTCTAGTTTGTATTAGAATTCAATAAAATCTCCTTACCTGATACCAACATTTATATAGGATTAGAATTTAATGTTTAGATAGGTAGCAAACTCTATACCAATATATAAAGAATCATATAGTCACTATAAACAATTACCAGTACCATATATGCAATTTCAATTGTCTTTTTTTACTAGTTTAGTATTGTTTATTTTCTTGTTTTATTTACAAGTTTTTTTATTTTCAGCACTTTAATTCTAGCAATTATCTTGCTCTTATTAGTAAATATGCTATGTAGGCAATTAGTTAGATACACATAGTACTGATTTTATTCAAGTACAACATATTTATTATTAATAAAGGTTTTCTTTATCTTTAATATTAATTTATATTTGATTAAGGAATCTAATGTTTGATTAATAAATCTAGAGTAAAGATGAAGTTCATGGACAAAAATATTTTACATAGAAAATTATAAAATTGTTATAATTATGAGATTCATATTGCATCAAACCATTGTTCCTAAAGTTTCTTGGTCAATTTTTTTGAAACTAATATGTAGGTGCTTGTCAGATAGCTTATACATTAAACTGATCCACAAGAGAATTCCATATGGAGAGATTACACATGTCTATGGAAAGGCTTACATGAAAGACATGTAAGTGATCCTTATACTTAAGACCACTAAGTTATCTTATATAGGGAGTGTTATATACATTGTCCTAATTAAAGGTAACAAACATGTAGATATTTGGTATAACATAAACTATATGAAGGTATTTAAGTAATCAAGAGAGGATTCATCACCCTAGGTGAATTAAGTAAAATGTTCCATTTGTTCTCAAATAGTATTGATTGTAAAATCTTTAGCCAAAATGGGATGAGTTTTGAAAAGAGTTTCAAAATCTTCTTCAAAGAATCAATGACTATAATGTTGAGAACCAATATGATTTAACAAAGCAGACATACTTCATGCTATAATATTTAAATCGGAACATCCATGATGAAGGGATAATAATTACACTGAGAAACTGGTTACTGAAAGGATAAATTAAATCACTTATGACTTTCTTACTATTTAAGGGATCATGACATGTTACTAGACATTATACTTGATCTTTAAATATAAGTCAATCAATTGTTGAATTGATAATAAATTAAATTATTTAATTTATTTAATCTTATTTTATTTAACATTACGATTTATATTTGGGCTAGCTTATTAGGGAACATAATGGGTCACACATATAAAAACTATTGGTCAATAATTAAAATGTCATGATTAATAAAGTGTGACTTGATTGTAAATAAATTTTAGAAATTAAAGACTATAATTCTGCACGTGAAAGACCAAAACACAAATCTTTTTTTAAAAAAAAAAGATTTGTGTTTTGGTCTTTCACGTGTAGAATTGGTATGAAGAAAGTTGACTCTTGAAGTTAGTATTCAAAACCATGGGCAGTAAAAAGAGAGAGGAGAGGTGTCCTGGCTTAAGGACTTATTTTTCATTTTGGCATGCTTTTGTTAACACCTTGCAAAAATGAATTTTGTGGTCGTTTCCTTTTGAAGCTATGTACCCACATGTGAGGCTAAGTTTTATGTTGTTTGACATAACAATGAATCTTGTTGCAAGATTATGGTTGATATGGGTCCAACATTTAGATGTTACTATTAATCGCAAAAATTAGGAATATTAATATTCATCTATGCCAAAATTAGGAATACTTTTTTTGTTATCATTATTCACTAACACTAGAGTTATGAATATTAGCACTAGGATTAGAAATAACTTTGAACCTTAATATTTATTGGTGCCATAGTCAGGAATATTAGATCGCTTACATGTTGTACTTGATAAGGATAAAGCTCGGTATAATGATAAGGATAAAGCTCAGCACGTTAAGATTGCCGAAAAACACTGAGATTTAGTCCCATTGTTTTTAACTTTTGTTTCTCTGTTTATCCTTAGGTTTCCTTTCTGCAAGTAAACTCTTGTAAAGATAAATCTTCTGTAACAAACTTTGGTTATAAATATATGGCTGAGAGAACACAAGTCTCTTAAGCAATTATAGAGTATTTTAATTCTTTCATGGTATCAGAGCGTCCCATAGCTAACGCTTCTAACGATCCTATGGCTGCTGCTACAGATTCTTCATTGTCTTCCAGCTCAAGTTATTTCCATCAAACTTGATGGAACTAACTTTCTTGCTTGGTCTACTCAATTGCTTCCTTTATTTCAGAGTTATGGACTTAGGGGAATTGTCGATGGTTCTGATTTTTATCCTCCTTAATTTTCCAGCGAAGAACACAAGGTCCAAGGGATTCTTAATTCTGCTTATCTGACTTGGTAGTATAAGGACCAAATAATACTTGGCTGGATTATTTCTTCATTGTCTCTCACTGTGGTCTCTACTATTTATGGCCTTGAGACTTCTCGTCTTGCTTGGTAAGCCTTTGGTGCACGTTTTACTGCACCCTCCACTTCTCGCATTTCTCTTATTAAGAGAAAGTTACAGTCTTTACAGCAAGACTCCTCATCCTGTCAAAAATTTTTGGATGAAGTTAAAACTTTTGCTGAAGAACTTTCTGCTATTGGGAAACCTATTGTTGATTCTGATTTAATCTTATCTATTCTCAATGGTCTCAATTCTTCATTTCATTCTTTTGTTACTATGTATATGCTCCTTTCTAGAGAGAAATCTATGTCATTCTCAGATTTTCATACAGAACTGCTGAACTATGACCTCATGCAACAATCTTTTAGCCAGTCTATTCAACTTGAGGCAGGTTCCTATGCTCTTTACTCACATAAACCTGGCTTTAAAATCAGTTCTCACCACAACAATACTAAATCTTGCTTCTCAGGGATGTCTAAAGGCTCGGGTAGTGCTTCTTCCCAGTTTAGGCAGCCATTACCTCACTTACCTCGCACATTTTCTGTGGCTTCTTCTGATTCTCGCTCTCGCTCTCCATGTCAAATCTGTAAACGTGAGAGGTATAAGGCCTTGGATTGTTTTAATAGAATGAATTACTCATTTCAAGGATGTCATCCTCCTAATGAATTAGCTGTCATGGTTGCAGAGGCTAATACCACTCATCTAAATCAACATCAATGGTATGCGGATAGTGGTTCCAATCTTCATGTTACCTCCAATATTGCTAATATTTCAACCTCTCAACCATATGAAGGTGATGATTCTGTTGGGGTAGGCAACGAAACAGGTTTGCCTATATCTCGCATTGGCAATACTTCTATTAAAACCTTGTCTTCTACTCTTGCCTTAAATAATATGCTTACTGTCATCAAGCCTATGTTCATCTTCTCTCTATCAATAAATTATGTAACGATAATAATGTTCTTTTATAACTCACTGATTCTGATTTTTCTGTGAAGGACATCCTGACGGGGCCAAGTGACAATGGATTGTATCCGATCAACCTTCGTCAACTTTATTCCTCACCATACCATGCTCTCACAATGATTGTTGGTGTCAAGGCTTCTACCTCCACCTGACATTATCGTCTGGGTCATCCTTTCATGGATATTCTTCATCGTGTCATTTCCAATTTTAACCTTCCAGTTAGTGATTCAATCAATAAAAAGTCTGTATATGTGTCTTGTGAACTAGGTAAGTTTAGACAATTGTCATTTTCTGATTCTTCAAGAGAATCTACTGCTCCTCTTGAAACACTCCACTATAATGTCTGGTCCATTTCCACTCCGTCTATGAGTGGTTGTCGTTATTATGTTATTTTTATTGATGATTTTACTCGTTTTTGTTGGATGTTTCCTATTTTAAATAAATCCGATGTGTATTCTACCTTTGTTGAATTCAACCTTTTAGTGGAAAAACATTTTCACTCTACCATAAGACAATTTCAAAGCGATAATGGTGGTGAATATTGTTCTACCATCTTTAAACAGTTTTTTAGTGACAATGGTATTTTTCATCGATTGTCATGTCCTCATACATCTCAACAAAATGGTTTCACTGAGAGGAAACATCGTCATATTATGGATATGGGCTTCCTCTTTTTGCTCAATCTGGTTTATCTAAGAAATTTTAGGTTGATGTTTTCCTAACCACATCTTCATAATTAATCGATTACCTACCGAAGTTCTTGATTATTTATCACCCCGTAAACGTTTTTTTCACCATCCACCGGACTTCACCTATTTTCGAGCTTTTGGTTGTCAATGTAAATTATCATATCGTAGCACACCTTGTATTTTCATTGGTTATAGTTCTAATCACAAAGGATTTCGCTGCTTAGATCCTTCCTCTAGATGTGTCTACATCTCTCGAAATGTGATTTTTGATGAAGAGAAATTTCCAGCACAATCCATTCTCACAAGTCCTGTCAACTGCGTCCCCTCCTTAAGTAAGACTCTAGCTTTGTCCTTCACTCTCCCCTCCCATATTTCCTCCTCATCTTCTGATTTTTCTCCTCCATCATAATCTTCCTTACCAGAATCGGCTCCTGCCTATGTCTCACCCGACACTCATAGTACTCTAGAATTTATCTCTCCTAACAACCATCTCCACTCTTCTGTCCCATCTCTCACTTCTGTCCACCCTGAACCCTCTGTCTCCTTCTCCCCTATGTTAGTTCTTGATCCTTCTGCTGCTCACTAGGACAGTGCACAGCTTAACCTTCAAGTTGATGTCCTCTCTCCTACTGTGCCCTCCTCTTAAATAATCACCAGATCATAGACTGGTAACCTTAAGCCTCGTCGTTTTCCTAATTTTCATTTATATTCTACTCGTCACCCCCTTCAAGCATTGCATGTAGGTCTGGTTTGTTATGAGCCTCGAACCTACTCTCAAGCGGCATTAATACCCGAGTGGCGTGCAGCAATGGACAATGAATTTCAGTCCTTATTAAAGAATGAAACTTGGTCATTGTGTTCTCTTCCTCCTGATAAGAATGTGGTTCCATGTAAATGGGTTTTTAAACTCAAACGGCGATCTGATGGCAGTGTTGAATATCACAAGGCTAGACTAGTAGCTGTTAGTTATCTATAAAGAAGTGGTGTTGATTTTCTTAAAACATTCAGCCCAGTCATCAAACCAGCTATTGTTCGCATGATTCTTGCCCTTACGATGTCCTTCCACTAGGACATTCGGCAGTTTGATATTTCTAATGCCTTTCTTCATGGCTTGTTAGAAGAAGAAGTTTATATGTCACAGCCGAAGGATTTTGTGGATCCAGCACACCCCCACTTTGTGTGTAAGCTTCATAAATCTCTTTACGGCTTAAAACAAGCTCCTTGCACTTGGTTTAATCGCTTATCCACTGCTCTGTTGGCTCTTGGTTTTCATAGTTCCCTGGTTGATCCTTTATTATTTACCTATCATATAGAGAAAATCAACGCATTTCTGTTAGAATGTTGGCATAAGAAAATGATTCTATGCATGAACATGTTATGTATTACCTCAATCATGTACTCATATAAGTTGAAGAAAGATATATATCAATGGAAAAATTTTATATGTCTTTGTATTTTTACCCCTTTTTTTTGTTAAGTTACACTAGTATATATTACTAGTTGATGTTTATGCAATTTGTAAAACAAATTTAATTAAATATATATTATTATAATATTTTTTAAGAGATTTTATTAGCAAATGGACATAAGCATTTTCTAAATTTAATCTATATTATATGACACAAAAAGCAGTTAAAGACCAAGCTTTGGCTAAAAGGACAAATCGCATAAAAAGAGGTTGGGATTATGTCTAATTTTTTATCACTCAAATAATCTTCTAATAAATATGCTACTAGTTAAGCATTTTTATCTTTTAAGAAGGAGAAACTATATAATAAGAACTTAATCACGAGAAAAAATGGTATTAACCTCATAACATCAAGCAGAGTATGAGAATATAAGATCTCGAACCCTAAAATAAAAGCTATCTACTCCAAAGCCATACCACAAAAGGAGAAATGATAGGTTTTTAGAGAAGGAGATAAAGATAATTTCAATATTTGAGTGATGGAAAATAGAGAAAATTGTGAATAAACTAAGAAAATAAACAGTACTAAAACTTGTAAAACTATGATTGAAATTACATATTTGGGGCTAGCTATTATTTACAATGATTATATGACCTTTTATATATTGGTATAGATTTTGAATCCTATCTAAACATGTGAACCCTAATCTTATATTGATATTGGTATCATCTAATAAGTCTTTTAAATCCTAATATAAATTAAACTCTTTCTCGGTTGATACCAAATGAATCTTAAACTAACCTTGAGACTTCTTATTAGTTATTTTATTAAGAACTCCTGCTCTAAAAGGAACTAAACCTTTTGGTTCATCATATGTATTCAAAATTTTGTGGTCTATCATAACTCTTGATCACGTAGTCGATAGCTTCCTAAAATCTTCTAGTCAATCAAGACTCTTTCAACATGGTTGCTTCCACTATACTCGATTGATTATAACTTTTGTCGCACGTGAGCGACGTCGCGGCGATCGTCCACCCTCGAAATATAAACAATGTAATGTAATGTAATGGGGGATGGGGGGATATATATCTGGTCAATGTAGGGAGACAAGGAATTCGTTGTCTCATAGCAGTGAAAAATGGTGTGGGAGCCGCCACCTAGTATTTTGGTCACTAGGAACCCTAACTGGTCTCAGAGATCGGG
>Ga0307515_10017781_pt1 | contig 12928 bp, 4 predicted proteins | sample 17_EM_MG_FD_194513 | JGI IMG/M metagenome (GOLD analysis project Ga0307515, IMG submission 194513) | Populus trichocarpa ectomycorrhiza microbial communities from riparian zone in the Pacific Northwest, United States - 17_EM | ecosystem: Host-associated > Plants > Roots > Unclassified | place...
CGATATATATATAAGTATCTATTTTATATCTTTAACTAATAATTAATATAGTTAATTATAGCCTTTCCTTTAGCCTCTCCTAACTCTAGCCTCTAGTATTAGCAACTTTCTAACGCTTATTAAGTTCTTTTAGTACTACCTTTATCCTCTTAGCGCGTATATATCCTTATAATTCTACTTTCTCTTTTACCTCTTTCCTTTTAATTCCTAATTAAGACTACTCTGTAGTTATTTATATACCCTTCCTAGGTAGGGATAAATAGGCGTACCGCCTTACTTTACCTTCTCTATTAGGTTAAGTATACATTACATAATTTAATTACGCGCTTTTTTCCCCTAGGATGTATTATATAGAGCTAATAGCTTTAGTATCCACTAATAGTTGAAGCCGCCTATATTATAAGGATATGCTACTAGGTTACTTAGTAGAAACCTAGCTAAATATCTAAGCGGCTATACCCTACTAGGCTATTAGAACCAGACCTCGCGAGTAGTATTTTAGGTAGCTATGCACGCACACCTATCTACCTATATAATCGTATTAAAATGGGCATTCTAAGAATGCTGTATAGTCTATAGGCTTAGGTATAAAGGACTATCTAGCTACCTTACTACTTACAAGACGTTTAAAGTAGTAAAGGTCTAGTCTTTTAAGTCAGAGTGTGTAACTGCGAAGAATTAATACCAGCTAGTCTATATTAGGAGGGCAAGTATTACGCGATATTCTATACCGCCTACTACTAATATATCTAGGTCACTTAATAGAGCCTTACTCGCTATATAGTAGGTTTAGATTACTTAGTATAGCTAACAGACGTGCTAGTAATAGAGTAATCAGTATTAGAGGGTCCCGCTCGCCGCTAGTAGGTTACTTAATTATATAGGTGGTAGGCGTACTAGTAACAAAGTGATTAGCATTTAAAAGCTCCGCTCGCTGCTAGTAGGTCTAAATTACTTAATAATATAGAAGGGTAGGCGTGTTAGTGGCGGAGGGGTTAGTAGGGAGCTACTAGCATGCTTAAATTATTCGATAATTATATATATAGTAGGCGTCTTAGAGTAAGAGCCCTGCTCGCTGCTAGTAGATCTAAATTACTTAATGCGGGCGGTAGGTGTATTAGAGTAGTTAGCATTAGGGAGCTCCGCTCGCCACTAATAAGGCCACTATCTCCTTCCGTTATAGATATCTAGCGACGCGTACGTATGTTAGGCTTTATATCTAGCTAATAATTAACATAAGAGATTAATTCTATTGGGTTAGAGTGGATATATTAGCGCTGCTATTTATTAAGGAATACCAATACAACGGCCTTATTAGAGCTAAATATTCTAGCTATATAAGTAGGGCGCTATTCTAACCACAATTTGCTAAAGGTATTAATTAGGCGGTAGGTCTAGGCCATTATAGACCTTAACCCCGTAAATGGTATATATTAGATACCTTAGCTAGTTAAGAAGTCTAGGCTATAAGCGAAAGCTAGTAGTAAAGGTAGGACTAGCGCGCATTTTAAAATCCTATAATTCCCCTTAAGCAATAGCGACGAACACTATTTCTCTTTAGAAATTTCATTTAATTAATTTCTATACTACTACTTAAGAAAAGCTAAAAGCCCCTTACTAGCATTATATAACCTACAGCCCTAATAATAAGCGTAGGCATACTTTAGAGGAAGTCTAATAGACCTTGTTTTTACCTAAAAGATAATCCTAAGGCGTATCGAGCTTTGCTACTCTTAGGTACTCCACTCTATATAAGGCCTTAATTTAAATATTCCGCCTAATAAAGCGTCTATAGATTCTAAATATAATTATAAGAAGAATAATAATAAGAATAACGGGGATAGTAAGGATAAAGATATCTATAATGCAAGTGGTAGTAGGGGAAGTAGTTAAGGTAATTTATCCTAGCACTTTCCTATTATTTTTTAGTATCCGTATATATTTAATAAGTAGTAGCGGATCTAATAGTTATTAAAAACAGCGCAGCTAACTTAGACCTAGAAGCTAAAGATTATAAAAATAATAGCAGCAATAATAATAATAAGTTACCCTTGTTGGAAGCGTTAGAAGAGCTCTTCTATACACCTATACGTAGCTATACTAGACCTATATTACTAGATAGCGATAACCTAGCTAACGGCCGTTATAATAGAACCACTTTGTAGCTTAGTTAGGAACCTATAATATTAGTTACTAGTTAAGAGTCTTTAGGAGCTAAGAAAGTAAAGGGCGCTAGTAAGTTATAAAGACTGTAATTACTATAACCCTAGACTAATAAATATAAATATAGATAACCTATTAGCTAATAAGGGTGGGCGTAAAAAGACAAACTTAAAAAGTATATTGTTAACATTAAAGAAGCGGAGACTTAATCAGCTTAAGTAACCAGAAAATATTAATTATAGCTCTAATAATTCTAAGAACCTTAGGCCTATAAAGTAATAAAAATTACCCTTTTATAAAACCTTTCCTTCTAGTCCTATCCTTAACCTCTACAACCGTACTAACAACTAGGCGGCCTCCGCTGCGCAATCTACTAGCCCTTCCCTTTAGCACTTCTCTCCCTGTAATACTATACCACCCTATAGTAAAATTAGTAACTATTTAAATCGAGTTCTCTATAATCCTATTAACGATTTAGCTAAAGCCGAAAATTATAATAACGGTAGTGGCGATATAGATAATAAAGGTAAGGGTAATAATGTCTATAAGTATATAGTGCAACTATTAACGCCTATCGGCGGTTAGTTAAACTTAAAGCGCGCTATAAAGCATTATCTCTAGTGGACTTACTATTCCCCATCTATATATAAGTCATCCCCTATATATAATTACTGCACCTAAAAACCGCTATTAAACTCCGCTTCTAATTCTAATGCTAATTTAAAAGAACTATTATTCCTAGTTATTTTAGGGCGCAAGAAAAACGGGTTTTATATTATAGAAGTTCCTTTAGATAACCTTTCTTAATTATTAAACTCTGCCTTTAATCCTAAAGCGAGACTAAAAGCTATGTTAAATGCTAGAGAATAGTTATTCCTAATAGTCCTTAGGCGCGAAAAAAACAGATCCTATACTATAGAAATTCCCCTAGACGACCTTCCCTACTTATTAGGCGGTCTTTAAAGCTAAATTCTAGAAATAAGTTAAAAGAGGAACAGGTCCTTTCCCTTTAGAGCTGCCCCTTACTTTGCCTTTAGTATTACTTTACTACTACCCTTAATAATTTATTAGAAAATATGGTTATTATTATTAGTAAAATATAGTTATTTATTTAAGTTTTCGGTACCAACCTCTAAGTATAGAGTAATGTATTTCTCTATTATAGTGGTGGGTAAAGTAAAGGACGGTGTATTAAATGTCTGTAAAGAATACCCTTAGCTCTATATTGCTAATCTATATCTTTATTATTAATGCTAAAAGCTATTTATAATTTAGATATAATTGATTTTAAAGGAAGATATAATTAAGGGGACTTATTAGTAAAAGGATTTAGTAGGGCTAATTTCCGGACCCTATCTATAAGGTATTAGTTCCTTACATTTAAGAGCTATATAAGGTTATCTTTAAGGATAAATTCTATGCTAGAAATATATTAGATACTAAGCGCGAATATTAGCGGAATAATATTCCTAGAGCACTTCTTTTAGAGTATAGGTTATTTTAGAGCACGGGTTATTTTAGAGTATAGGTTATTCTAAAGTACGGGTTATTCTAGAGTATAGGTTATTCTAAAGTATGGGTTATTTTAAAGTACGGGTTATTTTAAAGTATAGGTTATTCTAGAGTACGGGTTATTTTAGAGCACGGGTTATTTTAAAGCATAGGTTATTCTAGAGTATGGCTTTAAATCCCTTACGGGATTTTAATAAATAGGGGAAAATATTCCTTATGCTTAAATTTGCCGTACTCTAGAGTAAGCCGTACTTTAAAATATTTTTACTAAGGTTATTTATAGCTTAGCCTAATTTATTACAAAAATAAATAGACATTTATTCTTAATATAATTTTATATAAATAAGATTTAATACACCCATTTTATAATAAATATAAATTTTAAAGATAGAAAAATAATATAGGTAAATTGCTATAGACATTTTTATAACTATTAGAGTTATATCTACTTCCGTGTAGTATCTCCTAGAAAACTAAAATATCTTTTTAAGAAAACCTTTACTATATAATAGCGAGAGTAAGTAACTAACCTAGGTATACTATAATTAGGAACACCAAAAGGAGTATTAAGTTGTTATTGCTAAATAAACTAGAATATACTTTATAGAAACCCACTAATTCTAATATAAATGTCTTTGTCTACTCTAAGGTATATTATAATAGTTTTAGAAGGGTGTCTTATATAAAACACTACTAGTTTCTTAAACCTTAGGCATAAGGTATAAACACCTTAAGCACCCTTAAAGGTCGCTAGGGTAACTAAATTAGTAATAAATTCTATTGCTAAAGGGAATATGCGACTAATTATGTCGGTAATTGCGCCAATTTAGTTTTAGCAGCGAATTGATCCCTTATATCTATAAAATTCTGCATTAAATTTTGGGGCGTAGTCTAGCTTAAAAAAAAAGGATAAAGCTAAGAGTAATAGGGCCAATCTTTGACGCTCCGCAGCTCCGTAAGGCTGCATCTATACCATCTTCCGCAGCTTAGCCATAATTAAAGTATTATTAATGGCTATCGATTCCTCTAGCTTCACGTTAAAACGAAAGTAGTTTGCTTTTAAATTGTTATCTAAGTATGCAGTAAGATCCCTCTATATTCTTTCGCTATTAAAAGAAGAAAGCTATAATTAATAGAGTTTTGGAATAAACTTATTGTTAAGGACATGCCTAAAATATAGAGCTTAAGGCGACTAGCTCTCTATAGTGCCAGTTCTAAGAGATAGGACTATATTAACCCTATAGTCTTTAAATTAAATATAACAACTCTCGCAAAGTCTAAGGCTTATTAGATTATTATACTTTAATCCCCTATCTTAAAAGGCGCCGAATAATTTTAGTTCTACAGCCCGGAATAACCTTATTAATTAATTAGCAGGCAGTAAAAGAGAAGATTAAAGGGCTTTAAATATATACACCGGGGCGGCAGAGGTAGCCCTAGCACTATTTAGTAATTAGCGTAAGAAGCCTAATTTATTAAAGGTTAACTTACGCTTACTAAACGTACGGAATCTCTTTAATACCATTTTCTTTTGGTTTAGTGTACTTATAGCCTACTAGAAGCCTTAGTTATATTATTTACTTTACTAGCATTATTATTAGACAAACCACTTATCTTCTCTGCGGAAGGGTTGTAATTAGAAAATAAGAAAGGTGCCGCGTCTAAGATATTGGTGGCTGTTATGGCTACCTTTATGCCTAAGTAAGCCGAAGCTATCGGATCTATTAAGCGTCTTATTAGCCTAAAGATATTTTTAAAGTATTTTTCTAAAGCTATAGCGTCGTACCGACTGTCTAAAAGCTATATATGGAGATAACCGCGCAAACGCAAGAGGAATGACTTAAATATAGGCCTTTAGCTTTTAAAAAATTACATAAGGGTTTAGTTAAATATTTTGCTATACTGGGTAACGTCTTATTTATAAAGAAATATAAGCAAGGCTTTTAGGCCGCCTATTTTTATAAGCGCCGTATTAAATAATAGATAGATTACTTACCGGAGCTTATGCCAATAACTATATTAAAGAAGTTCTAGATAACGCAGGACCTAAGTAAATTTTAGGTTTATAAGAGGAACTCTAGAGGTATTACGCCTCTTATACTACTACCGTTAATTCTAAGGATATGGATACCATAAGTAGGTGGCTTTAGCTTTATAGTTAGAAAGCCTATAGATAAAACTACTTTGCAGAGAATATAGGCATTAATAGTGTATTTATACTCTACTCCTATTACTATATCGCCAAATATTTAAACGTAGATGTTGTAAATAGTGTGGCCGTAACTAAGTATATACTAAGGAGTTTAAAAGTAATAGAATAGGCATGTCTTGTTTATTTTAATATAGGCCTAATATAGACGAATATCTAGAGCTTAGGCTTTTACAGAAGGCATATTTTATAATAATTTAAAAAGACTATAGATATGCTTTTTAGCTTAGCGGCTCTAATACTCTTCTATGCTTTTATTAAAGACTTCTAATAACGCATAAATAAATGCAGATTGATATAGTAAATGGTAAATTTGTCTTAGTGCAAAATCTAGTAAAATAGTTAGTTAAAAGAAATGGTATAAAGAAGGTGACTTTACTATATACTTATGGAGGATATATATCTATTAAAATACTTAATGTGATAAACTTGGTAACGTCTTTATAGAGGATCTTCCCCTCCCTCCTAAGCCTTATAACGGTTTTTATATAACTACTAAGATCCTTATATATATAATACTTTTGAATTACTTAAATAATATTAAAGGGCTCTATAGCGGTTGTAGCTATATATAGTAGCGCTGCCTAATAGAGCGCATCGAGGTAATATATAGTGAATAATCGGTATTTAAGCCGTAAATAATATCTAATCTCGTCGACTTGTCTTAGTATTTCCTCCTTTAAAGGCCTATAGCCTGCTAGAGGAGACAAAAAGCTATCTATCTTAAGCGCGGCAATTTGTAAGAAAATCTTTATAGTATAAGCACTTGTGCAAACGGCTTTAGCTTTCGTTATATTCTTTTATAAAAAATAATAATTAAACTAGGGCTAGTCCTTAGGAGGATACCTATATAACTGCTAATATTAGCCCATTGTTTAAAAAAGGTAGGAATTTATTTAATAGAATTAAAGTTATTAATAAATACGGTAAGAACTGTAATAAAAGGTAGTATAATATAAGCAAATATAGCGTTAATAACTGACTATCCGCTAGTGTTACGGACGCTTTAAGTACGATATTACGACTACTAGGAGAGGAGTTGGAAGAAGCTAGTGGTTGATTTAGGCACGGTTTAGGATGGAGCCGATAGAACTATGTGACGAGGAATAGTAACTGAGGTTATGTAAGGTAATCTGTATAATCTGTAGGATCTATATAATCCGTGACAGAGTAGATAGAGCACGCGTATATTACGTATAAGAAGGATTTTATAGGAGTACGGTTGTGTATTTAAGGACCCTTAGTCCCTACCTAGATAGTTCCTTCCTTGTAGTGATTTTTAGAATATAATTAGAGTTAATCTGTTAGGCAACCACTCCACCAGTTATTATTACGTTGTTGACTTTTATACTTACATTTCCTATATACCTAGCCCAATAACGAGCCTATTATAGTCCTTGCTACAAGGTTCCGTTATATAATCACTACCTAGTTATAGTATTAATATAAGAAGTCGAATAACATGCCACCAAAAGTAGCCACTATGACGCTATTGACGGTAGCAACTACTTTGAGATTAGGTAACGACACTAGTATAGTAAACACTAACTCTTAGCAACTAGTGACGGTCGGACAATTATAAGAGATAGTTAATTAGTTAATAGCTAATAATATAGTGTTGGAAGAAAGACTTAATGGGATAGGAGCGGCGAAAATTAAGCTATTATTAATTGAGAGATTTATAGGGGAAAGATTAAAGCTTAAAGGATTCCTTATGTAGATGCATTTTAAGGTCTTGCAGAAAGGAGTAAAGTTACCTATACCTGTAGATCAGATAGCCTACATAGGACTATTCTTATTAGGAAAAGCACTTAAGTAGTTTAAACCTTATCTTATAGAGATATAGGCAAACGGAATGACGACCACTAACTAAGATATGCGATTTATGTTCTTAAGTTGGGAAGGATTTATAGAACAACTTACGCAGATGTTTGGAGACCTAGAAGAAACAACTATAGCGGAAAGAAAACTCCAGAACCTTATGTAACGAACTTTAGCAATTAAGTATATAATATAGTTCCAGACACTAGCAATATAAGTAGAATGGAATAATAGGGCACTTATGGTATAGTATAAGTAAGGACTTAAGGCTAAAGTCTAGGACGTAATTATTTTAATGGAAGATGCGGATACCCTAAGGGAGTTAATAGATTAGGCGATTAAGATTGATAATTAGATCTACTAAAGGGAATAGGCTAAGAGAGGCTAGGATAGAGTTTTATAGTTATATAAGGCGTAGAGTATGCAACGATAAAAGCTAAGTTAAAAACTATGGTATGGCGCAGAGCTAATAGACTTAAGCGGTACTAAAGAAACTAAGAAAGGAAATAAGTAACTATAGAAACCTAGAGGATAAGGATTAAGTAATTAAAGGTCTAAAGAGTAGAGGCTGAATTAGGGATCTTAATAGTAGAAGACATTTAGGCGGACTTTATAGTAAGAAAAATGGTTTAAAGAAGGAGCTTGTATAAATTGCGGAAAATAGGGTTATTACGTTAGAGACTATAGAAGTAGGTAGAGTTACTATATAGTAAAAGGTATGAGACTAGTAGACGACATATACGTATAGAGGGATAATAATATGCTGCGAGGAATAAAGGAATGTTTAATTAGAAGTTTTGTGTTTTGTTATAATAATATATACCGAATTTATAAGGACGCTAAGTACGGCGTAAGCTATTAGCTATAGGAGCTAGCACCTATAGATTATAGAGGAACTAATAAACTAGTTTGTAGATTGGATATTAAGGATAATAATTTCAATATAGGCAAAATATTCCGTAACGATAAGGTAATAAGGGCAGCTTACTAGGAGTAAGTAGACCTCTAAGATGTTATAATAGAGGTAGAGGATAATTCTACTATAGAATAGGGAATATTAGTAGGGATTAAAACCCTACTAGATACGATGTCTATCGCTTTATAAGATATAAGAGAGGTAGGATAGCGAACTACTTTAGCACTTAATAAAGGCAAAAGGCTAAAGGCTTAAGATTTTTAAGAAGAGATAAGAGACGACTAAGATTTTTAAGACAAGATGAGGTAAGCTTAAGGACCTATAACGGACGATAACCGATAGAGTAGAGTAATGGCTTAGTTTAGTGATATATAAATAAGCTTAGGACGTAGTTTCCTAAGGGCATAAGACTCTTAAGACGAGATGAGTGAGATTTAAGACTCTTAAGATAAGATGAGAATACTAAGTAAGCCTAGTTAGACTAAGGTAGGAGCTAAGCTTAAGTTAGAAGCAAGCTTAGGATTAAAGAATCTAAGGGGTTAAGAATTTAGAGTGCGAATTAGAATACCTATAAGTAAGAGGTAAGAGGCTTCTTTATAGATTAGAGAATCTATAGCATAAATAGTAATTAGACTGGGAGACGAGTATATAGACTTAGAAGATTTACTAGTAGAATATAATGTTCGGACTGAAGATTAAAAAGTCGATACTAAGATTAAGAAGTAAGAAAACTTTAAGGATTTAAGCGCGAGATATAAACCAAAGGAAACTATAGAAGAGTTTAGGTAAAGAATTATTGTATAGTAAGAATAGAAACTAGATAAGAGATCTAGTATATTGGGACGTATAAAGGATAGAGTACTAGTATAAAGAATTACTAATAGGCCTAGAGCAGGTATATTAAGAGCTAAGTGGCTTATTAAACTGGAAAATAAAGAGGATTTAGGGATTCTAACTAGGTTTAAAGAATAACACATAAAAGGCTGTTATAATGTAGTAATAAGAAGATACTTCCTTACGGACAAGCCGTATATACTCTAGTAGCTGTACTAAAAGTAGTATAAGCAAAGGCATAATAATAAGTAGGAAGATTTCTATATATAGTTGGATAAAAAAGTTATTTAAGACCACCCGATTATAGAAAAGGCTATAACTTATATTAAAGGAGCCTTAATTATAACGTTAAAGGATTTAGAGGAGCGTTTAGAGGACTGGAGAAGTAAGAGACGTATCTTAGTACCTGTAAATAAAGTTATAATATTTAGATTAGTATAATAGAGGTTTAAACTTAAAGATAAGGATGAGTTAAGAGTTAACCTAAAGCACCTAGTATACTATATGTTATTATAGATCGCGTGCGTGAACGATATATATAAGATATATAAGAATCTAAAAGAAAAGAATCGGAAATACCCTATAAGGATATACTGGATAATAGATAAGCAATAGTATAGGAATGCTAAATATATATATAGATGGCATCTAGTAGAAGTCTAAGAGGAAGGAAGTTTAGTACTTTAGCTAGGGAGATTCCTTGCGGAAGAATGCTTAGACGGACAATAGTAGTGGGAATGCCTAGAGAATATGTGTTTATAGTATATTAAAGATAAAAAGCGAACTAGGTATTAGCTAAAGAATGAGCTAAGTATATAAGGATTAAGCAGCTAATAGTTAAGAAAAGTAGAGGCCTATAGGACTAGAGGGAGCTAGTAGTAGAGCCTTAGACCCTTAAAGGAATTTAAGGATAATACCTAAATTTATAAATTAAATAGTAAGATTAGCAGTTTAAAGCGCTAATAGATAGTGGAGTAATAAGGAACTATATTTTACTAGTAGTAGTTAAGAGAATAGGACTACCTTATAGACAGAAGGAGTAACTTTACCTATTAGTTACGATTTTAGGAGATCCGATAGCCTATAGAGGAGGCATTATTAATCTTAAAATAGGACCTATTTAGATAACCATTAAAGGAAGACGAGTTAAGATGTCTTTTAATATCCTACTATTAGGATAGGATAAGGTAGTATTAGGTATACCTTAGTTATAGAAATATAATCTAAGGATTAATTGGATTATAGGTTAGGTTAATATTAGAAATACTTAACGCTATAAGATATAATAATAAGCTAAGATAGTATAGTACCAAGTTAGAGCGATATATAAAGAGACTAAGCGAGGCTTAAGTTATATACTAAAGAGATACTATAAGTATGGTAAGAAACTATAGTTACCGGAAAGTAAAAAGCTATTAGAGTATGTAGTATGGGACTATAAGATAGAGTTAGAATTAGGAATAAGTTTAAAGTTCTTTCTAATCTATAAGCTTACCGAAGAAGAAGGTAGAGCATTAAAAGAGTTTATCTAGGAAAACCTATAAAAGGGATATATTAGACTATTATAGTTATTAGCGGGATATCCAGTACTATTTATATTAAAAAAGAATGGTAAACTAAGGCTGTGTATTAACTATAGATAGTTAAATAGTATTACTAGGAAGGATAGGTATCCTTTACTCTTAATTAGTGAAATCTAAGATAGGATAAGTAATGCGCAAATCTTTATAAAAATAGATCTGAGATGGGCGTACTATTAGATTAGAATTAAGGAAGGCAACAAATAAAAGGCAGCCTTTAGGTTAAAGGAAGGACTATATAAACTATTAGTTATATAATTCGGGCTTATAAACGTACTAGTAACGTTCTAAAAGTGTATTAATAACGTATTAGAAGAATACTTAGATGAATTTATTATAGTATACCTTGACGATATTATTATCTACTTAATAACTAAGGAAGAATACGGGGAATATATTAAATGGGTTTTAAGGAGACTATAAGAAGAATAGATGCTAGTAGTAATTAAGAAATGCGAGTTCTTTACCAGGAAGACCGATTTTATTAGATTTATTATTAAACTAGGCTAACTTAGTATAGATTTAAAGAAGATTAAGGCTATAGTAAACTGGTAATAATTAGAGAATGTTATATAGTTAAGATTATTTCTAGGGTTTTGTAATTACTGTAGAAGGTTTATAGCGTAATAGTTAAAGAATATTAAGCTATTTACGTAGTTAATAAAGAAAGAAAAACTATAGGTATAGGGAGAGGAATAAAGAGAACTCTTTAAAAAGGTTAAAGAGTTATTTACCTAGGAGCTAGTTTTTAAGATCTATTAACTAGGACTAGAGATAGTTATAGAAATAGATATATTAGACTATGCACTAGGGGCATACTTTATATAAAGGCACTAAGATAGATAGCACCTAGTAGTATACTATAGTTAGAAGATAATACTACTAAAGTTAAACTATAATATTTATAATAAGGAGTTGTTAGGTATAGTTATAGTATTAAAGGAATAGAGAGTATTCTTATAAGGTATAGAAAAACCATTTATAGTTAAAATAGATTATAAAAACCTAATAGGATTTTTAATAACGAAGGAACTTAACTAAAGATAGGTTAGATGGGCAGAGATACTTATAGAATACTATTTTAAAATTTAGTATACTAAGGGTACAGATAATATATAAGCGGATGCTCTAAGTTAAAAGGCTAAACTATAAAATGACGAAAAGCTATTAGGGGCTTTACTATAAAAGGATATAGATAGATTAATTAGGTATAATTACCCGAAAATTATAGTAACTTAAGAGGAGTTAAATAAGGTCTATAAGATACCAGAAAGCTTTTAGGTATAGAGAATTCTAAAAGTATAGCTAGAAGATCTATAGATGGATATATACGAAAATTAAGAAGTAAAGTATATCCTAAGAAGTATAGTAGAGTAGTTTATGGAAGACTTCTATAAGGGACTAACTTAAGGATATAATAGAGCTAAGGGCTTAGTATTAAGACTTTAAGAGGAGTATATTATTGATGGAATCTAAAGAATAGCTAGAAGGGTTACTAGAGAGTGTTTAAATTACTAAAGGAATAAACTAATAAGGTATAAGCTATATGGAGGGCTATAACCTATTAAAACACTAGAGAAACTATAGGAGGTTATATTATGGGACTTTATTATTAAGTTGCTAAAATTAAGAGATTCTATTACTAAACAAGATTATAACGTAATCTTAGTAATAGTAGATAAGCTTATAAAGTAGGGATACTTTATAGCCTATACAGAAGAAATATTAGTAGAAGATATCGCTAGAATTTATATTAAAGAAGTGTTTATAAGATATAGAGTACTAAGTAAAATTATATCGGACAGAGATCTAAGATTTATAGTAGTATTTTAGGAAGTATTCTTAGCGGAGCAAGGAGTTAGAGTAGTAACTTTTACCATATATTATCCGCAG
>Ga0307515_10017782_pt1 | contig 12928 bp, 3 predicted proteins | sample 17_EM_MG_FD_194513 | JGI IMG/M metagenome (GOLD analysis project Ga0307515, IMG submission 194513) | Populus trichocarpa ectomycorrhiza microbial communities from riparian zone in the Pacific Northwest, United States - 17_EM | ecosystem: Host-associated > Plants > Roots > Unclassified | place...
AATAGGGACCTAATCTTCTCGTCTTCCTCCTTATATAGTTTAGACCCTTAGACGCGATTTAGTTTAAGGGTTTACCTTTTAACAACTAGGGTATAGAGCTGTCTTAGTAGGGTAGTCTAGTGTCTATCTAGCTAGCGGTGTTAGTATTAATCTTAGTTAGGGTATAGGAAGACAATATCTCGCTAACGACGTAGCTATATTCGTATTCGCTAGCACGGAGTCGCTAATACTAGGCGTTATTAATGGGTTAAGCTCCTATATAGGGTATTATTTAGAGTAACTAAGCTATAGGGTTAAAGGGGGGGGTTATCCGCCGCGGCTATAATAGGCTCCGCGGTCGCCGCGTCTATAATAGACTCTATAATTGCCGCGTCTATAGTTATTAGTTCGCGTTATTTAACGGGGTAGTATTAGAACTAGGTTTACTATCTTAGTAGGGTTATAGGCGTCCTTCTAGTGGCTAGGCAGGCTATAGGTAAGGTATAGTCTATTATTAACGCGGCGCTTATACTCCGTGTCTAAGATTTTATTAAGGTCTATAGGTTTTTTAGTTACTGCTAGGGTTAGGGTTAATATAGGGGTAGGGGCTTAAGCAGGTAGGCGGTGGTTAGCGTTCTTCTTAAGGTTAGCTTAGTGTACATAGTTCGCAAGGTTCTTAGCGAATACATCTATTTACTTACTCTAACCTATATAGTTATTATTATTAATTTTATATGCAAGTCTAAGTACCAGTTCTTCTATCTTTAGAAAGATAAACTTTTAGAGTAGGTCTACCTTCTATTTATTTATCTTTTTAGCGCGGGCTATTAACTTATTAAGCTCTCCCTTCTAAGACTAGTAATTACGTTCGCCCTAGGGGAAATAGTTAAGCTTATTCTTTACGACCTAGGTTATATTAAGGACCTTATAGTAGGCAGTAAGGTCTTTAAGCATATCTTCCTTAGCGGGCCATTTCCACGTAGATATGTTATTTGGGTTCTTATATATAAGCTCTAAGCCCTACTTAATAAACTTATAGGCCTTATCCTTTAGTATATCTAAGATATAAAGGATCTAAAACTAAACTATGTTAAAGTAGTCCTAGTCACAGTTAAAGACTCCCTTAATCTTAATATGCTAGGTTTTAAAATTCGCTTATTATTCTAGCGGGGTGCCTTTTCCGCTAAATATTAGCGGGTCTTTAAACCTCCGTTTTTTCTACTAGGTTACTACCGCTATTATAGAGGTTAATTATTTTAAAGCGGCAATAGTCTTTACTTAGAAGTTAATAGTTCCTATTTAGGAAGCAATAAGGGTACTAAGGTTTTCGTTAGCTTTCTTATTAGCGGTATTTGTGTTATATATATACTATAGTCCTACTTTAATATTATTAAGGAACTCGTTGGTATAGTTAATAAGGGTAAGGTAAGCTTTACTAGGCTTAAAGGTCTTAGGGTATAGTAGGGAGCGGCGGATTATCTACGCGATATTAGGGTATATCTGTATAAAGAGGTCTATAAAAACGTCGCGGGGGTTCTAGGTTTCGGCCATTTTGGCGTTATTAGTATCGCCTATCTAGGCGCTAAGTAAAAACTAAGGATTGTTCTAGAACTATACTAGGGACATATTAGTTTTAGCAGAGGCGCGTATAGGTTGCGATTACTCTAGGGCGGAGGTTAATTAGCTAGGGTATAGGGAATTAGTAATCGCGATGGGGCGTAAATTAAAGATACTATAAACTGTCACAGTGCTGCAATAAAGTAGACTAAATAACTACGTTATAGTATAAAAAGGAGAAGGTAAAAAAGGGGGTATTGTATATAAATAGTAGGGCCAGCCGCTAAGGCACTAGTGGTGGGCTAGCTAATAGTAAGAAATAGTGCGAGACAGTATGGAACAGTATACGTTAGGTTAGTGCCGTAATATAGGAAGGCCTTAACCTTAGTTAGGTTATAAAAGATTTTATCTAGCCTAGATTAAGCTCTGCTAGATCTAGACCTACCCCTAAAGGTTTCTAATATATTTATTAGTTGTTCCTTCCTATATAGCTTCTAAAAGCCTTATAGTAGCTTCCTAATATCTATCTTAAAGAATATTAGTTTAGGGCTCTTAACTTTCTAACCTTAGCCTTAGGAAAGCTCTAGCTATAGAGGTAGTATTAGTACTAGTAGCTAGTATAGATTTTCCTATAAGGCTTAAGTCTTAAGTTAGTAGTTAGTTTAGATTACCTAAAGGGGTAGGCCTACTTAGCTCGCAAGTAGTCTATATACCATTACTATACTAACTATAGGCCGATGGTCTTCTAGGAGGGTTCTAGTTAGTTCCCTAGTTAAACGCGTTAGTGTATTTCTTTAGCATTTCTAGCTTAGGGGAAGATCTTAAAGTCGCCTCTAGCACTTAATCTTCTAATTAGCTTAGGTAGGGCCAGAGAGGTTCTAGTTACTTTTTAGTAGCATTATAACCATTATAAAAGGTATCTACGTTTTCCTTAGCGGTAACTATAAGTATATAAGAGTCTTTAAGCTTCTAAAGCATCTAGGTATTAGGGCTCGTTTAGCTATCTTACCTAAAGGGTTATATTATCGCAATCTCTTACTATTAGAGAGACCTTTCTACCTTAGCGCGATAGCTTTCTATAAGGTACCTGTAGAGTTTCTATTTATATTATTATAAGATTTTAAGGGAGGATAGTAGTTATAAATAAAAGATATAAATAAATAATCTGGTCCTTAAAGCCGACTACCCTTTTTAAAAAAGTAGGAAGGATTTAAATATAAGGGGATCTTATAGATAGGGGGCTATAAGGACATAATTGTAGAATAGGATAGATTAGTAAGAGAGATAAATCCTTAAGGAGGTAAGGCCTCTAGAATTGTAAAGACTATATACTATAGGCATGTGCCTTTAATATATAACCAGTAACTATCTAAGGGGCGTTTAAAAGTTATCTTAAGGGCAACCTAAGGTATCCGCAACAATATCCCTTATAAGTAGCTATAATTTACCTTAGTAACTATATACACTAAATATACAATATATATACTAAGCATATATATATACCTATAAGAATGTATTATAGTAGTAAAACAGCTTATTAGTAAGTGTTTGTTAGGTATATATATAGTATATACCTAGTATTATAAGGGATATATTAGTAGGGGGGGGGTACTTAGGCAGTCTCTTTAAGCTTAGCGACGTGTCACGTAATAGCGCGCGGGCCATTGTGTAGATATCTTCTTGGGGCCTTTAAGCCCCTAAGATTTTTCCTTATAGAGCATTATATGTATTATTTCTATTAGCCTACTTAGCGTTTAATAGGTTATAAGCCCTCTTATAGCCCTAATTAAATCTCTATTAGCTGCTATTTTATTATTTAATTAACTAAGTTAATATAAACCTATAAATCCTTAAATTTGGACCCGGGTATAGTATAATAAAAATTTATAATAAACTAATATAAATATGCGCTACGCATAATATAGTCAAACTAATTGTTTATATACTATAGCTCTCTTAGGGCTGTTCCTATATTAAAAGGGGAGATTAACTATAAAGAATAGTATCGTTAAATTGTACAACGACTTAAGCTTTATAACCTCCTACTAATAATATAAGGTATAGCTGTAGAGCCACCTTTGTAAATAGATAAGTATAGAGATTAACGTTATAAATAGATAATAGGACTTAAGGTAATTAAGGGCGTAGTATTAGAATTAATTCGCAATTAACTTGCTATATTAGGCAAGCCGCGCAACTCTATTAAGGATTTATTTAATTTAATTTAATTACTATATACCGCGTAAGGTCTTATTTATAACTACTAGATATAAATTAATAGCTTAATCTTAGTTATAAAGACTATACCTTACTTAAAGCCTATATAGAAGCTTTTGTCTTAGGTATAAGGAAATTAAATATGGCGTTAATGCTAATATTAAGGAAGTAAGCGCACGCCCGACTGCTTTATGCGGTAAAGAAGGAGTTTCCTATTTAGACAGCTAATTGTTAAGAGGTAGCTAGGAGAGTTATAAAGAAGGACGACCTTATTATAATTAAGGAGCTAGTAAGCATTAGCATTTTGTTGGGGTGCCAAGATCTTGGAGGCCTCCTGACAGGATTTTAATTTTCCTGATCGTCTGGCAGGCTCCTGGCAGGATTTAATTTTCCTGATCGTCCTGACAGGCTCCTGACAGGAGCCTATTATCCTAATGCGATCCTGACAGGACCCTACCATCCTAATGCGATCCTGATGCGTTCCTAACAGGACTCTATCATCCTAATGCGTTCCTAACAGGACTATTATCCTAATACGTTCCTAACAGGAACGCCCCCCTAAGCGACGCCCCACGAAGCTCTACACGAAGCTTTGCACAAGGCTCTACACAAGGCTCTACGCGAGGCTCTGCACGAAGCTCTACACGAGGCTCTGCACGAAGCTCTACACGAGGCTCTACACGAAGCTCTATACGAGGCTCTACACGAAACTCTACACGAAGCTCTACACGAAGCTCTACACGAAGCTCTACGTATAGAGGCTCTGCACGAGGCTCTACGCGAAGCTCTACGTACGGAGGCTCTACACATACCTCTACCAAGTATGTCCCCTATATAGCCACCTTATTTTTTTTACCCTTCCTTCCTTACATTCTCCCTACCTAGGGAGGCACCAGAACGGGAGCCAGCAGAAGACCGTCGCCAGAACCAAACGACCGTTGCCAGAACCAGACGACCATCGCCAGAACCAAACGACCGTCGCCAGAACCAGACGACCGTCGCCAGAACCAGACAACCGTCCCCCAAACTGACGACCGCTGCCAAAACAAGACAGCCATCCCCAGAACTAACGACTATTAGCAGAACAGATGGCCATCGCTAGAATAGATAGCTGTCACCAGAATAGATAACCATCGCTAAAACAGACGACCATCCCCTAACTAACGACCTTCACCAGAACTAGACGGCCGTCGCTATAACAGATAACCGTCGCTAGAACTAGACAACCGTTACTAAACCTAGACGACCGTCACCAAAACTAGACGACCGTCATTAAAACTAGATAACTGTCGCTAGAACCAGACGACAACCGTTTAAACAACTAGCTAGCAAACACCACGAACAATTTAATTAATTAATTAATTAATTAAACTAGAGCTTTAATATCGGCCCATTACTAAATCAAATTAAGGCCTCCTAGGGAGGCACCCTAACGACTACCGTTTAAATATAATCAGAGCCTTTAATCGGGCCGACCCCTCTCCTAAATTAAACCAGATACTAACATATAGACAGACAAATAGGTAGGCAGGTAGGTAGGTAGACAGGTAGGCAGGCAGGCAGGCAGGCAGGCAGGCAGGCAGGCAGGCAGGCAGGTAGGTAGGTAGGCAGGTACTAGGCCTAGTTGGGAAATCAGTACACGGCCAGCGGACCGTCAGGAACGCCGCCAATTGACGATTTGGAGCCTCTGCGAAGCTTCCCCATTATCTCCTCAATTGACCGCTTAACGCCCGAGCGATTGTCCTCCTAGAACGGCGTAGAGCTCCTATAACAGACAGACACAGGCAGTAGGCAGGAAGGATCAATTTGGATTATATATCCTGTATATAGCATAGGGTTTAAAATTAAACTAGTTTTTATATTTATTGGTTGGCTGTAAATACTAAAGCATTAATATGCGTTATTTTTAAATTTTAAATTTTAATATTATCCTAATTGTCTTAACAGTATTAATAGTCCTAATTGTCCTAAAGGTCCTAATTGTCCTAGAGGTCCTAGAGGTCCTAGTGGTCTATATAGTCCGTATAGTCCGGGAGCGCTCCTAATAGGCTTTTAATAGGATACTAAGTATAAGTGTCTCCTAGAGCTCCTAATAGCCCTATTAGGAGCTGTTAGGAGCTGTTAGTACTATTAAGAGGTATAAACATTTAGCTAATGCAAGCGACCTTATAAATAAGACTTATACTTAACTAACTACCTCTACCGTAATAATTTTAGTTAGTAGGAAGCTATTTAAGGATAATTAACCAAAATCTAATATAGAAGGATTAGCATTAAATAAGAAGTATAAAGATTGTATATACTATAGTAAAAAATATTATAGTGGCAAGAATAGGTGCTTCTACCTTTATTTAAACCTTTAACCCCTAATATAAAAGCCTTCTAATAAGGATATACTATGCGTAGATCTACCTTAGGAACTAAAAGCAACTTTACTAAATTTAACTTTTTAAGTTAGGATAATAGGCAGAGGCTTAGTAGGAGGCCTATTTATTAATAGTATAGCTATAGTTAATAACTTAGATAATAGTAACTAGAATAACTAGTTCCTTAATTTTTGTTCTAATATTATAATAAGCAATAATTAAAGCGAGTTTATTAACTATAAGACTTTATTAACACCTATTATAATAAGGATATTAGGAGGGACTATCTATTATATAACCGGCAAAGGAATAGTGTATATACCCTTATTAATAAACAATAACAGTACTTACATAGTAGCTACTAAGGCCTTCTTTATATCCAAATTACCTTATAAACTCCTTTTGGAATTAGCTCTTAAGAAGTATAAGTAGCTCTATATTAGACCTAATAAGGAAATAAGTGGTTATATAATTTAGAGGTACTTAGATAATTTAATTATAGGCAGAGCGACGTATATAAACGGTCTATATATAACTTAACTAGCTTTAAAGCCTTAATATATTACGCACGCTACTGTATAGCAGCTTAATATTAATATACTATATTAGCGTCTTAGCTATATAGGTAAGGATATACCCTAAAAGGTGGCTAAAATGGGCGACTTTAACCTTATAGGTATACTAACTTAATATAAGGCCTATTACCTAGCGATGGTAAAGCGCTAGGTTTCTTAAACTATACCTATACTATCTTAGCGGCCATTTAAACGTGTATATACTAATACTTTTTACCTTACCCTAGAGGGAGTCGGGGGTAATAAGTATATAGTAATCTTTGTAGAAGCGCACGCTAGATATATATACGCCTTCTTTAGAACTAAGAAGATAATTGCTATAGAGAGGCTTTAAGAGCTTAATAATCTAGTATATAACTAAACTAGATAATATATCGGCTTGCTTATAATTAACGGCGGTAGAGAATTTAGCATTAAAGAGCTTACTAAATACGCTAAATTAATAGGTATAAACGTACTATATATGGCTCCCTATACTTTTAAGCAGAATAGAAAACCTAAACGTATTAGAGGCATTATATTAGGTATAGCTAGATTAATAATAATTAAGGCTAATCTACTAGAATACCTATAGGACAAAGCTTATAAGATAGCAATTTAAATTTAAAATAGAATACCTTTTGGAAAAGAGACCAGATTACCGTTTTAAATTAACACTAAGTACTATAACTAGCCGTTTAAAATGCGTATACTAAATATATTATATCTACGATATTATAGTATAACTGCCTACGCCTATATTAAAGGATTAGAGAGTGTATAGTTAAGAAAGCTGGCTTTATAAACTAAGAAAGGACGTCTAGTTAATTATAAAGGTAATAATAATTATATCTATTAGGTCTAGATACTAACTAAAAATAAGGTTATATAGTTACGCGATATAATATTTAATAAGGCTCTAGATTTACTAATTACTACACTAAAGAATAAGCTTACTATATAGGAACTAGAGCTAGAGCTACTACTAAAACCATAAGGTGCGACTACTCCTATAATTACTATAGTTACCTATCCTGCTATAAAAGTACTAGAAGAAAAAGAACTCTATATAGGTAAATTAGAAGGACCCTATACTTCTAACTTAGTACTAAAAGAGCTAGGCCTAAAAGGGGCGACACTATAGTCGTCTCCTTTATTAGAACTAAGTCTATTAACTTAGTTAAGTTAGTTATTAAGTTAGAGCCCCTTAACAGAGTTAGGGGACTCCTTAGTATTAGCACTAGTCTTTAAAAGGGTAACTAACCTATATAGAGATATGCAATGGTACGCTACTATATTTTAAATAACCAATATATTTACTATAAAGGACGCAGCTATGGCGCTATAAGCCTTTAAAAAGGTAGCCTGGTAGTTAACTGCTAATTTACTCCTAGTAGGTAAGGAGAGTATAATACCGTTAATTACTAAGAGTAATAATAAGGACTATAATAGTTAAGATAATATTAATTTAGATAATAATAGAGTCTACTAAATTAACTAATAGCTTAAAGGGGGTATAGAGATAGAAGCTGCTAAAGCAGAGAAGCTTCCTATTAGAGTAAATACTTATAGCTAAAAAAAAAAGAAGGTCTCTTATATAGCGATCGCATTCTTATCCTATATATAGATACAGTTAGCTCCTTAGAAACCCTATCTAAAAGCTCTATATAAGATTAAAATACCGCGAATATTAAAGGAGGTTCTATAGTTACTAGAAGCTCCTTACTAATATTAAGCGCTAATAGTTAAAATAACTTAACACTAAAAAGCTGTTATGGAACCCTACCGTAGGGGCCTCTATAGGAGAGCCCCGTGCTCGTATATACACCTCGCGTATAGCTTATATTAGCTACGCGTAGGTATATCACCTCCTTACGCCCTCGACCCTTACGATCAATCGCGTAACGTCTTATAGACTCCTCGAATACATACGCTCTGTAGCCATTACCCTCGTTCCATAACATTACGTTGCGCCTTTTTACTATTAACGCTTAGCCTATAACCAATTTTACGTCTCTATAATACTATAGGCGCTGCTAGAAGCAGCGTATCTACGAATTACCTTACTTTATACTTCTAAGGAACCTATAATAGTAAGACGATATTTCTTACTAGCTACTATATTAAACCTAAAGAATAATCCAATACCTATACTTAACCTATAACGCCAATTAATCCTAAAAGAATTCGATTTATTAGCCCTAACCCCTAAGGAAATAGATACCGATAATGTCTTATCTTTTATTAACTATATAACTACGGACAAGTAAATAGAAGGGCTATTACCTATTAAAATTAAAATATGAGACGCCGAGATATTTGCAAAAATGGTAGCACGAAACCCTAATAAATACTACCGCCTTCTATAGAACTACTACCTAAAGCTTACACGAGCTAAGATGCGTATTACTTAAGATCGCGATATTATCTAAGACCTATAAGCTTATAAGGCGCTCGCCGATAACATATATTAAGAAACTAAAGACAACCTCCGCGTATCTAAACGCGATATCTAACAGTTAAAGAAGAATAAGATTGCACTAATTGCTATAGTCACTGAAAAAGAAGGCACAATTAAATACCTATAATCTTAGCTTAATAAGCATATTTATAACAACACTAAACACCAATAAATATATCTACCCCATCAGCCTCCGCAATATTAAATAGAAAGCGCCGCTAAACAGGTAATATGTTAATAATTAAATTGCCTATTCCCACTATAAATATAACATTAGTTAACCAGCGGACGCCTATTTAAATACTAACTGGGGTATCCGCTAAGCGGATATTAAAGGAAAAGAAGGTTAGAGTTATTCTAGAGCATTTATAGGAGTAGCGATGGTCCTTTAGTGACCTCTCTTTAGCGTAGCTACAGCTTAGTATTAATAAAAGATAAGGCGTAAGAAATAACAAGGCGGAAAAAAAGAAGAAGGAAAAAAAGAAGGTAAAGGGGCTTATTGCTACCCTTCTAAGGGATAAAGAAATCCGTAATACAATTATAGAGATTATAGATATCCATTCGGAGCTAATTAATATAGTTATAAATATCCTTCGTAAAGAGCTTTATAATCTTTAGTAAAAGATGGTTATCTTTAGCCTATAGAAGTTAGATCTAGAGTTTAAAGACGTTTAACTCTTATAGGGTTATAATGTAATTAGCTAATATACCCCTCTACTCTACTAACTAATAGAAGAATTATTAGTATAATTAAGAACTAATAAATTGCGAAATCCGCACCTAGGGCAGGTCGTTCTTCTTACGTCTATTCTTTTATTAGGCCGCGCTTAAAGCTTTACTAACTATTTTACTTAGCTTCTTAGTCTTTATCTTTAAGGCATAGGTATAAAGCATTAGGTTCTATTACTGCTTTATAGACTAGGGCTTATTAATAGATATATAATACTTAACTACTAAAAGATAGAATTAGCTAAACGCTTTAAGGAAGGTTATAATACCAGTGGCGATTTACACTTAATATTTAATATCAATACAATATGTTCAATACTAGGGAGCTCTTGCTGCACCCGGCCCAAAAAGACTAAAACCAACCAAAAGAACCCTGAAAAACACCTAGAGAATCCCCCTAAGATGTATGCATTACAGGGGAGGCATATATTAAACGACGGTGGTTCGTACTCGCGCGCGACCGCTAGAACCACGCCTAGCAATAGCCCTCTATAATAAAGATGGGCGAATACCACACTATAAAGCGGAAATACCTTTATTAAGAAGGCATTTAATAAAATATAAAGCCTATTAGACGCATCTAGTATCCAGAATTGCGGGGGAGTAACTATTAGCTATAACGATCTAATGTAGCTAGTGAATGGCTCCGCCAGTCTAGTGAACTTTAGGCCCCCCTCTAGCAAACCCTTAATTAAATCCTCCAATAGCTAAGCAAAATTAAAAATAAATAAAAACCCCCCTTACCGGCGAACCGCACCTGGGCCGCTATAGCTACGCTTCCACAGCATAGGGAACTTACCCCCCTTAAGATAATAACCGGGTATATAATTATAATATAACTAAATACGGAAAAAGTAGAGGGGCTTAGGGGATAATTAGAAATAGAAGTCCTTATAGAGATCCGTAAAGAGGTTTACGACGCTATTATAATCCGTTACCTTAGGAGCGGAGATATTAGAGTCACCCTAAAGAACTAATAGGTAAAGGAACGAGCCGTAAGGGTAGGAGATAGGCTAGGAGAACGTATTAGCATAAAAGTACTCTATAAGGATTACCTAGTTAAAGTCCTAGCGGTTCCTATAAGCCTTAGGGTAGAAAAGGGACGCTAGGCGGATAATATAGCAATTATATAGGAGATAGTAAGATAAACGAAACGCCTTATACTAGGACTTAAGATCACCCAAATCTAATAGCTTTAATAGGAAAATATAAACTAAGCAAATAATAAGAACAACGAGAGAATATAAGGGTCGCTAGAGACTTGCTAAGGAGATACCGGTCGATTATATAGCTCCCTTATTATTAGCACACATATACTAGGAATATAAAAACTCCTTATTTAAAAAGGAATAATTATAAATGGCCTTATATATAATGCAAGGCTTTATAACTATAGACTACGCCTAGAATAATACTACCGCTATATATAATAGGGACACACCCAATCTACATACGCAGCATAGGTATGCTACGGCCACTGTATAGGTCCCTATAATATAAAACACTGCTTAAATTAAGACTAAATAAAATGCGTAAACTGCTACTAAAGCACATATAAGGCGTGGGAGAGAGAAGACTATATTAAATATAGGAGATAAAAGGTAAGGGCTTAATAGCTACGGGAATAACTGCACGCTAGGTTATATAAATGGAAATAATAGGCAATAAGCTAGGGGGACGCAGGTGCCTTCCTAGCGTTTCCTACCTTTAGTACTAGGGGGCTAGGCTAGCTATCCTAAGCCTTAATAGGCTAGAAGCGGCGCCGCGTAATATTACTAGACTAAATAGGGATATAAGGGTTATAGGGGACATAAGGGAGAGGACGCCTTATAGGAAGACCTCTATAGACAGCTATAGTAAGCTTAAGACCAGGATAATTAAGAATTAGATTTAACGCGGTAAATATAACATTTATAGCCAACCTATAAAGGGTATATAGCCAGTTAGTAAGAATAGGGGAGGAACTAGAGATAATAATAGATTTAGATATAGAAGCGCTAGTAAGAACATAAGATACGGGAATAGAAAGCTCTATATAAAATAAGTAGTAACTAGGGAATAGATATAAGAGATAGAAGTTCTAAATATCCTAGAGAAAGTAGAAACGGAAGAAGTGAGGAATAAAGGAGAGACGAAGGACCCTCGCTGGGGGTCCGCCACCTATCCATTATATAGTACAACTGCGGCAACACAAACCACCGTCTTATAAGGCCTTTACTAGATAGTTTAGACCTAGAGAAATACTATATCCTTACCATATAAGAGCCGTACTATAATACCTATATATAATTAATATACTGCCCCTAAGGATTTTAGCTCCTATACGAACCAAAAGCAGCCATACGCGTATGCTTTATGATTAGTAAGGCTATTAGCCTGTCCTTATAGTTATAGCAGGCAGTTAACCTAGATATTGCAGTTATAATAATTTAGATATATAGGGGACTAATATAAATTATTAATGTATATAACCCTAGGGTCGAAGGGGTCCTATAAACAGAGAATATTATATTAGTAATAAGCTTACTAGAAACTAAAGGCATAGAGTTTATTCTACTAGGAGACATAAACCTCTACCACCCGCGGTAGGGGGGTATGTATATTGCTGCTAAACGATAGGTAGAGTGCCTACTAAAAGCTATAGACACCTAGGGCCTTAAGTTAGCTACCCCCTTAGGAGCAACTATATGGCAATGAGGAACCTCTAGAAGTACAATTGACCTTATATTTATAGACGAAGGCCTATACTAGAGACTTAAAAGGTATAACCCTAAAGAAGAATAGGCACTTGCGTTAGACTATATCCCCATCTAGATATAGCTAGATTTAGATATTAAGGCGCAATTAAGTAGTAAAAGATATGCAATAAGGAAGCTTAAGACAGATAGTTTCTATAATATAGTTAAATAATAACTTTAAGACCTAAAAGAAATCTACCTAATACCAAACGAGCGAGGCTTATTAGCCACCCCTAAGGAAATCAACTAAAGACTAGAAAGGATCTAGGCAGTAATTAAAAACGGGCTAGAAGAGCACTGCCTGGTCTTAAAACCGGGCCCCTATAC
>Ga0307515_10017783_pt1 | contig 12927 bp, 8 predicted proteins | sample 17_EM_MG_FD_194513 | JGI IMG/M metagenome (GOLD analysis project Ga0307515, IMG submission 194513) | Populus trichocarpa ectomycorrhiza microbial communities from riparian zone in the Pacific Northwest, United States - 17_EM | ecosystem: Host-associated > Plants > Roots > Unclassified | place...
GTGTTCCATTGTCGAGCTGCTGGAGGAGTTGAAGAAACTGGGTGATTGGGCGGGGATGCACTTCTTCGTTGGTTATAAGTGTGGTGGGGGTGGCTATAGGGTGTGGGATCCGAAAAGGAGGGCCACGGTGGAGTCCAGACCACCTGTGTATGGGATCGAGTTTTGGGGGTGAGGATCGGCGGTAGCTAGACGGACAACAGGGGGCAGGTGGGAGCTCTGGGGGAGGACCGGATGAGGGAAATACCGAAGAGGCAGAGGAGGATGGCTGGGATGGGACAAGGTGGGGTAGATTGAGCAGCGAGTTGCTTCCCTTGGAGTTCTTGCGCTCGGCGCAAGGTGACGGCCTGGGTACTTGAGGTGGAGTGGAACACTCACCAACACACCCCCATCTTTTTCCCATGTTACGTAGTGTTACGGACTGTTCCTTTGTGTTGATTACGGACTGATGACCGCATATGCCCGATGATGTCATCAATGACTCATTGTCTTTCTCGGACGTTCTATGGTGTTCCATTTCCCTTATGTATATAAACGACGACACTGGGGGACTACCAACCTCATTCGACCTTGCTACTAAAATACAAGTCGTCGTTTCCTTCCCCATCTCTTCATCTTAAGGCGTCCCTTGAGCTCTGAAGACTTAGTGTCCTGCTCGTATACCTCTACTCATTACAGAAGGTCGAATTACCCTTCGAGCACCACACTACTTCCCCGCAAGCGACTCTTGCCCACCACGCCGTACTGCATCCCCACCCGACCCCAGACCATTGTCTGGCTCACCTGGGACCACAACCGTCGTTGTTGGAGACCCTCACAAACACCAACCGGAATTATCCTCCTGATCTGCGACAGCCACTGTTCCCCTCCCCACGTCCTCGCCATCTTTTAAACTCTTGGTCACTCTACCTTCGAGTCTATCATGGCACAAATTCCCCAGTTCAACCCCCCAAACCCCGCAGCAGCAGCGAATGCCGAGTGGGCGACGTATTCCCAAGCAGTAGCTGCCTTTGCTACACAGGTCACCAACAACATTAACAACATCAACCCAACCTTAGTGGTTGAAGGAGAACCAGCCCAATATACCGCAGCACCCACCACCCCAACTGCACGACTTGTAGCAGCGGGATTAGTCACAGGGTGGCTACACCGTATCCAAGCACAACATGCCCAATTGGTGGCAGACCAAGCAGCAGCGGTGGCCCAACAGACCGCCGTCACCGCAGCTGTTAATGCTGCAGTAGCTGCAGCAACAGCACCAGGAGCAGCACCACCCCAACCCCAAGCACAACCCCAAATCCCCGCCAATGTTACCGCTCTCCTCGCTATGGTAAACCAATTACTTGGACAACAATTGAATGCCCCGGCAATTCCCCCTGCCCCTGCTCAACCACGTTATAAAGCCGCTCTCCCCTCCAAGTTCACAGGAATTATCACGGAATCTAGGGGATTCCTGAACAAATGTGAAAACTACTTCGTTTTAAACCCAATGAACGATGAACAAAGGATCAGGTTCGCTCTCCAACTAATGGAAGGAGATGCAGACCATTGGGCTGCCACGTCCCTCGATGCGTTTCAACGCCCCCAACCTCCCAATTGGACCCTTAATTGGGTCCTCTTCAAAATCCATTTCAATCAGAGGTTTGGCGACGCCCAAGAACAAGAGAGGGCCCACCAACTACTATTGAATGGTAAACTAGTCCAAACCACCAGTGTCAGGAAATACGCCGATCTAGTGGTCGATACTTGCCAGAAGGCCGGATGGAACGATCCAGTCCAATGGAAGTCGGTACTACGCAACGGCATGAAACCGGAGGTTGCCAAACTTCTTGCCCCCCATCTCGCCCTCCACTGGAATGATTATCTCGCTCTCGCCATCTCTACAGATGAAGAACTTCAACGTCTGAAAGGGCATGAAAACAAGGCCGCCCAGAAAAAGAAAGACGCCCCTTCCAATCAGACATCACAAAAGAAAGATCCCAATCGTCCCGACAACTCAAAGTTCAAGTTGTCGGATGTCGAGAGGAAGGAACATCTCGATGGGGGCCTGTGCTTCAAGTGTCATCAGAAGGGACACAACTCCACCAACTGCAAGAATACCCGAACTGTTTATAGTGAGGTCAAAGGAAAAGGGCAAGTGGCCAATATCGAGACAGAGGAACCCAAGGAGGAAAAAGAGGATTTTCCAAAGAGCGACTGAAGACCTCCACTCCAGCCGCTCTCCCTATGCGAACTTTCCATCCCCAACATGTAGATAAGAACGTTTCTGAATGCAGTGTCATCGTTTCAACTCTCACTGCGTCAGACCCAATTAAACCATTTCTACTCCCAGTTCGCATACAGGAGGACCCCCTCTCTTCTCATACCCCCTTTTCCTACCAAGAATCAGCGTTCGTTGACTCTGGAGCAATGGGAAATTTCATACATCCCCGGTTAGTCACCCAACTCAACATTCCAACCCATCCCCGCCCCAACAAACTTCGTCTCCATACGGTCACTGGAAAAACCTTCTTTACGGTCGAACAACGGGTTAAAGTGACCCTCATAACTAAACATGGACACGAAGAAGTTATTACCTTGGATGTAGCCCCGGTGGGAAAACACAACATTATACTGGGATTACCATGGTGCACATTCCATGAAGTACAGTTTGATTGGAATGCACAAGACATCACTCAATGGTCACCCGCGTGTGAAGGAAGGTGTTTCCCATCACACATCGTCGCCCCACTACACGTACAGCTTCTATCCCCAAACGCCCAAATTCCAACAAGAACTACGGAGGGGGCTATCGGATACGATCTATCGTCAACAGTCACTTGCACAATTCCCCCTTCTCACCGACAAATAGTCCCTACGGGATTAGCGATTCAACTGCCCGAAAATACTTACGGAAGGATTGCCCCACGTAGCGGATTAGCGACTAAACATTCCATCGACATCGCTGCCGGAGTCATCGATCCTGACTACCGAGGAGAAATTAAGGTCGTCATGGTAAATAACAGACAACAACCCTACGTGGTGGAGACTGGTCACAGAATCGCACAACTCATTCTGGAAAATGCGACCCTCGAAGACATCATCGTCAAACAGGGACTATCTCAAACCGAGAGACAAGAGAGTGGTTTTGGCTCCACGGACATATACGCCATCGAACCCCCACCGGAAATGGAAGAGGATCTTGTCGACATCTACGCCATCTCTCTGGGACATGCTGCTAGTACCAAGCTCCGTCCACAGGAGGAAAGATATGAAGCGTTACGGTCATGGATCCCTCCAGAATACCATGACTACTTAGATGTTTTCGATGAGGACCTTGCCATGTCAAAGTGCCCCCCTCATCGTCCTGACTACGACTTCAAAATTCATCTCACCGAAAATGCCAAACTACCCCCGCCTGCCAGACCTTATCAATTGAGTCGTCAAGAGAGGGAGATCCTCAAAGAATGGCTGGACGGTATGGAACAAACGGGAATGATCACACGGTGTAATAATCGAACCCCAACCGCTGCCCCCGTCTTCTTTGTGGGAAAGAAGGATGGATCTAAGAGACCTGTCATCGACTATCGACGTCTCAATGACATTACCGTCCGGGATTCATACCCATTACCTCGAATAGATCAAATTATGGATCAGGTCAGAGGATCCAAGATCTTCTCAAAGTTCGACATGAAATCAGGGTACAACCAACTACGAATCAAAGAAGGGCAAGAATGGTTAACGGCGTTCAATACCCCAGAGGGACCATATCAGATGAACGTCATGACCTTCGGATTCATGAACGCACCACCGGCATTTCAAAGATTTGTAGATGATCACATCTATAAGAAACCGGAGTTGGTTAATCACTTGGTTGGGTACCTGGACGATGGAAATGTCCACAATTCGTCCCTGGAAGAACACATCACGACGGTCAAGAACTTTCTCCATCGTTGCCGAGAAGCAGGAGTAACCCTGAACCCCAAGAAATGCGAGTTCCACAAGGACAGGATTGACTTCCTGGGAGTGGAATTGTCGGACCAGGGCTTTGAGATGGAACGTGTTAAAGTGGATGCCATCCGCGAATGGAAACCCCTGCGTAATGTCAGAGCAGTAAGAGAATTCACCGGATTCTGCAATTTCTACAGAAGATTTGTCAAGAACTTCGCGGAAATAGCACGACCTTTACACGACTTGACCCGACAGGACCAAAAGTGGGAGTGGGGACCTAGACAACAACACGCGTTCCAAACCCTCAAAGATGTGGTCTGTGCTGCCCCCGTACTCATCCACGCCGATCCCGACGAATGCTTTCGTGTCGAGACTGACACATCGAACTATGCATACGGTGCAATCCTTTCACAAAAGGGAAAACAGGATCAGAAACAACACCCCGTGGCGTTCTTTTCGAAGTCCATGACACCTGCCGAGAGAAATTACGGGATTTCCGATAAGGAGGGACTGGCCATCATAAAGGCACTACAACACTGGCGACACTGGCTGGAGGGTACCAAGATTCCTATTGAGATCCTGACGGATCACAAGAACCTCCAATATTTCACCAAACCACGAGTGTTAAACCGACGACAACTTAGATGGATGGACCTCCTAAACCACTACAACTACGTCATCTCATACCGACCGGGCAATAGGAATGGGGCAGCGGACGCCTTATCAAGAAGGGAGGAACTCATGCCGGAAAACCTGGAGGAGGAACAACCCACGACATTGTTCCCTGCGGAACGTTTCAAGGAGATCGCCGCCGAAATTGCACAACTGGACGATCAAGAGTACATCGACGTCATAATCGCGGTCATACAGGAGACCATAATGTCAGATCAGCAGATCCAGGATCAGATCCGGTCCCTCATCCCCATTCTCCAGTTACCCGACTATGTTGTCGTCTATGATGGACTGCCTCATAAGGACGATCGCGTGTACGTACCGGACGATACAGACATCAAGGCCGCCATACTATGACTCTATCACGATTCTCCGATTGCTGGTCACCTGGGTCAAACAGGAACGATGGAATTGATCCGCAGAACGTATTGGTGGCCGAAACAAGCCACTGACGTTGTGAATTACGTCAAGGGGTGTCACACATGTGCCCAACACAAACATCGGAACCAACCAACAGCGGGTACCTTACAGGTATTGCCCACACCCAATGGACCATGGGAGTGGACCCAATCGGATCACATCACGGGACTACCACGGTCACACGGTTATGACGCCATTTATGTCGTCATGGATCGCCTCACGAAGATGTCACACTTCATCCCTACACACACCACGGCCACGGCGGAGGAGTTGGTACAGCTCCACCTAAGACACGTGTGGAAACACCACGGGGTACCCCGAGTACACAATACGGACAGGGGTTCTCTATTCACGGCGGATTACACTCGGCGCTTCTTCAAAGCGCTCAATATCGATCAGAGGTTTTCGACGGCATATCACCCACAGACACAGGGCCAGGTTGAGAACAACAATAAATGGGTGGAGACCTACATCCGGATGTTCTGTAACCACCAACAGAACGATTGGGCAAATCTCTTACACACGGCGGAGTTTGCATACAACAATCACCACCACCCTTCAATAGGAATGTCTCCCTTTAGGGCCAACAATGGGTACGATATGACGTTGACAGGAGAGGGCCCCACACAAGGCAGGGACATCCCGTTGAGATTGGCAACCCTGTCACGATTGCACACACGTTGCAAATTGTGGCTGGAACAGGCACAGAAAAGGCAGACGGTACAATACAACAAAAAGAAGAGGGACACACCACCTCTCAATGTGGGCGATCGTGTGTGGTTGGATTCAACGGACTTGGTCACCGACCGCCCCTCACCCAAATTGGAGGCTCTCCGATTCGGCCCCTTCAAAATAGAACAGGTCATGGGACCGGTCACCTATAGATTGGAGGTACCCCCCACGTGGAAGGTCAATAAAGTCTTCCACCGAAGCAAACTCTTCCCTGTCATCGAGGACCAAATTCAGGGACAACCGATACACCCAAACATACCGGCACGGGTTGACATGAGAATGAACGAACAGGGGATTCCACTTATAAACCCCCCACCTCCCCCACAAAGACGTTAGACCCCAAACGAACAACAGATGCCGCCCCACCTCTACCGCGCCAGACCCACCAAACCCCTCCCATATTCCAACAACAACCCTCGACCCTCTCGTACCCAAAACATTATACGCCGTCATGGCTACGAACCCAACCCACCCGCCGCCGAGTACCACGCTCTCCCCGCCTACGAACAAGACCTCCGCCACTACGCTGTCACCCGAGCTACAAGACCCCGCCCCGTCAATTACCAAAGGCCCCTTGGAAGTTTCCTCAACCCCATCGAGATTGTGGAACTGGTGCCCGACCGAACACCGCGCCCGTACCGCCAACGCGGACTCTTCGCCGAACAATTCTATCATGCCCCCCCCCGCGATGATATAGAGAAGGTGCTCATCGTTCACCCACAGGGCAGGCAACTTCGGGCCCCTGACGTCACCCACCTCCTCGACCTCGCGATCCTCGCACAAGAACTCCAACACCGGTACCGCTACTTGACCCTTGCCGAGATTATATACCTCGCCGATGAGTCTGCCGATCTGTGGAACAGCAGGCCCCACACACAGGAGAATCTGAACGCCATCAGAACGGCGATTAGGGAAACTTGGTTGGAGAGAAGTATACGCATCGGGACGATGCGTCATTGAGAGGGGGAACTGGAACACTCACCAACACACCCCCATCTTTTTCCCATGTTATGTAGTGTTACGGACTGTTCCTTTGTGTTGATTACGGACTGATGACCGCATATGCCCGATGATGTCATCAATGACTCATTGTCTTTCTCGGACGTTCTATGGTGTTCCATTTCCCTTATGTATATAAACGACGACACTGGGGGACTACCAACCTCATTCGACCTTGCTACTAAAATACAAGTCGTCGTTTCCTTCCCCATCTCTTCATCTTAAGGCGTCCCTTGAGCTCTGAAGACTTAGTGTCCTGCTCGTATACCTCTACTCATTACATGGAGGAAATGGAGAGAGGTTGGTATTTCGTACTGGATCAGGGGGAATCAAAGAAGGAGAATTGTGAAAAGATACGTATCGATATTGTGACTTCGTTCCTCGTATCTGGTGGACCTGCTCGAGGAGTTGAAAGGCAGTGGGCTATCGGGTACTAATGGAAGCTGAGCAACGGAGGCAGGTTGGCAACTATACTGGCTCAAGGAACCCTGAACTCACAAATGAGTGCATTCATTTTTGCGGTGAGTAACAGGGTAAGGTGGTATCTTGTATTGCACATGCAAAATCGCCAACGGTCCTTGCTCCTCAAGTGGCGTCGTGTAGTAGCATAGTTTGTAGAGTAGTACTCCCAGCGCCCACACAACTAGAGCTCTGTCAGGCACCAGCCGCTGAACGCTGCTACCACCCACCAGATTTCTCATCAATTGGTCTCCTTAAGTATGGGTCAACCATCTTGGGAGCGCGGTATTATAACGTCATGTGTTGGTTCAAGTCATCCTCTGGTGCTCGGATTTCGGCGGTTGTGGTCAGTGGACGGGTAACTGCCACAGCCAATCTAAAGTCACAGAGTTTAAATGACGTAGCGGATGCGTGAAGGATGTTCTCGACCTATTTAGCCTCATAAATTAATTAAATGATGGAATGATGGAATCAGCCCATGAGTAGAGAAATAGACCAAGGAAAAGGATGAATGGAAGGGGATGTAATGGCGCGGGTCGGAGATTGTGCGTTGCCACCACACCCTCACATACATCCACGAATATTTATAGAATCTCAGCTCCAGTGAGATGTTCTCACGGGCGTCCGTTCATCATGTCGATAATGCCACCAGGCTTCATCTCCTTGGGACTTAAATCAATGCTACATACTTCACAAACCATGGTTCGGCTAAGGCTCTAGCTTTTCCATTGCCCAATGGTATGCCCACCCTCGCGACTTGGAGAGATAGGATCGTGTTGTGGAGGGTCGCTCGTCCTGGACAATATTAAAAGTAGATGCGTGCGGCAGGTGGCCACGATGTATGCGAGCAATAGGAACCACAACGAAGAGGGGGACAAACGGCAACCTTTATTAACCACATGGCGACAATGGCTAGCATCGAGCCAACACATGTACCAGTACATGATAGAATAAGAAACAACCTTTAACAGACGATTACGGTATTCATGCTAAAATAGCCCTCCTCATCTCTAGTGCTTCGTGTATCATCAGAAACCCACACACCAATATCATCGAGAGCAGCCCGGACTGGAGTTCAGCTGACTTCCCTTCCACGTACAAAACTACTCCTCAACCCTTGCTATTCTACACGAGGTTCTTTGATGCTACTTGAAAAACCAGTTCTCTCGCGCTTCAAGGGAACCACTCGCGGACAAGCTACCAAACCGATATCTCCGTCCATTATCTTCGCCTCTACAACACCTAACTGCTATCCCCTGTTCCCCTCTCTTTTCTGGCTTCTGCGATTGTTGCCTTAACAATCTGCAGGCCCGTCTTGTACGAGACCATGGCAATCCACTCGTGGTGATATACTCGAGTCTAATATCACGACGCATATTCATGAGAGATTGGTGACGCAGAGTCATAGGCTGTCGCTATTACTCATTCCCTCGGGACACTGTAAGTAGCTATCTGTCCTCTCCGTTCATCACAAGGTTGCATCCCATTTGTCTCCACCCTGACCTCACATTCTTTCGACGGTGCATACTGTTCCCTCTGTTCACACTCTGCCGCCCTTCGCCAATTGCTGATGTCTCCCTAAGAGCAAGTACGACCTTCGTCCCGCTTTCAGTCTGTTAAGGGTCATTTCTTGTTCTATCATGTACTGGTACATGTGTCGGCTTAATGCTAGTCATTGTTGCCTGGTGGTTGATAAAGGCTGCCGTTTGTCGCCGTCCACCTCGCTGTCTTCGTCGTGGTTTCTGTTGCTCGCATACATCGCACCTGTGGTTGGCATACATCGCACCCGTCGTCTTATCTACTTGTGGCTCGCATACATTGCACCCGCCGTTCGGATACATTGCACGCATCTACTTCTAATACAGTCCATATATATCCACACTTCGCGGTATCGTGAACAGTTCTATCGGCTCAAGATGCTTTCTCCCACCACATACCAGACCCATCACTTTGGGACCCACTCGAGCACTCACGGCAACCGATCATCCTCTGCACTAGATACTCGATACCCATCCAAGCTTTGGATGGTGCAAACTGGTTCGGAAATGGAGATCGAGTTTGCGTTCCGCTAATCCCGCGCTCGCTGTTCTGTTCAGCATAGAACGGAGCTTAAACACGACATCGATCAGCACTTCTGTCGCGCAGCTGCACACGACACGTCGCACGCACAAACTGGAAAATGTACGAATGTGGAACGCAGCCAGACTGCATTCGACTCAACGGACAAGCACCGTAATCTCTCTATTTTCCAGTGCCGCTTATTGTTTTTCGTCGGCCGAATGAGCAGAGAATTCGACACTTACAATGCATTTTGTGCGATTTTCTTTTTCTTACTGGAGGGACTAGGTCCTAATGAGGCTATATCTCTAGGGCACCAGTGAAGAAGCTCTATTGGTGTGATTTACTACCACAATTTCGCTATTCAGCTACACGGTGCGTTGCACACCGGTTATTCGAATGAAATCTCGTCGTCATTTTCCACCTGGAGAGAAGCAAGGGACATACCAACCACTCGGACGGGCAATGCTCCCTCGCCTAGGCGCTGTGAGCGGACCAATTCTCTAGATTGGGTGCCTGTTATTCTTACCCTCTTTCCTCCGCCTGACCAGCATTCGCAGTTCGCTCTCCTGTTACGACCTGATGATACAAGGCCATCTCTCAACAACCCATGGGTGCTGACTGGAATATTCCGACACGACATTTTGTGGTTTATTCATTATCCCAAGTACCCCGCTCGCAATGGACCTCCTACCCACAACCGCGGCCGTCTTTCGTAGTTTCGACCAATTGCACACTCCTTCTCTCGTCACCACAGATCTCGTTCACTGCGTACTCACCGCTCGTTTCCAGCACTCCATTCAGCTAGACAGCCAGCCCGCTATGCCACTGCGCACTCGACAACACAACAAGGCCATCTTCCCACTCATCACCCGACAGTAATATCCTCGACAACGGCCCTACTTACTCTCTCTTACTCTCTCCCACGATGATCAGGTGTACCTCTTCCCGCCCCCGGCGACCTTTTGCCCTTCCTCCGTCTCGCCCGCATCTTCACTTCACCCCTCGTCCTACTCGTCGAAGACAATTCAAGCGATAGCACGGTGTTCGGTGAGCAGCAGTCGCAACTCACCAGCGACCAACGGCGGAAAGTCGGCCTAAGTGAGAAGGAGCGCGAATGACCCGTAGGTTCGCAATCGAGCTACTATGGCGATCCTCCTGTCCAGAGGAATTCCGCGGGTTCCCCAGCTACAATCACCATTACTGCCCCGCCCCGTCACCACCAACGCCCGGTGTTTCCAAAAAGGTTATTGGGTGCGCATATATCGCGCTTAGTCCCTCTTCCACATTTTATCTATGTGCCCTCGACCGTCCCTGAGACTCGACCTCGTAGCCCTACCACCCTCGCCTACGAGACCATCACCCACACAAGCTTTATTGGCAGCACCCATGCTATCTATCGTGAAGCTGATCATGGACCGACATATGTGTATCGCCTTCTTTCGTTTCCCATTTGTCAACTTGGCTCACATAACATTACGCTTTCTCATTGCTTTTTTTCCAGATGACGCTCTGAATCCACCTTCATCATCGCCACCGCCGCGCTCACGCCAACACATATTCGTCGCCGGTATCGCTCTGTCAACCTCTGGCCGTCATTTTTCCTCTTCTTCCAAACACCACCCGCGGTCCGTTATTATTTGTCCATGACAGACGAAAGGACCAAGCTACTCGCCGAGCACGTCAAGCACTTGCACAACGCCAGCGACTAGCAACCCCAACCCAAGTCACACTCACCAGCACCATTGCGAACGCTACTACGACTATGACCCCATCAGGTGTCGCTCGACCGTTGTCATAGCCTTGTTCGCGTACGTCATCGTGAGCCACTACAACTCTACAGTCACCTCGAATAGACACCCTACGCTCGATGGAAATTTAGAAGTACGGGGATGAAGTGAAGGCAGACACCACGCTACACGGTGTAAATGCGGGGGATGTCCGCCCACCCACCGCGAATCCATTACCGACCCGATTCACGGCCTTCTTACCGACAGTCCCTCGTCCGCCCGTCCGCATGATATATACTTTATTGCCTAGGAAGGAGCTATACATCCTCTCGTGTTTCCTAGTTCTGCTCATCGTTGACGGACGCTCAGAATGTCCTCTTGGAACACTGGTCCTGCTTACCTGTGACTATGCGGCCTATACTCTTTGCATGTCCTAATGTCAATGTGTCATTTTTTGGCTCCTCTTCTCGTCGCTCATGGGCCCCTTTCCCCCTTGATGATCAGTCCTGAGTGCTGTAATTTGCCACCCGTCCAGCGTCCACCTTCATTTTCTATGTCGTCTAGTTGGCTTCCCTTTGTTACCCTTTTTGATAGATGTAACGCTCCAAGTTTGTTATGGCCCATGGCCGCGGTCGGCGGTCATGCTTGATCGAAGTAGATGATTTGAAGGGTCGATCTGTTCATGAATTGGTTGCAAATAGTCGGAAGCTTATTACTTATCATAGAGTGTGCTGAAAATCCTTTTAAAAGTCAAATGAAAGTACCGAATTGAACAATCCAAATGAAAGCAAATTGTAGTATTACAGCTGAACGGCAAAGAGTGCTCCTGATTTACTATCTGTACAAGGCCATTCGCACGGATGTATTGATGTTGACTACTGTGGAGTATTCCATGGTGACTGTGAACGATTTCCACCATTTCTCATAACGCTGCTGGTGTCCAATTGTCTGGTTGAAGGTAAGATGCTTCTGAGGTGCTATCACACCCGACCCCCACTCTCACATTCCTGATCTCTCGCCATATTACTCCATGCTCCGGTGCCCCCAAAAAGACAAAATCAATCAAGGAATCTATCCCCAAACCCTGGGGAACAAAAATATCAAGGTTTTTCAACCAGGAAAGATTGAATAACAAATCATGTAATGAATATGAACGCTGCCAAATCAAAGGTCTGCAATGGGTGTTGGGACCAGCGAAGGATTTGGACATTTGAACAGGACAGGAAGCGGAGATAGTCCATTGAACAGCCCGCCAACTGGGACCACCCAGTGTGAAGCGATGTCGCAGTTTGGAGCAATGGCCAAGCTTTCTAAAACTCTCTACCCCCCTTCTCTGCCCCCGTCCCCTTGATGATTCAACTCCAAGGCCTATCAATGGTGCATATGCAACCTTCATCTCGAAGGCGCAGGCGCGCAGGTCCTCGCCTATTGCCACCACATGACCAACTCCATATATCCCTTCATCATTCTCGCAACCCATTCGCTTTCTCAGGACACCAGGACCATCATCAAGACCTACGGTCGCTTCGGAACGGAAGGACGGTTTCGCCCGAGGGTGGTGTGAGGGGCTCAATATGGTCATAGCCACTCGGATGAGACTATTTAGGTCCAAGGCCAACGGTTTAATTCGATTGTTTCAAATTCGACAATTCTGCAGATCTTGGACTCGAAGAACCCTTACAGGGCACGTGGACGTGGCGCTCAGTGGCGGTCCACCGAAATTGCCCTTCGGATTACCTGCTCGGTCTGAGCAGCGGAGAGCGCTGCAGTAGGAGAAGGAAGATGCGGCAACGGGAGTTCGAGACACTTGATCCTAATGATCCAGGGACCTCCGGTGGGTAGCCTGACAGGTTTGACAGGATCAGTCACTGATTGGAAATTACCGGTAAGTCACGCAGTCAAATTCGATGACGACTCCGTGACAGCTAAG
>Ga0307515_10017784_pt1 | contig 12926 bp, 6 predicted proteins | sample 17_EM_MG_FD_194513 | JGI IMG/M metagenome (GOLD analysis project Ga0307515, IMG submission 194513) | Populus trichocarpa ectomycorrhiza microbial communities from riparian zone in the Pacific Northwest, United States - 17_EM | ecosystem: Host-associated > Plants > Roots > Unclassified | place...
AAATCACCACTCATAGTTAACTTGTCGCTTACTGTAATATTTTTTGGTCACCTCTAGTGATTAGAAAATCAAGATCCGAGTTTTTTATCATAAAAAAACATAATTTTCTAGTCATTTTTACCGGAAAACAACTCAAAAATACCATAATAACCTACATAAATCACTTACCAACCCCAAAATCAATTAAAAAATAATCAAATAAAAAAATTTAAATGAACCCTGATTTGCTTTTTTTCAACATGTTTATAGAAAAAATCTATTACCATCAAACCACTCTCGTTGACATCAACATTTACCTTTTTTATTGTTTGAAGGTAACCAACAAAAAACTCTTTTTTTTTTTTTAATCATTTTCAATGTTTTTTTTTTCAAATTAAAAGACCGAATAAACAAGATAAATTTTTAGACTAAAATTACAATTCTAAAAACTATAAGAACCGAAAACACAAACAAAGAAAGATAGAGGGACTAAAAAGAACTTTTTTCAATGAGTTTGAAATTAACCATGGAATGTTTTCTTATTTAACACTTTGGTCCTATTTTGTTAATTTTTTTTTCTTTCTCTAGTAAATAATAAAAAATTGATCAATAGTTGAATCTAGAAGATCACAATTAAAAAACAAAAAATTTGACGGGAAAAAAAGGAATCGTGAGAGACACGCCACTTCAATCTCCTTAAAAACATATCATTTACATGAATTCTCTCATTTTCCCTCACCTTAAACCACGGGGTTGAAAGCAATTCTCTAAATTCCTCATTTAAAAAAATGAAGTTTTATCATTTGTATGGATATATTTATATTTTCTTTCATATGCTATTTTATCACTTTTTGGACAAAAATGCCTCTACAATCACTAATTGAAAAAACTAATTTCCAAAAGTCTAAAAAATAAAAAACTAATTTTCCAAAGGCAAAAGGAATAAAACTTGAAAAGCCAAGAAAAAACCTAGAAAACCTTAAAGCATAAAAAAAATGTCTAAGAAATAAAACAAGTTTTGCATAACATGGATTTTATATATTTTTTAGAGTTTATTTCAATGTTTTCTCGATGTTCCAAGTTTTTATTAATATTCCAAGTTTTTCAATTTTTGTGGCTATTTTAATTTTATTGTTTTTTCTAGGCATTTTAAGTTTTGATAAGTTTTTTGAAAAACAAATTATGCAAGGGCTGTATATATTATAAATATTATCTAAAAATAAATATTTTATTTTATTTTTAAAAATAAACTTAATCTATATAAAATACAAAAAAAAAAAAAGTATAGATGAATCATACTAACCTCTTAAAACCTTAGATAAATACAATATAAATAAAAAAATAATCTCTACTTCGAAAAAAGGCTAAATAAGCTCAAAAAACACAAAGAAAGAGCATTAATTAAAATATCAATTTAGAAATTATTTAAAAAACATATAAAAAAAGTGTTAATTAAAAACATTAAAAAAAAAAAAAAGAAACAAGCCATGTACTAAGTTTTAAGTAAAATCTTCTATGTGCTTAAAGAAAAAAAAATTATATTTGTTGGGTGCACATGTTAATTAGTGGTAACCATCCCACATTAAAAAGAAACGAAATGGAAATTTGTTTCCCCATGGTTGAGCAAAAGAGATAAGCTACAAGCTTTGGATGATGCGCTCAAATTGTTAAATACTTCCACTAAATAAGCTGATAGAACTATATATTTACTCAAGTATTTCTTTTGTCAATTGCATATATTAAATCTAAGAGACTCATTAACAAATATCCAAAATACCTTTGGTCTGAACTAATGAATAAGAAATTAAAAACATTACTCTAATTCATTTCTTAGTTTTATCACAAGTTATTTAATAAAAATTAATTGAAATATTGTGACTCAAAATTAACAATTATTTAACACAAGTTATGTTATTCCTAACCTTAATCTATTTTTTCTAGGAAACTTCATAGTATTTTCTTTCATTGGAACGTAGATCCAGAGAATCATGAGCAGCATAAGAAATAATAATTCCCTCCCATCCCAAATCCCTACCCCTAAAATCAATGCATAATTGATGACATTGTAAAGAAATGGGACAAGGCAAAAGCTGGTCTAGTATGCCTTGAATTGGTTCGGAGTTCAAAAACAAATGCCAACACTTGGCGGTGGGATGAATCACTTAATTTATTTTTCTAATCTCACTCTAATATTGGATCAGAAACTTATCATTAATGTAATTATACTATGGGCGAATGAAGGTAATACGGTCCTCTAACATCAATCATTTAATGAATAGCTTAGGGAAAGTAATGTTAACAAGTTTCGTCCATATCAAAACCATGTGCAAGAAAGTTTTGTTTTTGTTTTTTTTTTTTAATATGTAGGATATCTTGAGCCAGTTTGCGCATATCAAACTAGATTTTTATATCCTGAATAAAATTTACAAAACAAGACTTGTACCATGTGTTCCATAACCATTAATATTTATTAGTAGAAAGAAAATTAAACTAGAAACTATATAAAAAGCATATATCTTGTCCATATCAACATGTGAAAGATTTTTATTTTTATTTTTGTTGATATATAGAGTATCTCACGTCAACTTACGTGTATCAAACTAGAACTTTATATTCCAAATAAGAGTTGCAAAACATGATTTATATCATGTGATCCATGACCATTAGTATTAGTATACAAAGAAAATGAAACTAAAACCATATAAAAAGCATACCTCTTGTCCTCCATTCTTTTAACCATCTTGGCCACCACCCATTTCATTGTTAATGTGAAAGAAAGTTGAGCCTCCCTTGACTATTATTGAGACATACCATGTGGGGTGTAAATGATTGTTGATGCATCTTCAACTACTCCAATGCCCTAACTCATAAATCTCCTTCTTTATCATTGTTAGTTCACACTGACCGTACCCACATCTTTGAAGATGCATGGGGCTCATGATCCAATGGTCATGATTGGATCTGTCATGAACATATGATCTTGAGGATTGAGAGACAGCAAATTTATTTCAAGAAATAGTACAATTTAACCTTATTTTAGAGGAGATACACAAGTCCTTGGTCAAAATCACAGTTGCAATCATTATTTAAACTTATCCCACGTTTTTCTATTGCATTAATTCACAAGAATGCTATCTCTATGCATATGGTCGATGCTCAATCTCAATATATATTAGGTTTACATGAAGCTTCAAAGTCGTTCGTACCAGGTTACTCACCCTGATTACCTTCACACGCATAGAGTGAAGGGATTTACATGGCCTTGGAGTAAAGAAGAGCCTGAGCATGTCTGATAAGATTAAACCACGATCCCTGGATATCTATCAGAAAACCACCGCCAAATTTATGGTAAAGGCGTGTTCCGTTAGCTGATGAGAATGGATGATGACAAGAGATCGGGCAGCGATTTCAGGAGGAAGCAATTTCTATCATTCATATACAAATCAAACATCAGTAGGGTTAGTTCAATTGACGAGACTCTTTCATCTATTAATTTCTCCAATTTCATAGAAGAAGAAGAAGAGCAAAGGGAATATATATTACTAGAAAATTGATCGCATAGCTGGATGACTCCGCACTCTATTCGTATCATTTTGATCTTATGGGATGCCTCCTATCCCTTCACGAGGACAAAGATTTGATGATTTCTTCCCACCATCATCCTCGTTCCTATCTAAATCCTTTCCTCACAAGCCATTTGCCCACCAGGCGTCCACTTTAATGGATTTGTTCTGTGTGTTTCATATTCTTAAACTCCTAATACTTTCAAATCTTATAAACACGTATATGTTTTTGTAAAATTCGATTATTGGGGCCTCGAAAAAGGTGTGAGAAGTTCCTTGCGTCGAAAAATCACATGAATGCTATGTTTTTGGCACTCGAGGCAAATGATGGGCTAGGCAGTTCCTTTCCTTCCATCAATCCATCCCTCTACTTACTGCATGAATCTTTCATCGTGTTCCTTTCCAAATTCCAGACACAGCAATGGCATTAGATTATTGGTTACTTGAGACCCAAGGATCCAGAATCACCTCTACAAAGACACATCAATGGTGAGCAGATTAACATGTAGTTCCTTTACAGCACTGTAAGAAGCTGAGAAACCAAATAAAATCTAATCTTCCATTTTGGTCTGCACTCCGATAAATTGAGCAAGCGCATCTATTCATTAATCGTGGAAGAATGAAACCGTTACAGAAAAGATGGATGCCACCTAAAATTCTGTACAAGTGAATGTGATGATTCCATCATTAACTGATTTTGCTACCCTGTGAATCCTGAACAAGCTAGGAAATGATATAGAACCATGAAAAGAAACGACCACGGGACTTCGAATTGTTATGTTGTATCATTATCAAACAACCTTTCATTCACTAAAATAATACCTTTTCCTTTTAACAACTATATATAGTGATATGAAGTGCAAAGGAGAGAATCTTCGCTACCTTGACCATTTAGCCTTGCAGGCACACATTGTGCACTGGACCTAGCTCAGTACTGAGCTAGCTGCAAAGCCATAGCCAGCATCATTTGTTCAAACTTTTTTCGCCTATACCCGAAATCTATTGCCATGCACTTTGGGGCCCACTAGTCATAGCTCGAGCCTCAGCAAGGGAAACAGCCATGGCCAGCATCATCTGCTCCTCAAAACTCTCTGGGATGGGTCCAGAGACATTCTGAAAGCTTCCTCCAATTTCATCTGTAGGTGGTGGTGGAGGTAACAGGGAAGAAATTCCACCAGCATCTTCTGCAGTCTCAGAACTTGCATAACTGGTCCCAGCTTCAGCAGCATCTGATCCACGATCTGCACCCCATTCCCCATCATCTCTTGTCACAATCATCCTGCAGTCTGGCAATACATTGCTAGAGCTCTGTGCAGGCGAGTAATTGTCTGCATCCTGCTCAAGCCTGTTGTAAAAGCTACTAGTGCTTGGAAGCATGTTGAATGATGGCATATTTCCACTATTGTGAACAATTGATTCCCCACCAGTCTGCTGACGCTCAGCGAGAGCAGCTATAGCACAAGCAAGACCTCCAGAAGGGGATGATGAAGATCCAGCCAGTGGTGGTGCCATCGCTGGAGTCACATAGCGTGCTTCCATGGTATATTGTGCAGGTGGTGCAGCATCACCACAAAGTGGATTTTTCTGTCTTCCATTTTCCTGGAGCAAGGTACAAGCTCAAATCATTTGTCACGACCAGGAATAAAACACTGTCAAATCTCCCAGGTCCATATCAGACAACAACAGTTCAGTTACTAAAGAGCAAACAGAACATTTTTTAGATCATGCATTGTATGAACACATGTCTGCATACCCAAAAATTTTAGTTGCCATAGCTGGGCCTGAGGAGGAGCATACACATGTATATTATACAGACAGAAAAGGCCTATCAACCTCATCCATAGATAAAAGCATGAACTGTCAAGAAAGCTTTATTTGACAAAAATATACTTGTGCTTGTGATAAAGGGGAAAAAAAGAGAACAGAACTGGACTCCCAAAAATTTTTAGTTGCCATAGCTGGGCCTTAGGAGGAGCATACACATGTATATTAGACAAACAGAAAAGGCCTATCAACCTCATCCATAGATAAAAGCATGAACTGTCAAGAAAGCTTTATTTGACAAAAATATACTTGTGCTTGTGATAAAGGGGAAAAAAAGAGAACAGAACTGGACTCCCAAACCCGAGTTTCTCTAGGACAAATATGAAAAAACAATGTGCAAAGGGTATTCAATATCACAGCAAGGAAAAATACACAATGCAATACAAATTTTAATTTTTATGAAGAGGAAAGTCAAAAATCATCAAAGCAGTGTTTTAGGCACCAATAAGACATATTTGTAAGCAACAACTCTTTTGATAGCTTCAATTTGCTTCCATTTCAGATATCAACTTCTAAAAAAAGAACTGGTTTTTCTGATGAGGTAAGGAACACTAGATTTATACACTATCAGTACTGTCATGTTTCTCTCTCTTTTTTGTAAATCTTTTTTAAATGCTTCCAATTTCATTGTATCTCTAATTTTCCTTTGTTCACTGGGCTGACATCTAGATGCACATATGCATAAGAACCCTGCTATCATATAAAAGACAGATGACTATGGATACCGCCCTCTTAAGGTGTTTACAGATGAGAAGAAATGTTAGTCACAAAGAAAAGCTCGAGGTGATTGTATCTGATGAAACATAATGCCATGGTGGATGGGGAGAGAGAGATTAACTTAAATCAGTTTGAAACTAGTTATAACTGATGACAGATAATTGAATTGTCAGACAAGAGCATCTATTTACTTGATAGATCTAACTTACTCTCCACTTTGAATTTTCATTTTAATAATCATCTCTCTATTCTAACAAATTTAGGTGACGTGTAATTATTATTATGATTTCTATTAAGGTGCTGGGTTATGTTTTTTTTACAATCATACGAAGTGACTGGCTTTAGACTTTATATCATAAGAGTTTTACATATCCAAAGTAAAAAAAGAAAGAAACGCAATATGAAATGCTAAAAAAAAGTTAACCCATTGATGTAATCAGGAAATGAAATATGGTTGATTCATTGGGCGTACTAGATATAAGCTACACAAATAATAGACTTGAATAGACACAAAAATATTGATAAATAGAAACCTTAAACCATAGAGATGTGTTTCTAACGCAGTAAGATGCCTTTGAAATGCTGTACATTAAATTCTGCATCTTTTAAAATTTAAGATTAAGATGATATTCTCTAAAGTGTAAAGAAAAATTCAATCTGCACATCTCTTCTTCTAATTATTATTATTATTTAAAATCTGCACATCCCTAATATTACCCATCTCATTTGATTCATTCTTAACAGTACCATTGTATTTGTATTTAATATGAAGCCCCATAAACTGCAACAATGATATAAAATTAGTTCTAATAATAACAGAGATTCTGCTTATTAGGCACAATTACCCCAAACATAAATGACTCACAAAATTACACACAATTTAATCTAAAATTCATTCTACTGAAAACTTCTATTGGATATGATATCTCTATATTCTTAAGGGGATGATGTTAGCTACTTAATTAACGTGCATAATTAGAATTTTATTTCTTTCAACAGAAATAGTTGAAAACAAAAACTTCATGACTTCAGAGCTAAATTATTTAGGTAAAGATTTGTTCATAATTCTACTGGGTAGGCAACTCAATACATAAAGTTTCATACCTCTATTTCATTATATTAAAAGTGTCTTTTATACATTTATTCAAATTATCTTTCCAATAGCTTTTTGATTCAATAAATTACATTAGTTTTCAATCCTACATTAAGCCTTGACAAAATTTTCATATAGCATGAGTAATCCATGTGTGATGCATATGCTATGATAATTATTAGGGATAAATGCCAGGATCCTTCTAGCACACCTGTATGAGCAAGATTAAGCTAGACATAGGCAATGGAAAAGGAAAGGGCAAAGAAATGACAGTAAGTAAAATGGGGAGTTAAAAATTTCTGTAAAACCTGAAGAGACAAAGGTCCAAATCCTCTAAAGTGCTCATTTTTCAAACAAATAATCAATTTATTGTTGTTCATCATAAATTTCATGCGCTCACTCTGAGTCATAATCTGGAAAATAGAGTTTCCTGACCAAATTAGCATAAAATTAGATTGACAAGACAAAAATGTGACCATTCACTTCTGGACTTAAATCACAACAACAATAGCTGAGAGACATTGTTCAAGTTCTAGAAGAGTCAAGAGCATCCATTTCGAGCAGCAATGTCAAACAAGAAAATTTTGGAAGTGCATCCCATCAAATGCCAAAACTACAGAGGTTTCTAACGAAGCTCTACTACCTTACTGGAATTGATTTGAAGGGACACTCTCATGGTTATAATTATAAATGGGTGATCATAAAGTTGGAGTACAGGAAATCATAATCGCATCCAATCCCTAGACAGGTAAGATGCAAACAGTTATGAATGGTGCATGGATAATGCCAGACTAATACATGTGAAAAATCCAATCAGATACTAGAGGTAAGAAAATAAAATTAAAATGTTAGTTTAAACACCTGAAATTTCTTGGTCAATATTCATGTAAGTTGGAGGTAATCAATCAAAGACTGTTTACCTGAATGGAAAGCCAGATTGCTTCCATAACCATAATATCCTCGAGATCCAGGTCAAATTCATCATCCCTATAAATTTAATAAACATTTGATATATAAATTAGAACAATGGCAATCTGAAAGAAAATCAGAATCAGTTTAAGAATGTTATTGAGCCTAGTATAACAAGCTGCTGAACTGGAAATATGGTATTACATATGCTATTCTGAGTGCTGGTGCTGATAAAATCTATAAAAAAAAGGGTAAAACAACAATCTGAGGAACAAGCTATCTGACATCATGTAATAAGGAACTGTTGACACATTTGATTTAGAATTTGAAGTCAACAAACCATAACAAAACTTACAGTCATTCTAACCTATGCCTTCCCTTGATTAAAAAACAAACTCTGAGTCCCAATGAGATACAGCATGCATTGAAGCTTTTGTTTTTTCTTTTTCTAGAGAGACTTAACAGTGCAAAGCAGTTGTGACACTGCTATCTTCTCTCCTTCCTTTCATTCCATCACCACAGGAACTCCATGATTCAGGAACAGGTAAGGAATACAAAAATCATATCCAGGGGAGGGGGGGCAAGAGACGCAATATACCTGTTCGCTCCAGCGTGCGGAGGACGTCTGCTTGAGTATTGAGACGAAACGATTTCCCCACTTTCCACAGGAGTCGTATCGGATGGAACTGGGAGAGAGGATTGGAGAGGAGAATAAAAAGTATAACTATCACAGTAACCATGACATAAGCATAGGAGTGGATATCAGAATTTCAAAGAGAGGATACCAGTTGTTGGCCCACATTCAAGCTCCCCTGGTTCAATATTAGCACTTGACGAACTCACATCTAGTCTTTTCTGCATTCTCTCTTCTTCATCCTGAAGCTCCTGCTGTCGCATCCTAATTTTCGCTTCTATAACACGCTGTTCTTCCTGCAGAAAATGAAGAAATGCATATAAATCTCAACCAACATGTGGAAAATATAAGCACACAGTTCACCAAATAACAAAAATTAGGGCTTGTATGCCAATCAAATCTTACAATCTGCTCCAAACCCTTTTCCTCCTTTGTTTTCACACCTCGATACTCCACAGCATAATTTGAGGTTTTGCAAAATGGACATCTGATAACATTAAGTACCACAAGCATAGAAATATGGCTTCATGAGGAATAAGATGATGACAGTCAAATTAAGCAAATATGCAAGTAAATTAAAAAATATATATAATAATAATAATAATAATAAAGAATGAAGGATACTGGGTAGGGCGAGTTGAATTAGGATTCTTCATCTGCAGAAAACACTCTGGTACAGAGAACACTGATCAAATTGTGTACATGATATGAATAACTAACTTTGCATGTCAAATTGCAGAAATCAATTGGCAATTACCTGTACAAATGCCCTTCATGCAACATCTTGATCGGTTGAGACTCGGATAATACTAAGAAAGAAACAAAACAAAAGTGCCAGATTGGTCACACCAACAATATATAACAGCGTCTAATACCATTCAATCTAAGCTTTAGGAAATCAATTATTTCTCCTTGGTCAACGAGTAAACAAAGGGAGAGGAAAAACCATGGTATCTTAAAATAATTTTCCTAGGTCTCTCAAAAAGAAGGGAAAGAATCGATCAAATGCTATTTTCTCAAGAAAATATTAATGAGAATATACAAAAAGCAATTCCTTTCTTTTTCTTCAGCTTGGCAAGCAACTAAACACAGTGGAACTGAGCAAAACAAAATCATAATAAACTTGAGGGAAAAAAGGACAGGGAAACAAAGATAGTGATAGAAATACAGACCAAGAAACAGATTGGGCATTCCTCATGATCATTACAGCTGTCTTCATCCCCTGGAAAACAAGGGGCAAGCTTGGATTCGAGAATGAGCTTTCTCAGCTTTTTATGGTCCACATCTTTATGAACATAAAGACCTTGTGGTCTTGTATACCTCTCATCCACCACTTGTCTCCTTCTCCCCAGCTTATTCCCCATCCAGTACTCCCAAGAATTCCCTTCTACTCAGTTTTTGTTTGTTTTCTCAATTAAAAAAAAAAACAAATTAACCATAACAAGAAAAAGCATTTCTCTTCCAATCACTATCTCGGTAAACTTATTTGAAATACATTAATCTGCAACACCAAAAAATTATCCATATTTAAAACCCTATTTCATTCTCTCAAGACAAAATAGACTTTCCCCTCCATTCACTTCCAATTTAAAGCACAAAATCATCACCACAAAAACCTGCAAGAATTGAATAAACACAAAGAAGCAACAAAAATTACTATTTGAAAGAAAGAAACAAATAATCACAACATTCAAAACCCTAACCCTTCATCACATAAAAGCATCCACTATAACCAATTCACAGCACAATTTGCTATTTGCTATATTTCGAAACATCTCCAAAGCCCTAGATACTACGAAAATCAAAAGTTCACCATAAAAAAATAAAAAATAAAAGAAAAACGCTAGCAGTTTATCTCCAAAATTCAAACAAGAAACAGAAATTGAAAGAAACAAGAAGAATTCACATTAAGAACTAACCTGTTCGAGATCTCCAACGTGAAATGAAAGAGAGAGAGAGAGAGAGATATGGAGAGATCGAGAGATTTGTAACAACAAGAGAAACAAAATCAGAACTTTCTCTGATTTATACTTATATACAGAGAGAGAGTTTCCCTTTTCCCTTTTTATTTTTATTTTTAATTTGTTTTCAACTTGTAATTATGGTTATTTTCATCAAACATACACAAATGTGTGTGGGTGTTGAAGAATACACATACGTGACTTCTGTCTCTTTTTTTAATGATCCAACAAGGAGTTGTGTTTTATCCCTGTTGAATTTATTTTTTTTGTTAATAATGCAATTCGGTCCCATGACTCTCCAATTTATTTTAATTTGGTATCTCTATTATTTCCTTTTGTTTTATAAGATTTGCTTTGTAAGTTATTGTTTTTTTATTAACGTGAATGTCTGGGCCAACTTGCGTGTACTTGACTAATCCCACAAGCCCTAAAATTAATCACTATATAAGCCTCCAGTGGCCCTGAGGTTTATGAGACTCGAACTAGTGATATCTAAAAAGCGCATCTAAAACCTGACCAGTTGAGCTACACCCCTCAAGATTCTTTGTAAGTTATTGTTATTAATATTACTAAGATTTCTTCTGTAAAATATAGTAATTCTTTTGTTTTTATGGTCTTTACTTTTAAAATTAAAATCCTCTCCCATGAATAGGTACGAAAGGACAGAGTTATAGAAACAAGAGGTACTGGAGGATGTAATGATAAAAAAAATTAATTTTAGGGGATCAAATCATCAAACAAAGAAATATTAAAGAGTTGAGGGACCAAATAAATTTATTTTTTCTTTTTTTAGAGTGCTTGGCGATAGATAAAAAGAGAATGAAGGAATGATATAGAGAAGGAAGGCACGAAAGGGTAGAGTACCGAACGAGGAAAAGAATCAAAGATCATCATCCATCAAAGTTTCAACTAAGTGGGTCCATGTGTTTTGTAATCCTATAAAGAAAGAAACGAAAACGCGATGTTGGTTCGCGTGTAATACACGTGCTGACTGAAATGATATTAGCAAATTTAGGTTTTTTATTACATGTAAAAAAACATTTTTGAATTAATTTGTATATTAATCAAAATTAAATATTTTCTTATAATTTTAAAGATTGTATCTTTAGTATCAACATAATATATTCTAGAAATTTATTTGGTATTAATCTTAACTTGATAATTACTAAAAAGAAATTTTACGATAATAAGATTTAAATTATGATATTTTATAAGTTATTTTTGTGTCAAATTAAAAAAATAAAAAATATATATAAATAAAGATATTTTTAAAAATAGATAATTAATTTCATCTTCTATTTTCAGTTTATATTTGTCTTTTCTTTAGTAGATACAAAAGGTAAGTAAGAGGATGTAACTAATTTTCATGTTCTATCTTGTTTATAACAAGGAGGAGACGTGTCTTGTTCTTGACACGGAATGCCTTAAAAATTGAGATATTGCCTACTCGCTTTCCATTACTGCCACACGTTTATTGCTTTGGCTTATTATATTACAAATACTAATTTTAATTAAAGTACTAATAATGATTATTTCCTTACTTAATAAAAAAAAACAACTAACATGAAAGGCAAATTTATTGTAGCCATATACATAATTTTTTATTTACCACTACAATAAAATGATATTTTTACCATTCACTAAAAAAATCATAAGTCTTAGTTTTAAGGGTATTTTAGTTATTTTTACAGTATATTAATCATTTAATAATTGTATAAGAATATTTATATCTTTTATATAATTTTTAAACAATTAAATTATTTAATTACTCCTAATTTAAAAAAAAAATTATATAACCATTTTTGCCTGCAGTCAATGAGAAATGAACAATTCACCCAAAGGTATTTTTGTTTTTTCAAATAGGTTTTATGGTGAATCACATATTCATAGGGAGTAATTTGATTCTTTTTCTTAAAATATTAATTTTTTATTATTTAAAATTATTGGTGTGTTTATCCAGCGTTAGCGTATAGGAGACGTCATGCCCTTTAGGCGGCGTGTGCGGCGCTTTCCAGTGATCGAACAAGCACTTTCATCATCTCATTGGATGTGCAACCACTTTCTTTTTCATTAAGTACGCTGTATGTCGATCTTATTCTTTTGATTTCTATTTTTTCTATCATTTTATATAAGTTTTATTTATTTTTAATTTAGTTTTTTAATTTTAATTTGATATTTTTTTTTCCATTCGGTCTTTATTGTTTTGATTTCTGAATTTTTTACTAGATCTTTTTGTGAATTTTTTT
>Ga0307515_10017785_pt1 | contig 12926 bp, 3 predicted proteins | sample 17_EM_MG_FD_194513 | JGI IMG/M metagenome (GOLD analysis project Ga0307515, IMG submission 194513) | Populus trichocarpa ectomycorrhiza microbial communities from riparian zone in the Pacific Northwest, United States - 17_EM | ecosystem: Host-associated > Plants > Roots > Unclassified | place...
GCGGGCAACAACGCGAAAAAAATAACAGCTAGCCTAACCAGTAATAGCAAAAACTAAAGGAAATACTTAAATAAATCGAAGACAATCTTATAAAAGAGGAGGAAGAAACCCCACGGCACTAGATACTTGCCTCTATTTAAGAGGTAATATAACGCGTTAAAGCGCTTTTAACGTGCCTAACCCCTTAAAAAAAGGAAACTAAGGCCTAGCTTAACCGGATTAAAGCTAGTATTAAGAAAATTCAAATGAATAAAGGGGGACCCCTAGGCCCGGGAGTCCCTTTAGTATAGGCCTAGACCTAGGCAGCTATCGCTACGTAGGTAGCCCGCACGGTAAACACAGTCGCGGCACTATAAAGAGCGACTATATGCGTCCGGCTTAAGGAGCCCTAGGGCTATAAACTAGGGGAGCTCCTTAAGTTTATTTAGAGAATAATACTAAGCGCTTACGCTATACGCACCCTTAATAGCGGGGACGTAAATATCTATATCCCCTCCTAAACAATTAAAGATTAAATCCTAAACGGACTAGACGCACTAGGACTTAAGATACTAAAAAAAGACTACCTCCTAAAAGTATCCGGGGTCCCACTTAAAACCCTAATTAATAGTAAAAGGAATGCAGACAATTTGGAACTAACTTAATCCATCTATAAAGCTATAAAGCGCCTTACGCCGGGTATAGCTATTAGTTAGATCCGATAGCTATATAACCCTAAAGCGTAGGCGAAACGCTAGGCAAACCCTAGCAGCGCCTAAAGAAAACCGGAAAAAACCAGAGAAATACTTATAATTAGTATCCTAACCTAAGCAATCTAGTAAAAGATTATAAAAAGCGGAATAGTTATTAAATCCTAGCTTTTTAAAACTAAGCTATTTAAGAATAGCCTAGTTATAAAATAGTGCTACTGCTGTAATTAATAGGGACACATCTAAAGCGTATACGGAAAGTAAATAAAATGCGGATAATATGCGGGACCATATAACACTATAAATTGCCCTAAGGAGAGGGTATCCTGCGTTAATTGCGGTAAAGCCTATAAAGTATAGTAAAGAAAGGAATATAGGTCCTTTTAAAGCTACCTTAAGGGTATCCAAATAAAAAGGATAGCCCTCTTAACGCAGTTGCTCCGTATATAAGAAGTCGCAGAAATAATATACCAACCCCTAATACCAGGAAACTTTATAATTATTACTAATAAGAAAAGAGGATGGGAAATATTAGGGACCTAAGAATAACCACTTAAACGGGGACCAGGCAAACTATCCTTTATTAATAAAGTAAGCAGAAATAAATTATAATTAAGGCTCTAGCTTCGTGCTAATAGAGTAATAATAATTACTAGCGAAACTAAAGAGGAACAGGATATAGATATGGATAAGCCTATACCCACCCAAAATAAGTAGGTGTATAATTATTTAGTATAACTGCGGAAATGTAAACTAAGGGGCGTATCGCCCCTTCTTTAATAGCGTTACGCTAGCGGACTATTAGGTCCTTGCAGTTTAGGAGCTAGCATATAATAGATATACTAAATTAATATACTGTCCTAGGGGATTTATACTTATATATAACGCTCTCCCTATAACAAAAGTCTGCTTTATAATTAGCCGGAATATTAAAGCCGCGTATTAGAAATGTAGACAGTACGGCCCCTTTACCGCAGCCCTCTAGGTGCGCCTAGAGGGGCTAGAGATTATAATTATTAACATCTATAACCCGCGCGAAGATGGCCCTTAGATTAGGACATAGCCTAAGGTTAAAACGGCTATTAAGGAGGCTAAGGGAGAAGTCATACTCCTAGGCAACTTTAACGCCTATTACCCGATATGGGGCGGAAAGTATATAGCCAGCGAAGAGTAGGCAGAACGCCTCCTGGCCAAAACTAATACTAGAGGATTTATACTTACTACACTAAAAGGAGAGCCTATATGGAAAAGAGGGCAATAAGAGAGCGTAATTGACCTTACGTTTATATCTCCAGATCTATATAGAAAAGTTAACTTCTATAGTATAGTTGAGGAATAGGCCCTTATAAGAGACTATATACCTATCTATATCCAAATTAATAACGCCAGCTATCCGCTAGTGGAACGCTAGTGCCTCGCCTTTAAAAAGCTGGATCTATAGGGCTTCCTCTAAAGCACTTAGGAGCTTAACTAGACTATATCTAAAGACCCCTTTTAAGCCCTTTAGGAAGGGATTAAATAAGCACTTAAAGAGCACTGTCTATAAGTATAGCCTAGCCAGTAGGCCCGCTGAGAATGGTTACTATAGGCCACACAGCTCCACGCCGGCGCCCACTAGGCGCGACGATAGTACTAAGACTATAATAACCCCTAGGACTTTTAAAGATATTAATTACTAAGTAACCAACTCTAGAAAGAAACTAGGAGAGTTAGTCGTAATAACTAGAGACGCTTTATTTATAAACTTACTAAGGACTAATTAAAGCCCTATAACAAAGGACTTTAGATCCTATTAAAATGGAGTAAAAAAGCAAGTATAGTAAAGGCGGACCCCTATCTACCAGACCTTAGGAGGTCTATTAAGGACTCCTTAATAGATAACAACACTATAAAAGTAGACATCCTTGTAACTAAATTCTTTCCTAAGACTAAAACAGCAGATCTTAGCGATATTAAGCTAAAGGCAATAATGGAATAAAGGGCACTTAATATTAGCCCTACTATCTCAATAAAAGAAATTAGTAAGCTAATTAGGAGCCTTCTAAATGGTAAAGCCCTAGGGCTAAACGGTATACTAAATAAGGTCCTTAAAATGGTTACCCTAATTATTATAAAAGACCTAGTAGAAGCAGCTAGTTACTGCTTTGCTAACGGAACAATACCGGAAAGCCTTAAAAAATCTATAATAGTAGTCTTATATAAAGAAGGAAAGAAAAACTATTCTCTCTCAGGCAGCTATAAACTAATTGCCCTTAAAAATACGCTAGCAAAAGTCCTAGAGAAGCATATAGCCAATATTATATTAGAGGCAGCGGAAGAGCACGGGTTACTCCCTTAGAACTAGATGGGAGTAAGATATAAGCGATTAACGCTATTAGCGGTAGAACTGCTTAGCTCTTACGTATAGATAGCGTGGCGAACGCGCCGTAGGTACGTGGTGTTAATGCTAAGCTTAGACTTAGTAGGGGCGTTTAATAATATTTCCTATAAAAGGCTCCTCTATATCCTAAAAAGAAAAGGCTTTCTAAAGTGGCTTATAGACTTTATATAAAGCTTCCTAATAGCACGTAAGACCCGTATTAAGTTTATAGAATATAAGAGTAACTAGATCTAGACACAAACAGGTATCCCCTAGGGGTCTCCCTTATTGCTAATTCTATTCCTCTTCTTTATATTAGACCTATTAGAGAAATTCTAAAGCCCTAACAGCGGCACGCTAGGGTTCGGCTTTATAGATAACACAAACCTTATTACCTAGGGAGACTCCGCAGTAAAGAACTATAGATAATTAGAGGCCGCTTATAACTACTATACTGCATAGGCTAACCGACACGGCGCGACGTTCGCCCCTAAAAAGTACTAACTTATACACTTTATAAGGCGACGGCGCCACGCCACTATAGACCTTTCGTCTACCGTGCGTATCGCCAGCTGCGAGACAGCTCCCTAGAAAACTAGTATGCGAATCCTAGGGATTTGGGTAGACCCTAAGCTTTAGTAGAAAGAATAGATTAAGAAGGCGGTAAGTAAGGGCTTAGTAGCCTTTAAAGCAATATTAAGGATCACGATATCTATATAGGGCCCATTAATGCGCCGCTCGCGCCTCCTATATACGGCCACCGTCTGACTAGCGATGCTATATGGCGCCTAAGTGTAGGGAGTATAGGACGACGGCGGAACGCCAGCGAAAAGCCTACTTAAACCGCTATAGAAGGTCTAGAATAAATGTCTCCGTAGGGTTATAGGAGCATACCGGCGAACACTAATAGCTGTAATAGAGAAGGAAGCGGCTATTCCCCCAATCCAGCTCTATATTGACATAATAGCCCTCTAAAGAGCCGCTAAGATGGCTCCTAATAGGGTAGAAAAGGAAACAGCAGAGGCACTTAATGGTATCTGGAAAACATTAGTAAAGCGTAGGCAAAAAGTAAGACGGCTACTGGTACCTTTAGAAGCGCTTAGAGACCGCGTAAGAGATTATAAGAACGAGATATAGGGCTTCCTTGCACACTAGAAGGACTGTGTAGAGCGGAGAGCTGCAATAAACCCCCGTAGGCGTAGCCAGCGGAACGCTGGCAGAGCGTAGACGGAGCGCCGCTACCGCATAGGAGGTCACCAGCACCGCTGGCGAGCAACCACCCTTATCGCGAAATGGGCGGACCTAGAATGGCGCCAACGGTGGCAAGCGAAGGCTAAAGATCGCATAGAAACTACGTGGAGGACCCTGTGGGGGAAACCCATAATCCTGCTATATAAAGGCTTAACAAAAGCAGAGGCTATAGTACTATTTCTTCTTTGTATAGAAGTAATAGGGTTTAATATATAGCTTACATCCGTTAGAGTACTAGAGATTCTCCCGCGGTGTAAATATGGCTAGATAAGGCAGACAGTATACTATGTACTATTTTAGTATCCACAATACCAAAGGGCAGACTTTATAGTATAATGCACTTCTAAACGTCTTTAAGACGTCCTAAGCGACAAAAGAAGTGCCTAAGCGGCTGCAAAATGGCTGGTGTAGTTAGGTGCCCTAACCCAGTTCCGGGCTATAAAGGAAATGGATGTAGAGGATATAAGTGGATACCAGCCCTTTTAAAGCCTAGAGGATTGGTAAAAGGACTAGCAAAAGGACTGGCAAAAGGACTGGTAAAAGGACTGGTAAAAGGACTAGTAAAAAGGATAAGGGCAAAAGGATAAGGAAAGAAGGGGCAGTGTGAGATTGTCCGCGAAGTGCGGTTAGTTGGCTTAATACGCAGACTTGGTGCTAGGTAGAAGGCGAGTCGCCGGCGCCCCGATATCGGAACGCTGTTGTCTCTCCAGCACGGCCCGTGACTGGGTTTTCTCTAAGATAGAGTTTTTCCTATAGAAGGTATTAGCCTGCGTGGACCCACTAGGGGGACCGGGACGGGCGGTAAATTAAATTTATTATTATTAATAAGGAAGGTATAACTATAGTATATAAAATCACTTAAGGGACTTAAGCAGATAAAGGTTACCTAGTGGCTTAACTAATGGGAATATGTAATAAAGATAGCAGAGAAGCATAACCTTTTATAGATAACTAATAGAATCTGGCTTATGGACCTTGTAAATACAATATAACCTATAAGCGAAACCTATTTTATTATATACACTAAACAGGCCAATAATACCAAAAAGGCTTACTTATTAGAATACCGTAAAGTAGCAATAGAGCTATGGGAAGTATTTATAAACCTCTTAAAAGTTATACCATCCTTAACTATTAGAGGGAGTGCATTTAATATAGACTTCGTAGGAGAGTCTGAAGAGGATATCTCTATTACTGCTAAGGTCTAAAAGGGAAGAGGAAATAGCTTATCTTATAGTTAAAAAAGGGCAGGGATAAATTTAACTAAAGAGACGTCTTTTAAGAAGTCGAAGAACCTAAAATGCCTAGTATGCGATATAAGGGGATATACCCTTCCTAACTATTAGTATCTATTTAAGTGCAAGAGGCCTAAAGAATTTAATGCCGAGGGTACACGTATAAAAAAGGTGTATAAAAAGGTAGAGCATAATAAGGATCTAGCTACCTAAGTAGACCGACTTAAGCTTAAGGAATCAGATACTGACGAGGCTTAATAACGATAGGATAAGAGCTAAGAGATAGTTAAGATTAAGGGAGAAGCTAAAGCGATATTCCTAGAATTGTATTACACCGGTTAACTCCATCCGCTAAAGCTATTAACTATTCTTAACTTAGGAACCACTCTCCATATCTTTAATAACCTTTTTTATTTTTATAACTTTAGGAAAGCTCTAAGATATAAATATATCATCGCCGGCAGCTTAGAAGTGCCTATACTAGGCTATAGCGATGTTACTATTTAAGTTACAAAACCAGACAAGAGTAAGGGAATCCTACATCTTAAGGATGTTGCCTTTTGCACGGACTTTAATATAAACCTTATATTATTCCATCTACTTTAAAAATAAAGATACTACTAGGACAATAAAGGAGACAATAATCTTCTAGTTTGGAAGGATAATATAATCCTATATTAAATGGAAGAATGTTATAGATAATAAACTATTAAATACATCTAACTAGGAAGTTAATTAGCGTTTAATATAAGCTAACTGCTACACTAACGAAAGCGTAGAGTATTATTAAGAGACACTCGTCTAGATTCGAAAGGAGATATACGTCTATAGTATCTGCGTCTAGGTTATCCAGGACCTATAAGCCTTTATTATTTAGGTCTTAACGCCTTAGGAGTTAAGCTTTAAGGCCCAAAGATAACGGAATGTTAATATTACAGTCTCGCCAAAATTAAGCGTTAGGTCTTAAGAAGGTTCTTAAAATAAAATATTAATAAACCTTATCTTAACCTCTATATTAACTAGACTAACCTTAAGAAAGTATATGCTAGATTTATACAAGTTATATTTATCTATAACACCTTAAAAAAAACCTTTCCGTATTTTATAACGACGCATAGCGAAAAGAAGGAAACACTATAAGTGCTTAAAGATTTCACCTAATGGATTTGTCTGAGGTATAACCTTAAGGTTAATACTATTAGATTAGACAACGAGCTAGGGAGAAGGAAAACTCTTAAATAGCTACGGACTTAAGGAATTATATTTAAGCCTTTAGCACTATATACCTAAGCTTAGAATAGTACCGCCGAACGCTTAGAAGGTGTAATTATTAAAAGATTACGAGTAATGAGAATTGCTGCTAATTTACCACATAATATATAGAACGAGATAGTTAACTGCGTATTATACCTTCGAGATTAAACGCCACTAAAAGGCAACAGTTAGAAATTGCTATATAAGAAGTTCTATACCTTCCTAGCTAATGGGTTAAGAAAGCCGTAACTAGCGTACCTAAAAGCCTACGGCTGTAGGGCGTACGCGATAACGTCGGACGCCTAGCTAAAGAAGAAAAGGCTAAGCAAGCTAGATCCGAGAGCCCATATCGGCTACCTTATTAGCTATAACTCTACCAATATCTATAGGATCTAGATCCTATATAAAGGTATTATCATCTCTACTAGGGACGTTATCTTTAACGAGAAGACGTTCTTTAACGGCAAGTGAACGGACATCTTAAAGGACCTACACGCTGAGTTAGACACGCTAATTAAGAAGATTTAACTCCTTAATACCTTAACTAAGAATAAGGTTCTTTTAAAAGATAATAAAGAAGTATTTAAACCGTCAATTTAAGAGGAAGATGATGACGCCGATAATAAGCCAATTTAAACCTTTAATAAGTTAGCCAATCTTAAGCTTACAAGAGCCCTCGAAGACACATATCGTACACTACCTCCAACAGAAAAAGACGAAGAATCTCCATGTGCCTTTTACGTTAAATATCCTATAAAGTCAGATATATAAGATATTAATTAAGACATTATCCAACAAATAGGAGACGGGTTTTACACTTAGGGGGTGTCTAACAACTCGGTTAAAGACTTATTTAAGGAAGCCTATAATAATAGGTTTAAAGACTTTATTACCAAAAGGATCACGTTAGCCTATTACGGCGCCTTCTTAGCAGGAAGGAAGTTCAACCTTAATAGTTAACTTAACGATAGTAGGCTAAAATTAGGCAGAATACGCGATGTTAGATTATATAGGAAGAACCTACCTCCGCCACTATAGTTAATTTAGGACCTTAATACGCATCCTCTTTAAGATTAGTTCCAAAAGGCTTAATAAGCCTATCTCCAATCTTATTATTAAATGAGGTTGTTTTAAGAAATAGATAAGAAGCACGTAAAGGAATAGCAGGTCCTTAGCTTAATATAGGTGTTCGTCTATAAGATGGATAAGCACGGATTTCTCCAGAAATGTAAGGCACGCTTAGTAGTCTGCGGAAATTAATAGGCCCCAGGAGACCTACCTATAAGAGCTACTATATTAGCTAGTATAACCTTCCGAACCCTTATGGCGATTACTACAAAATTTAACCTAAAGACGACATAGATAGATACAGTTAATGCGTTTATCTATTATAATCTTAATAAGGTCATCTATATAAAGCTACCGCTAAGGTTTAATAAAGGAAAGACAGACAAAGTACTACGCTTAAGAAAAGCCCTATACGGACTATAATAATCACTACTATTATAGCAAAAGAATCTTATAAGCTTATTAAACGAATTGGGTTTTAAAGAAGTACCCTAGGAGCCGTATGTTATGCTAAAAGGTAAAATAGTTATCTTCTTCTATGTTAACGATATTGTCTTCTACTACTAAAAGATAAATAAAAAGAAAGCTTAAGAAGCAATTAAGGAGCTAAGTAAGGAATACCAGATAAGTACCCTTAGCGAGCTAAAATGGTTCCTAGAAATCTATATGCTATGCGATTATAGCTAGAGGCTTCTATAGCTATCCTAGGAAGCCTATATTAAGAAGATAGCTAACTAGTATAAGATAGATCTTAAAGGGCGTCTTTTAGATACTCCTATGGCAAAATCGGAACTCCTCCCTACTAATTACCGTATAATCCGTCTAACGCGTCCGTCCCCTAATATAAACCTATTAGTCTACCCTATATCCCTACTAGCTTCTACAATGCTATATTAAAGAAAACTAGGTTTAATACTTTATATAGCCACTATAACGCGTCCAGATATTGCCTTTATAGTATTACGGCTAGTAAGGTTTAATTAGGACCTAAGCTAAGAGTACTATTAAGCGGTAGATAGAGTTATTTAGTACCTATATAGTATAAGGAGTAGAGCAATCTATTATAAAGGAGATAAGGAAGGAATAAACGGTAGAGGGAGAGATAAAGGAATACGCGACTAAGGACAAGACGACGGAGACGGTAGAAGTAAAGCGCAATTATTTATCTGTGCTAGCGACGCATTATTTACAGATAACTCTATTAATAGAAAGAGCTCGCAAGGATATATTATAAGGCTATTTAGGGGGCTAATCGCCTGGAGAGCAAATAAGTAGGATACGGTTATAACGTCGAGTATAGAAGCTAAGCTATTAGCCCTATTATAGATAGTAAAGGAAGCAATCTTTATTAGTAGGCTGTTTAAAGTAATAACGTTATAACTAAATAAGCCCTTAATTATTAACTGCGATAATACCTAAACGCTCTAACTAATTATAGAAGATACGGTAAAGCTAATTACGAAGCTCCGACACGTTAATATCTATTAATATTAGCTATATTAGGAATACGCAAAGAGATAAGTATAATTTTAATAGATAGCGACGAAGGAGATGATTGCCGATGGACTTACAAAGGCCCTGCCTAAGTAGAGGTTTAAGAGCTTTGTTAATATAATTAGAATAGTAGATATTAAGGAGCGGCTAAATAAGGAGAAGCAATTGGAGGACCTAAGGAAGAATATTAGAGCGAGACAGAAGGATTTAGATAAGATTACAGTTTAATTGACGCACTGACGGACACGAGAAGGTGGTTAGCTTCGTCCTCAACCAGGTTGAAGCTAAGGGGGTGTGTCAGATAATCTGTATTCTCGGAGGCGTAGGACGTACACAAGTCACGTGCACGGGTCACGTGCATTGTAAATATCTTCGTCTAAGCCTAGGGGCCCTAGGTCAATTAACTATAAAAATTATTAATTAATCAACCTATTTTATTAATAAATAGCTCTATATAAACTATCTGATAATAGTTAGCCTTATAGATTCTAATTACCTTACCTAGATCTTCTAGAATGGGCAACTATAATATAGACGACGTCCCGCTAATAAACCCTTGCGAAGCGCTCGCCTGCCTCCTTAATACCTCCTATATTAATATTACCTAGGCGATTAGGAACGGTCCTAAATACCTAAAGGACCTTAATGTGGTAGGAACCTTTTAGCAACTCTCTATATATAGCCTTCTTAACTAGTATTAAGAGCGGCCTTTAAGCCGTCTATAGTAAAGGCTAAGCTATAAAGTCCTAACTTGAAAAAGCTTAATACAGAATTAACTCCCTAGAGATACTTAAACTATATATTAAATAATATAAACAGCAAGCCCTTATATATACCAAGACTATATAAAACCTAAGCTCTTAGATTACTATACTTACTAAGACTATTGCTAATAAGAACCCTATTACTGGCTCCCCTCTTTTAACTAAGCCCTATAGAAAAAAGCGTAAAGCAAAAAATCTAACCCCGTTTAATGGCAAGGGATTACCAATTAAAAAGTAAGAAATTTTTAAAATATAGGAAATAAAAATCTAAGGTGTTTTCTAGAGGGATATAAAGTGCTTTAAGACCCTAATAGACGAAATCCTCTATATATTAGATATGCTAACGGATAAGGCTTATAACTATATTAAATATGGCCTTAATACGCTATGTATATACCTAAACAACCTAAGTAAATAAACCTTTTCTAACCAAGAGTCTATGTTTATATATATAAGAGGACACTATAAGACTATAAATATAACCTAAGCGGCTAAAAATAAGTTGGATATCTTCAGCTAAGGCGAGCGTAACTACTAGTCTTAGAAAGCAGAGCTTAATAAGTTAATAATTAAAGCAAATAAGACCGAGGAATAAAAAGTGGATTTACTTAAGAAGAATATTTCCTCTAAGATAAAGGACCTAGCCCTTACCCTTAGCTATAAGATTAGCGATGCTAACTATAAAGGCTAGAGTAAGCAGATAGATATATTCGCTTATAACCTATAGAACTATACCTACTATACTAAGTTAAATACCGCTAAGCTAAGTGCCGCTAGCGGCTATTAACCCGTATTACTATAGAATGACCCAATAGACCTAGACGCCGTTAAGTTTAGCAGCGGTAGTAATAGCCTCCCTAATAACGTCTAAAGACATTGTATAAATAATAGACTTTATATGGCGTGTGGTCAACCTAGCTACTAGAAAGATGCTTATAACCCTTAGTAAAACCTAAATCCCCTTCTAATACCACCGCGCTAACCCCCCCCCCCTAGCCGCGGTAGATTCTTTAACAAAGGGGATAGTAATTAAGGCGGTAACCGCGGATAAGGACGTGGATTCGGATACAGAAACCCGCCCCTATAATTTCCTTCCCCAACGCAGCCCTAGCTAATAGTCCCGTACGCAAACTATAGATAAGTACTCTATATTACTACTAACCATAAGACCGGCTATATTATCGGCGAAGTACCCCCTAGTATATATATACCATTAGAGACTAATATATTAGGATATACTAGCTAAGACCATAGCTACTAGCTAAGCCCTACAACGCAGCTATTAAAAGGCTAACCCTTAGACTAAGTCGCCTTTAAGGGTTAGAACTATACAGGGAGGAGGATAAAAGAATTAGATCTATACTACTAGATTAGTTAAACCTTATTCTAAGCTAGCTACTATTTAATCTTAGAACAGTAAACAATAATAGAAATTCTACCTTTATTTAGACTTACTTCTTCTTACTGCGTAACCTACTCCTAGAAGTTCTTATTAAAACAATAAGCCTTATTAATAGTAGTAGTATAGCACTAGCGTTTACAGACGAAGACTTGCTTATAAAGAAGCACAATATTATAATAAAAAGACTCCTAGTCCTAAAACCACTCTGCCTTGCTAATGGACTCCGATCCAGCTTTATTACCTATTACTTTATAGTAAAAATAACAATCGGCCACTATACAGAATCTATACTTTTCTACGTTATAAAGTTATTACCCTTAATACTAGTAATTCTTAGAATGCCCTAGCTTAAAAAGCATAACCTAAGTATAAACTTCCCCATTCTAGGGCTTAAGTTTAACTCCAATTACTATACCTATAACTATCTCCTATAGCATATCCCTAATTATAACCGAGTAGCACTATACGGACGTATTATACGGTCAACGCTTAGATACTATTAGCTAATAGTAAAAGAGGTACCTAATACTAATAAGCTAATATACACAGTAAACAAAATAGAAATTCTAGAAGACTGGACCACTACCTTACCCCTAAGAAATACTACCTTGCCCCTAAGAATATAAACACCACTAAAACTATAAGTCCCCCGTATATACCCGCTTAACCTAAGCTAGCTAATAAGATACCTAACTCTAAGTTATTTACTATATATATATACGACCGCGCGTATAACAGCTAAAGGTATTATAGCTAAGACTAAAACCAGAGTAATTAAGACCTCCCCCCCGTAACGCCTAACCTTATATCTATCTCCCGCGCATACTATATAGGGCCGCCGCCGCGTTTCTGCCCCCTAGGGCTAACTAAGCTACGCTAGCTTAGCTATAGCACTAGAGAACCAAATACGCCCTAAACTGGATAACATTAGATATACCTATACCGTTAATTTTACCCAGTTCTGTAAATAAAAAGGCGTAAAGGTAATAAGGATCTATATAACGGAGCTAGTAGAACTAGTTAAATAAGAAGAATACTAATAGCTACTTAAAGAGCTGCCTATAGGCCTAATAGAAGTACTAAACCTATTAGAAAAGTCTTTCCGCCAGCTAGCAGAGGGCGACTATATAATAGAAAAAGCCCGTAAAGCGCTACCCCCTTATTTTTATAATTTCCTTAAAATAAACTTAAAAACTAAGCCTAAGTCTCTACGCCGGAAGATAGTTAATACTAATATTAAAAAATTCCTAAAAGGCAAACCAGGATTAACCCGTAAAGATATTTTATAATACTTACTAAAGGAGTTCCGCGAATATATTAAGCACTTTCTCCCTAAGAACGTAGATAAGCTGCCCCCTTACTAACCATGGGACTATAAAATTAAGATTATCCTTAGAAACTAGGCCCTAT
>Ga0307515_10017786_pt1 | contig 12926 bp, 4 predicted proteins | sample 17_EM_MG_FD_194513 | JGI IMG/M metagenome (GOLD analysis project Ga0307515, IMG submission 194513) | Populus trichocarpa ectomycorrhiza microbial communities from riparian zone in the Pacific Northwest, United States - 17_EM | ecosystem: Host-associated > Plants > Roots > Unclassified | place...
GAGCTGCCAGCTAGCTGCAGTTTTATAGCTGACTGACTGTCACAACTCTATAAGCTCGCTGACTGCTTACGTTATCAGCCTCTTGGCAGCGAAGCTAACAGCGTAGCTGACTCTTGGACACACTGCTATAACCTCTTACGTAAAGAGCTTAAGATCCTACGGAAGTACCTTAATAGGTTACTAGAAAAGGGGTAGATCCGGCCTAATAAGTCGCCATTAGGCGCACTAATCCTCTTTATCCTAAAACTAGATAGAATTATAAGGCTATGCGTAGACTATTACGGTCTTAATAAGATTACAATTAAGAACCGTTACCCACTACCACTAGTTAGTAAAATGCTGGATTAACTATCTAGGGCGAAGATCTTCACGAAGCTGGATTTATAAGACGCCTACTATAGGCTCTATATTAAAGAAGGGGATAAGTAAAAGACCGCTTTTAAGACCCAATACAGCCACTTTAAGTATCTAATAATGCCTTTCGGGCTAGCCAATGCGCCTACGACATTCCAATCGTATATTTATAGAGCCTTAGGGGGACTAGTCGACCGCATATACGTTATCTATTTAGATAACATCTTAATTTACTTAGAAAATAAGGATTAATATAAGCAACATATCCGCGAAGTGCTAGAACGTTTAGATAATTAGGGCCTCTACGCCAAGGCGTTAAAGTATATCTTTAATACTAAGCAGGTTAAGTTCCTAGGTTATATTATAACGCCTATAAATATAGTTATAGACCTAGTATAGGTGTAGACAATTTAGGAGTAGCCGGAGCCAGAGAGCTACTAGGATATTTAAGTGTTCCTAGGCTTTACCAATTTCTATAGGCGCTTTATCTATAACTACTTAGACGTCACCTAATACCTATCCGACTATATTACAGAAGCTTCCTAAGACCCAACCTAAGGAGTAAAAAGCTTAAAGGCAACAAGGAAGAAAACTAAGAAGGGACTAACTAAATAGTATAAGCCATAGTTATAGCCCAGAAAGGTTTAGGAGGCCTTTTAGAAACTTTACACAAAGTTTATAGAAGCTCTATTACTACAGCATTTTAACCCAGATTAGCTATTAATAATAATTACTAATATATTAAACTTAATTATCTAGTTTATCTAAATTAATTTTGTTATTAAAGCTTATACAGCTTAGTATTAACCTTATTAGAGGAAAGGAGCTCTTACTGCACCCGGCCCAAAAAGACTAAAACTAATCAAAAGAACCCTGCAAAATACCTAGAGAATCCCCCTAAGATGCATGCATCGCAGGGGAGGCATACGTCAAATGACGGTGGTTCGCACTCGCGCGCAACCGCCAGAACCACGCCTAGCAATGGCCCTCTACAATAAAGACGGGCGAATACTACACCACAAAGCGGAAATACCTTTATTAAAAAGGCATCTAATAAAATACAAAGCCTACTAGAACGCCTTATACTAGGACTTAAGATCACCTAAATCTAATAGCTTTAATAGGAAAATGCAAACTAAGCAAATAATAAGAATAATAAGAGGATATAAGGGTCGCTAGAGACCCGCTAGGGAGACGCTAGATAAACGCATAGCTCTCTTATTATCAGTATACATATACTAGGAATGCAAAAACTCCTTATCTAAAAAGGAAGAATTATAAACGGCCTTATATATAACACAAGGCTCTACAACTATAGACTATGCCTAAAATAATACTATCACTATATATAATAGGGACACACCTAATCTATATACGCAGCATAGGTGTGCTACAGCCACTATACAGGCCCCTACGATATAAGACACTGCTTAAATTAAGACTAAATAAAATGCGTAAACTGCCACCGAAGCATATATAAGGCGTAGGAAAGAGAAGACTATATTAAATATAGGAGACGAAAGGTAAGGGCTTAATAGCTGCGGGAATAACTATATGCAAGGTTATACGAATGGAAATAACAGGTGATAAGCTAGGGGGGCGCAGGTGCCTTTCTAGCGTTTCCTACCTTTAATACTAGGGGGCTAGGCTAGCCATCCTAAGCCTTAACGGGCCAGAAGCAACGCCGCGCGACATTACTAGACTATATAGGGACATAAAGGTCACAGGGGACATAAGGGAGAGAACGCCCTGTAGGAAAACCCTTATAAATAGCTACAGTAAGCTTAAGACCAGGACAATTAAGAATTAGACTTAACGCGGTAAATATAACATTCGCAGCCGACTTTTAAAGGGCGTATAGCTAACTAGTAAGAACAGGGGAAAAACCGAAAATAATAATAGATTTAGATATAGAAGCGCTAGTAGGAATATAAGACACGGAAATAGAAAGCTCTATATAAAATAAGTAGTAACTAGGGTGCAGATATAAGAGATAGAAGTTCTAAATATCCTAGAGAAAGTGGAAATAGAAGAAGCGAGGAATAATAAAGAGGCAAAGGACCCTTGCTGGGGGTCCGCCACCTATCTATTATATAGTATAACTGTAGCAATATAAACCACCGTCTTGCAAGGCCCTTACTAGACAGTCTAGACCTAGAAAAATACTATATCCTTACTATACAAAAGCCATACTATAATACCTACATATAATTAATATACTGCCCCTAAGGTTTCCAGCTCCTATATAAACCAAAAGCAGCCATATACGTATGCTTTATAATCAGTAAGACTATCAGCCTATCCTTATAGTTATAGTAGGCAGTTAATCTAAATATTATAGTTATAATAATCCAGACATATAGAGAACTAGTATAAATTATTAATATATATAACCCTAGGGTTAAAGGGGTCCTATAAACAAAGAACATTATATCGGCAATAAGCTTACTCAAAACCGAAGGCATAAAGTCTATCCTATTAGGAGATATAAACCTCTACTACCCGCGGTAGGGGGGTATCCACGTCGCTGCTAAATAATAGGCAGAGTGCCTACTAAAAGCTATAAACACCTGGGGCCTTAAGCTAGCCACCCCCCCTAGAGCAATTATATGGTAATAAGGATCCGCTAGAAATATAATTAACCTTATATTTATAGACGAAGGTCTATACTAAAGACTTAAAAGGTATAACCCTAAAGAAGAATAGGCACTTACTTTAGACTATATCCCCATCCAGATATAGCTAGATTTAGACATTAAGGCGCAACTAAATAACAAAAAATACGCAATAAGGATGCTTAAGGCAGACAGCTTCCTTAATACAGTTAAACAAAAATTCTAAGACCTAGAGGAAATTTACTTAATACTAAACGAGCGAGGCTTATTAGCCACCCCTAAGGAAATTAACCAAAGACTAGAAAAAATCTAGGCAGCAATTAAAAATAGGTTAGAAGAGCACTACCCGGTCTTAAAACTAGGCCCCTACGCGTAATATATATAGTCCGCACAATGCGCGGTTCTTATAGCTAGCCAACAACAAGTAAGAAGAAAATACTTAAGTAGCTATAACCTTAAAGATAAGAGACAATATAAAGACACAAGAAACTAGTTAAAAAATACCCTAAAAAAAAGCAAGGAACAACTAGAGACAATTTATAAATAAGCACACTTTTAACCTAAGCCTCCCCTATAATAAGGGCCTGTAGGCTATAGCAAAATAGGTAAAGAAAAAGGCAGGGTAACTAATAGAAGACCTATACCTACCACCCCTACGAAGAGCAGGGGAATTATAGGCCACTAATAATAACGATAAGAAGGTAAAGATCCTTATAAAAAGGTTCTTCCCCTAACCAGCTCTAGCAGACCTTAGTAACATTATAGGTAAAACACCAGTAACTCGCCTGCGGGTCAATAGCGATATAATAATAGAGGAAATGGCCAGAACTATTAGCCGCCTTTTAAATAATATAGCACTAGGACTAAATAGGATTCTAAATAAGGCCCTAAAGACCTATAAACCACTTATAGCACCCTAGCTTATAAACGTAGCCAGAGCATGCTTTACTATAGGCTACTACCCGCAACTTAAAAGATCTATAACAACGGTTATCCTATAAAAAGAAGGTAAAGTAGATTACTAAATCCTAGGAAGCTACCGCCCTATTACCTTAAAAAACACCCTTAGCAAGATCTTAGAAAAGGTAATAGCAGACTATATAGCAGATACGGCTAAGGAACACGCCCTACTATTATAGAGCCAAATAGGGGTAAGAAAAAACCGCTTAACACTATCAGCACTTACGCTACTTACTACCACTATCAAATCTGCATAGGCGATGCGAAGGGACTTTATAGTATCAATGCTCAGCCTAGATATTAGTGGCGCCTATAATAATATACCCCACAAGCGTCTCCTATACATCCTTAGGGTAAAAGGCTTCCTAAAATGGATTATATAATTTATTTAAGGGTTTACAGGTCAGAAAGAAATATTACTAGTCTTTAGCAGATACTAGAGCCCCCCCATTATAGTTACAACAGGAATACTACAAAAATTACCCCTTTCGCCTATACTCTTCCTTTTCTTTATAAGCAACCTACTTAACTCCTTTAAGGAAGGGGCAACCTAGGGAATAGGCTTTATTAATAATATAAACCTAATTATATACGGGCCAACAGCCGTAAAGAATTACAAAATACTAGAGAAAACTTATAACACCTATATAGAATAGGCAAGACAATATAGAGTCCAATTCTTACTAAAAAAATACTAGCTAATCTATTTTATAAGAAAACGCAACCAATCTATAGATCTCTAGCATATAATTTACATCTAAGACTTTAGGGGTCAACCAGTTTAGAGCCTAAGGGTATTAAGAGTATAGGTAGACAGTAAGCTCTAGTAGAGCGTATATATAGCGTAAGCGGCCCGCAAGGGCTAAGTATAGTACATTACATTATCTAGGATCGTTAATTCTATATAGGGTCCATACTTCTAGAGGTCACGCCTACTATATATAGTAGTTATCCAGCCAACTATAACATATAGGTCCAGTATTTAGGCCATTAGAGAATCTAAAAAAGGCCCCCCTAAGTCACTCCTTAAACCACTCCAAAAGGTCTAAACAGCCTACCTCTAGAGTATAATAGGCGTATATAAGCAAACGGCTACAGCACTACTTAAGAAGGAAGCTAATATTCCCCCCCTATAACTATATATTAAAGCCGCTATAATATAAAGGGCGTAAAATAAACGTAACTCTAATGTTATAAAGTATATTAAGATATGCCTAAATAAACTATAGAGGGATTCTAGGGCGCCCTATAGGAGAATAAACCAATAACCCTAAAATAGGGAAGATATATTAGAGAAACAGGTAAAGAAAGCAGAAGAAGAATAGTGCTACTTTAGGGCCCAGGCCCACATAGAGGAGGAAGGGAGACGCGTAAGAGGCCAGTAAAGATAATAGTAAGAGAGAGAAAGGAGCTAAAGCAGAGTATAAAAGAATGCTAGGAAACTATCTACCGTAATATAATACTAGTTAGACCAACGCTAGAGAGGCGTATAGGAGTTAAAGGTACAGAGGCTAACTAAGGCAAGAGGAACCTAAGCCGTAGTATAGTTAACGCTATAGGGGGTAAATACTCTAGGGCTCCGAGAAGGCCTAACGAAGGCAAAAAATATAATAGTAATACTCTTAAGAACAGGAATAATAGGACTAAAAGACTGGCTCTACTGGGTGGGTATTCTAGGAGGTAGCCTAAGATATAAATATGGCTGGCCAAAACAGACACTAAAACATATAATACTGTTATACCCCTTACGCACTAACCAAGAAGTAATACTCTTAGTAGCTAGCACAGAGAACTATAATACACTGCTCTTAATATAAAAAGGCCTTAAGGCGGTTACCTAGTGGCTTATTAGCTAAAATATACTAAACCAGTTCTAGGTTGCAAGGGAAATAGTAATAAAGGGCGGAGGGGGCGAGCAACGGGCGCCCCCTAATAACTCTACAGTGGTAGAGTAAAGTGTGTAATACTAGCGCGTCCGTAGGCTTGTTACGGCAGCAGTGGTTCCCAAGGAGGTTAAAAAGTAAGGTAGTAGGAGCACCACAGGTGACTCGCAGGCGCCTCGCAGGCGCCTCGCAAGCGCCTCGCAGGCGAGTCCTAAAAGGCGGGGAGGTGGATTACGGGGTTTTCTTAAATAGAGTTTTCTCCCTATATGTATGTAAGGAGTAGTCCGCGTGGGCCCAATAGGGATCCGAATCGGATATTAAGTAATGAATTATTATTAATATATTAAACTTTGCCCTCGCTAGTATTCTATTATAACCTAATAGGCATCCAGACGCTACCCAGCTCCATTAGAGACCAGTAGCATTTTATAATAGAAAATTCCGAAAATCTAAGGTTAGGTATTATACCTACGACAAGGAACTGCTAGCTATAGTTAACTACTTTAAACAGTAGCGACACTACCTTAAGCACGCGAGCTATACCACTTATATACTCTTAAATCACTATAATTTACGCTACTTTATAACTATAAAGGAGCTTATACTTTAATAAGCCAGATAGGCAGAAGAGCTCGCGCGATTTAATTTTAAGATTGAATATAAGCTAGGGGAAAACAACCCTACTAATAGACTATTACGACAGCCAAACTATACCAAAGGCTTTAAAACGGGAGAAGGAAAACAGATAATAGATATCTTACTCCCTATATTATAGAATAAGCTCTAGGTATAGGATGCTTAAGCACCCATAGCTCTATATACCAAGTCTTAGGCAGTGCAAGCCCTATTGGTTTCCACTAACGTTCTAGCTAGTACCCAGTCCGTTGCCAATAAGGGTCCAAATATACCTGGACAAGATATCCCTAATACATTCTCGGAACCTAGTAATACACTATCCCTAATTACTAAGCTATCCTCTTAAGCCAATAGCGAAGCTATAAAGCAATCGGAACTCGGAGCCCTGCAATAACTAAAGGACTTTAACCTTATAGCGGCCTTCCTAACGTACGCGTATTAAAGAGTTATAAGATCTATAGTACCATCTAGTCTTATACTTAGAGCAGTATAAAACAAAATAGCTTTTATCCAGAAACTATCTAAAAGGTTAATAGATCTTATCTATAAGGTGCAATAGAGGGATGCTTCTTATACTATCCTTAATACGGAAGTAGACCGGAAACGTAATAAAAAGGAAGCTACTAGGCGCTATTATTAGGAACTAGACCCGATGGGCCTACTACGTAAAGGTAGTAAGGTTTAGGTGCTATAAGAAGCAAATCTACAACAAAAGATTCTTATAAAGAATTACAATAATCCTCTAGGCGGCTACTATAGTTAAGCAAAAACAGTGGAATTACTTTAGCGCAAATACTATTGGGTAAGGCTTAATTAGGAAGTAAAGAAGTATATCAGCTATTATAAGAAGTGTTAAGTATATAAGATCCATAGGCACAAGCCATAGGGTTTACTTAAATTAGTTCCCCCCGCCAGTAAGCCATAGCGATATTACGCTATAGGCTTTATTACAGATCTCCCGCCATTTAAAGATAGCTAAGGACAAATATATAATTTGGTCCTCGTACTTATTAATAGGTTTTTAAAGTACGTTTAATACCTTCCTGTTAACAAGACGACTAACGTATAAGAGCTCGCCAACCTAATTAAGGAGAAATGCTTTCTTAAAGTAGATTAGCCACACTCTATTATTACTAATAGGGGCAGCGTCTTTATAAGCCAATACTAGTTAAACCTATGCTTCTATTTAAAGATAGACCACTAATATAGTACGGCTTTTTACCTATAGACGGACGGGTAAATAGAACGCCAGAACTAGAAACTAAAGTCTTACCTATAGATGTATTTAAACTACTAGCAAGATAACTGGTATAAGCTACTTCCGTACATAGAGTACGCTTATAATTTAAAGTAATATACATTATATAAGTATGCACTAATCCAGATTGCCTATAGCGTTTAACTATTTAGGTTTAATAGTATACCCAATGATTACTGGCTAAGGCCGTATAATTAGTTATAGGACCCTACCGGGAAGTCTAAGGATATCTACTAAAGAGTATAAGGATACCTCTAGGAATGGGAGGAGTAATAGAAGCATGCAAAGCAGAGCCTATAAGATGCCTAAGAGCAGTAAAGACTTTAGTATAACCGCAAGCACCAGGATAAGCATTTTAGAGTAGGCGATAAGGTTCTATTACGTTTAACAAATATTAAGACCCGTTAACTATTAAAGAAGCTTAATGCAAGATACCTAGGTCTCTTTTAAGTTAAGGAACAAATTAGTAAGCTAGCCTATTATCTCTAGCTACCCCTATCTATGGCCTATATATATCCAATATTTTACGTAAACCTACTAGAGCTATAGTATAGACTATTGCCGGAAAAGAACTTCTGTCTAGGCCCAATTAAACACCCTAAGATAGTGGGCGAGTGGTATAAGGTTAAAGCTATACTATACTATAAGTCTATTAAGAACAAGCTTTAATTTAAAGTTAAATAGCTAGGCTAGCTCGCTAAGGACTCTATATAGAAACCAGAGGATTACCTTAATTATTACAAAGATATTCTAAAAGAATATTAGGACTAAGGTCCACAATCTATAAGTCGCAAAAAGCGCTCTAATACTATAGTGTTATTGCGACCTATAAAGAAAGCTCGTAAAAAGAGTAAATAGGTTAAATCGGATATAGAATGGATAGGCTCCAGAAACTATAAGGATAGGGCTACAGCCTAAGGCAGGACGGGTCCTTAGCCTTTTTATATACATAGCATAGAGTTAATAGGGCATTTTGCTATAATTGCATTCCCATTTATTAATCTATACTAGGAATATTATTCCTAAGGCTTTTAAGCCCTTCCTAAAAGCCTTTTAAGGCCTTCCTAAGCACCTAATTAAGGTCCTTAATTGCTATTATATATAAGAATAAATCCTAAAAGTCCAAACCACAAATGCCTAATCTAAAAAGCCACTACGCCTTATTATTATTAGGAGTAGGATCAGTATCCATTAGGCTACTAAGTAATAGCTAATAAGAATAGGATCTAGATGCCTTAATAGGTATATAAGTAGGTATAAAAATAGGGGCAGGATAATAAGGTGTAGCTAGAGTAGAAACTCTTAAACGCTTAACACTAATATTAAGTCCAAACCAATACTAATAAAGCTCTTATGGTGTAAGCTTATAGTTAATAAAGACACGCTTAAGCCCAAAATAAACAGAGATGTTAGCTAGCTAGTATAGTTCAGAACCACCAAGACCTTACTACGGTAACTATTAGTTACCTATCCGCTAGATACCTAAAGGGTAACCTACCTAATACCGCATTATATTATACTCCTTTAAAACTTAACGCGTATACGCAAACTCCTTCCTATAGTAGATAGCAACCTTCCTCTTATTACCCCTATCCCGCACCCTATCCTCAGTATACCAACCTTGCTCTCGCATTAGGCGTTACTAGCTAGCTTGCTAGGAATTATAGGCAGTGTAGATAGCTATAGCATAGTCTCAAATTTAACTAAGATGTTTAGCATTAGCGCTAGAATAAGATAAAGCCCGGGCGATATAGTAGTTAAGAACATTAAAGGATCGTCGCCACTTAGGCCTAGGCTATTAAAGCTTAAAGTTAGCAATGGAAATCTATTAAGGATAGAGCTCACTTTAACGCAACTGCCGCTCTTAGTACGCATACATTAATTATAAGGACTAAAGGTATTAGATTTAATACAGTATATCTTATTACAAGTCTCTAAAATCCTATTATTAGATTTCTAGTCTTTTAAAGACATATAGGTAAAATTATTTAGGTAGGACTAGCACTAGTTATAGGTTAGCGGGGGTTAGAGTTCTATATATAAAGGTAGGGCCAGGATATGCTATAGAATTTGCTTAAAAGAGCAGTTAGTAGGAGAACAAAGAGGTATATTAAATTGATAATAAAAAAGAAGAAAATCTTAATAATATATTAAAGATACGTCCAAATTAGGCGAAGGTTAATAATAGGAAGTAAGGTGTTAAGGAAAAGGATTAAGCTTAATAAGCAAAGTGTCTTTATACTTCACTGTCTAATACCCTTTTAGTAAATAGCCGTAACCTTACCAATATAACTCCGTTATAATAGCGCTATTTAGAAGAAAGGAAACACGCGTATAAGTTGTTTAACTATTACTTTTTTATAAAAACTAACTACGCGGCCGGGGGAAGGTAATTAAGACGTTAAATTAAAGACGCATATGGGTTAAATTAGACCTAAAATAATACTATAGTATTAAAGAATAACGTTATAGACGTTCTTAACAATCGCATAATAGCTATAATTGCTATTACGAAATGTCCCTATTTGCTAGGTAGTAGAGCTACGCTAAATATATAGCATAGGACTACTAGATTTAAAAGCATATACACTAAATCTTAAGAGACAAGTCTCTTTAACTAACTAATTAATACCTTAACCGCATTTAATAGCCTAAGGGCAAATATAGGAGTAATACGTTAGTGACGCAGAGGATTATAAGAAAAGGATTATAAGAAAGAATTATAGACCATATCTTAGTAGTTAAAGACGACGGCAAGCTAAGGCTCTATACGTTAAATCCTATACTAAAAGGTTCTACGGAACTATACTAGAATACTAAATTACCTATAACACTCGTGATTAATTACAGACTAGCATAAAAGCTTAGAAGCAGAGTTGCATAAAAATCCCTATATTAGCCCAGGTAGTTACTAGTATGCTTCTAGTAGGCTTCTAATAGGTCTCCTAGCAATCCTCACATCTTTTCTCCAGTCACGTTTTTCCCTTATTAAGGTTTTTTAGGAGTTTAAAGTAGGGGTTAGATAGATAGATAATATACAGCGGTATGCCGATACCTCTCTAATATCTCTCCAAACCTCTTCCGGGACAAGCCCTTATAATCTCCCTACCGCTAGGTAATAGCGATTAGGGGCCAACTATAAGAAGGGGGGGGGTAATATAAGGGATATTATTGCGGACACCTTGGGTTGCCCTTAGGACAACCCCTGGACGCCCCTTAGATAGTCGCCGGTTATATACCGGAGGCACGTGCCCGTAGTATATAGTCTCTACAATCCCAGAGGCCTTACCTCCTCAAGGATTCGTCTCTCTTACCAATCTATCCTGTTCCAATCGTGTCCTTATAGCCCCCTGTCTACAAGATCCCCTTATAACTACTTAGTAGCTCCATCTAATCGGAAGCAGCCAATTATTATTCCTATTTAAGTCTTAATTATATAAACAAACTACTTTAAGGTAGAGGCCGCGGAGCCTCTATTTAATATATAGTAGATCTATCTAAAGCGTATTTAGTTATTAGTAAATAATACCCAATACTTCTTACTATAGAGACCTTTATATTTTAATAGCCTAACTATATTAACGTACACCTTTTTAAATATGTAATTGCTATATTATTAAAGGCGTCTTAATATTTACTTCTTAGCCTTTTTAAGGTAACAGTCCTCGTAGTAAAATGGCTTATCCTTAGTAACTATAACCCCCTTTATACTTTTAGCGGGGATATATATTTAGGTAAAAGGAAAGTGTTATAGTCTCTTATACTAAGTCTTTATAGTAACTTTAATAAGCACGCCTTTCTTATAGAGGCGCGATTGTGTAATAGCTAGAGCTATTATAAAAGGAACCTCTATAGGGTTATCTACCAGTATAAATATATTAAGTCCGTTAATATATAGGATATAGGCTATTTCTACCCAATCTTTAACGAGGTTAATCGTATTATAGAGACCATTAAAGAAGGCTCTCTTCTCTTATAGAATACTAAGCGAGATAATATTTATAAAGAAGTTAGGATAGTAATATACTTTAGTAAATGTAATTATATAGACTAAGTAGTTAGTTTAGGCAACTATAAGCTTAACTAATCTAACGCCAATAGCCTTTATTAGGCCTCCTCCCGTCTAGATTTAGATAGGTTTAATTTCCTAATACTAAATAAACTTCCTAATATCGTTGCCTATATAAATATTTAAGCAACTATCAGCTATCCAGAAGTCCTTAATATTTATTCCTAAAGCTATAGCTACTGGCCTAATAACCTATATAGTAAAGATCGATCTAGTTACCAAATTGGTAGCTTAAGAGGGGCGATTAGATGTCCCCTTAGAGGCCTTATTAGTAGTTATTAAGGCTACTCTATTACCTAAGCGCGGAGGTTGTCTCTCTCTAGGTCTCTACCATTTGGGCCTTAAATAGGCGTGCTTTATCTAGCAATCTTCCTTACTACCTAAATAACCTAGCTTATACTATTTGTACTTATTTAAAGCATCCTTAGTAGGGCCTTAATTGCCTAATAAGATACTATAGCCGGCTCCCCTACTACCTCTGCCTTAACTATTACCGCAACCACGGCTGTTACTGTATTCTTAACCAGAGTTACTTAGTAGCTTATTAACTAAGGCAAAGCTCTTAAGTAAGTCCTTCCGCTAAGCCTTATCGGTAAGGTTAGCGATTAATTAGACTAGTATAATTGTATAGCCGTCACAAATCTTATTACGTTAGATTTAAGCCTATATAGAGAAGTATTCGTTAACGGCGTTAATAAATTAATAGTTGATAATCTTGTTATCTAGGGCAAGCTTTACCTACTTAACTCCTTAAACCGCTTCTTAGTAACAGCTTAAGAAAGTGATAATTGCTTAATCTAATTAAAAGCGGAGCTTAATAAAAGTCTCCTATATATTGGCCTCATAGATTAAGCCATAGGCCTTAAATATCTGCTTAAGGTAATTAATATAGTCCTTTGCCGTCTGCTTGTGTTCCAAGGCAGTAAGGATCTTATTATTAATTATACTAAGGATAACTAAACAGACTTTGCCGTCTTCCTTACTATACTATTTAAACTCCTTATTATCAGCGTGGTTTTCAATAAGCGAAATACCAGCCAATATTTACAGCGCCAATATTAAATATTGGCAATAGTTTAGACCAAATTATTATAATAGAAGTATACTTATTCTAAAAATAAAGATTATATAAATTATTGGCATATATTGGC
>Ga0307515_10017787_pt1 | contig 12925 bp, 4 predicted proteins | sample 17_EM_MG_FD_194513 | JGI IMG/M metagenome (GOLD analysis project Ga0307515, IMG submission 194513) | Populus trichocarpa ectomycorrhiza microbial communities from riparian zone in the Pacific Northwest, United States - 17_EM | ecosystem: Host-associated > Plants > Roots > Unclassified | place...
CACTCTTGGAAAGGGTTATGTTTGACTATCCTTCACTTAAATACACACTTTGAAGAAGCATTACCTTTAGTCTGTGCCAACTTCACTCTACCTTTTGACATTGCTCCCGAGGATGGACCAAACCGTCCAATTGAAGTATTATAGCAATTTTATTTATCTCTTGAACTGGGCACCAAGGATGTAAGTAGACGACTACTTGGTGACAACTAGCCATTATTCCGATTCTGGGAGCTCTAAGCCTTATTTCTATTCCCTGGGGCAAGTATACTTTTTATTTTTGTACTAAAATTACAAAGTACATATTCACGTCTCCACTCTCGTTACTTAATTCGTTAGCTATAGCCACGTTTACACGTACTTTACATGTAATTTTAACATGTGCTTGTTACAATTGATCGTAAATAAAGCATTGGAACTTCTGACCTCAAGGATAAGAATAAGAAGAAGGACCTCTCGCAGGTTCACTCGAAAGGCGCTTCGAATGCAGCAATTAGATACTTGAATAAGTGCGATGCCTTTCACTGTTCAGAATGCTCTGCAGACACGACACCTTCAACCCCCAATGTGGACCTCGCAAACACGATTACGGCCAGAGATACTGCAAATCAAAACCTCGGAGCGATGACTGGTGCTAAAGGTACTGCGAACTAGAATCTCAAAAGAGCTTGACGTCAGTGACGAAGGAGAGAGATGTTTCGATCAATGACTTTAACCGCATATCCGGAGAATAAGATCAGTTTGGATAGGAGCTGGGAAGATCTCTGGAGACTAACGCTCAACTGCAGGAATCCTATAAGAAGCAGAAGAACCTCCTTGTATCTATGGGGGTCTTAGATGTGTCCGCTATCTACCGGTATCTCCTTGAAGAGAAATATGGATGGAAAAACTCATCGCCGCCCAATTCTCTAGTCCATCACCACCCTCTCGGCGGGTCTTATCAGCCTCAGGCGTTTTAGCCCGCCCGCCTAGTCTCGGCAACTCTAACAGGTCGAAGGATGTCGGTTGGGAAGTGACAAAAACTTTGAGTATATCCTTGCATGAGCGGTGTCCTTTCTCGCTCATTTGGTCGGGGATCATCATCCTTAGCTTCTTGGTACGTTTTTCTCGTTCTCCATTGTGTTGTGGCATCACAACTATATAGGTTCCGCGATTCGCATTCTCTACTTGCCAACAAGGACCAAGATCGTAGACGAAAACATAAAGATCTTTGTCCCCCCTGTTTTCCACAACCAACTCCGCTATAGCATTGTGTTCCATTTCTATCAAGCAATCTGGGCCGAAAGACTCTCCATTGCTAAAGATCTGTACCTCAAAGGTCTCTCGGAAAGAACCTACAGATGCTTCATTGACTAGTGCCCTAGCTAGTTGGAATCGAGCCAGGTGCTCCAGAATGCTCCCGATCTGGCTGGCGTCGGTCTGGTCCTGCGGCATGCTAGTCAAATGTTCAATCTTGTGGCCCAATTCATCTAACACTTCGTATTCTCCATTTTTCAACACTACATCAAACGCAAACGGATATTTTTCTGTGTCAACATGAACATCAAGTGATCGTTCTTTCAGGGCTGTGAGCCATGCATCCCAATGTGGAAGCCCGGATGCGAGTCGTACAGGAAATCTTTGGAGGGAGAGTCTAGTACAGACTCTCGCCATCCATCCTGTTCGAATACGGATGGGCGGCGTGTCTAATTGCTCTAGATCCGACGTAAGAGCTCTGGTGCCAACGACCTTTGCTTTCACCAAGTGCCTTTGGGATCCAGGGTCACCTTCGGCACAGCATAAGTGATATAGGACGAACTGATCGCCAGTCGTGACACCGTGTGCATGGCCAGCTTGTAGTTCAAGGAGGCCGCCTTGTTTCACAATAATTGAAACAGCTGCTGCAGTGATATCCAAACTGGCTTGCCCGAAGAAGCATTGATTTCGATTCCCATATAGGATAGGATTGTGAGGCAAGCCGGAGCCTCGGAATTTTGCATGCAGGTGATTGTAAATTTCCATATGTCTTTTTGTAAGGCCAACGCACTTGATGCTCTCGAGAAGGAAATAGGATAAGGCTCCATGGCCCTGCCCGTTGAATCTGGACCCAACTGTCTCTTCGTGGGGACCGCATGCAGTGAGTATCGTGTACCCATCTGGGTTGATAAGCCAGTTAGGTCGCATAGAAACATTGCGATATGGTAGAATTTCATCTTTGACGCTTCTTCCAAGATCCGGCGGATATTCCGGAACCATCTCAGTATTATAGGGGAGGAAGCGGATGCTGGGATCATCGCGGCGGTAGACACTCCCAGAGAAACAGCAGTCGAGAACGAGAGTGATAACCAATCCTTTATTAACCATAACATCCAATAAGGACGCCAGTTCGCAGCCCCAAAGACACGTTTCTCGGTTTTCCGTCGTGAGAAATACCAGCGCCAGATCGCCTGTGGAGTTGGCGAATTGACCGAAAGGTGGCTTTCGAGTACCGTGTCCAGAGTAATGGATGTAGACGAAATCCCCGGCTCTTGCAAGAGAAGTGACCCTCTTAAAGGCTGAAATAACATTGTCATAGGTCGGCCAGAGCACTCGGTTTTTGACAGCGTCGGGCGATTTTGGGCCAATCTGGCTTGCCGTGATCATCTGTACCTCGACAGAATCATGTAGTATGCTTTCTAGGTAGATCTTGATATCTTGAACGTCGCGCACACAGCTTTTTAGTGGTTTGCCTTGATACGCATCGATTCCAATCAAAATCGCATAATGCGTGACAGTTGTGTCTTGGCCATCCATTGTGTTGACAAGCTTGAGCCGCAACGTAAGGTTCACGATTGCGAAGAGAAAGTGGGTGAGGCGGGAAGATGTCCAGACAGCCATGGCTGCCCATCAAAGAATCAAGGCTTGATAGGGAGCCAAAGAGGAGTAAAGGATATGCGCAAGCTGTTAAAAAGGTGGCTGTGAGGCGAAGTCAGCGTTGGTGGGTTACGGATGAAGGCAGTCAACTAACAAGCCGGGCGCAAAATGCCGCAGTAGGGGGGGCACCAGGTGACCCACACTGCAGGCCGCATCACAGCTCAGCATGCCGGCAAGAAAAAGATTAAAAATTTGGCGTGACTGCGCAAAATGCGTTAGGAAAGTAATGAGGCTTAAACGAGGCGAACTGTATTATGAGTTAATTAATATCTTAGCGCCACCGGCACCGCTAATCATGCACTGTAGTTCAGGTGACCCATACACTACACAGCCTCAAGCAGCTTCCAAATAAACGATGCTTATCTCCTCGCCGTTTCTCACAGCCTCTCCATTTTCAAGGCTCAGAGTATATTTTCCTGTGGTAACAGATGCAATGACGTAAGGCCCTTCGCGGGATCCACCATTCAGTAGATACACTTTATCTCCCACATGATATTTCGGTTTCTACAGGACTTTGGTCAGCAAATGTCAAAGAATCTCGAGTGGATACCTACTTGGGCATTATCCTTTACATAGGGGCGCTTGTCATCCTCATCAAAGGAAATTCTGGGGCTTCCGCTGCCGAATCGTTAATACCGCACCAAGCTGGCAAAAAGTTAAAGCTACTCACCTTTCTGAGGTCACCATATTGCGCAGCGGCAAAGATGATGTGGCCGCAAGCCCAGTGTATTTGAACCTAAGACCTGCCTATATAACCCTCAGAAGCAACCTTGCGATATCTGCTGCGAGGCTGCCAGCGCCCAGATTGTGAGGAGTAATAAAGGATGTCGGGCACGGTTGCATCGCCGTGCATTTGGCATCGAGGCTGTGCATATTGACGTGTCACACCTATAAATAGAACTTTACCAAATACTTCAACCACATTCACTATAACCCGATTTTGTACTACTGTGACAAGATGCAGAAGATTCGTCTTACGATCTCACCTTAGTTAGTTACCTAAAAAGAGCTATTTGGAGATGAATAACCTTCGATCTTTTCTTCCGCATTGGGAGCACTCCGAATCTGGCATTGCAGACGAAGTGCAGACTAGAAAGAGTATCTATTCCTTGGCTGGGACAAACATTTGCGCTCATTGACACACTTAGTTGAGGATTACAGACCCGGATATCCTCGTTTCACCGCACTTCTATCTGCATATGACCCTTACTTTTTGTGCCGACGCTTTAGTAAGCTTCGAGCTCGACTCCTCCTGCTAAAGCAGGACCGGCTGTCTGTGCTTGAGCAGAAGCTTGAACAAGTGGATCATGAAGAGACTTCTCCCCTTTTTCTTGGAAAAAGCCGATGTGATAGAAATTCGGAGCGAATCTCTCTCTTATCGGATATTGAGTCCTGTCTTGCTAATTATGGTAAAGGTAGAAGCTAGAGATCCATCTTGAATACTAATAGAATACAGACCAATTCGCCCAGAGTACGTACCAGATGCTAAGTTTCGGCCCCCCTCAGCAAAGGGATGTCAAAAGTCTACAGAATTGGTTAGACAATACCGGCTATCTGGCCCGAGAAGAGAGGGCGTACCTCACACATCATCGTGAGCTGGTGTCCCTAGCTCCCGTGGGAGACAGCGCGATTGTGCAGCTAGAAGCTTGGGTAGAAGACAAGTTTATTCGATTGTGGCGAGACTTCGGTAAAGTGAGAGAAAGAAAGGTGCGAAGCATTACAGAGAGCTGACGATTATATAGAACCGTTTGCACAATGTCTCGAACGATCCGAACGTGTATATCTATTCCGGCCAGTGGATTCAACAAACCGCCAGGGCACTCCTGTTACTCTTGATAACGCTTCTGCTCCTAATGCCAGTTATCGTTTGCAACTTTGTTGGTACGATCTCGGCTCGGATCGCCATTGTTATGATTGCCACTATATCGTACCTCCTCGTAGTTTCCTTATTAACGAGATCGAGGACGATGGAGTTGATCATGGCAGCAGCAACGTACGTTACCGTTATATCGTAGAAGACGGGACAACTAATACCCGAAATAGATATGCTACTGTCCTTATCGTATTTGTCTCCGGAACTAGTGCATGAGGTCAGCAAAGCTCGGCCCGGACTCGGAGACTGGCAGTAAGGGCAACAAGGGGGACGAGTGGAAGCTGGATTTGAGAGATGGGACAAGGTCAAAGGCACCCTTAATAAGTGAATATGCATTGAGTAGTTTCATGAAGTTATAAAGAAAGGTTTAACTTACTTTGCAACACGTTGTGTTATGGGTGCATTGGGTATGTGCCCCTAGCCCCTGAGGCACCAAAAACTGCTTCCTGAGGCACCCAAAGGCACCCAAGGCACCCAGTTTTCTGTGACAACACGTCAGCCTTCCAACAAAACCTAACCCTTTCTGCGCCTTCTCGTGCCACAACACAGGAACATTCCTTCGATCACGCCCTCTCCCTCGCCGAAAGCTACTTTTGTTAGTCATTATCTGGCTTATAAACTCCGGTCATTCTAATAGCAACTGTCTTAAAACGGGCCATCTACATTAGACAGTCGAGTTAAAAAATGCGGCCTAAATCGATAGACCATTCCTAGGACGTACATGCGTCCAACGCAATACAAGAAGGCCTCCACTTCAGTAGGATCACAACGTCCTCGATCCTTCATTGGAGTCGCAACTAGCTTCTCTCAGCAAAAGCTCACTTGCTAGAAGACTGTCTCATCAGGCTCCACCCAACCTCCCAAGCCGGTTTACCATAGGACTATCTTAGAAGAAAGGGAGGTGCGATTTTGAATATGGCTCATCTCGAAGTCTCGGATTCGAGGTGTCGGACAACAAGACTGGAATCATCTGTGGCTATGACGGACACAATGGTTCGTGGTACTGAGACGGAGAATCTCGAGATGGCCATTCAAGCAGCTAGAATAGCAGTTAACAAAACGCCAAAATGTCACACAGATCGAGCCCAACGCTTGACCGAACTTGGGATTCTTCTAGCCAATCGATATTCTACGACGAACGCTATGCCTGACCTCGAAGAGGTCATTCAAGTAAAAAGTCAATCTATTGACATAACTCCCAAGGCACTACGTCAAGCTATACATTTGAGCGACCTGGCCAGTCTACTGAAGCACCGATATATCATCACGGGGAAAATATTCGATCTCGATGAAGCCATCGAATTAGAAAGAAGTGCTCTCGATATTACTCTCGATGGTTTCGATCAAGTTGTAATTTTGGAAGAGCTGGAAGATATGCTTCACTTGCGGTACAAGAGAGCACTACTCCTAGTAGATATTGAGGGAGCTATGCAAGCTAGCAAAAGAGTGGATCCTAGTTTCAAAGATCCCGATCAAGTCACACATGTTGAAGTGATAGATCAGCAGAGCGATCTCAGGAACCAAGCGATGGTGGACCTTGAGGAACTCATTCAAGTGTCTAGGTTAGCAGTTGGTTTATTTCCAAATGACTCGGCGGTTCGGTCAGACTGGTTGAATGCTCTGGGCGCTCGATATTACGATCGCTACTGCGAAACAGATGCCATGGGCGATCTTGAAGAAGCTATTCGATCTGCTAGACAAGCACTCGATTTAGTGCTCGATGGCACGACTCCTGTCTCTCTGCTAAGAAACCTGTCAATTTTTCTTGGCAAGCGGAACCTCAAGACAGAAGCGAGAGCCGATATCGAAGAGGCTGTTCAATTAGCAAGACAAGCTGTTGGGAGAGCTTCTGAGAAGTTGAATATGCATTTGGCAAGCTTTGCGGATCTGCTGTTCAGGCTATACCAAACGAAAGAGACGTTAACTGACCTTGATGAAGCTATTCACATTGCCAGACAAGCAGTCAATGAAATAAGACAGACTACCGAGACAAATTCTGCGGCTCCCGGGGCAAAAATTGAGAATTTGGATTTTCTTGGACATCTACTTCTCGAGCGGTACAAAAAAGCCGGATCGATGGCCGACCTCGACGAATCTATCAAAATGGCGAGTCAACAAGCTCATATTATATTCTTCAGCAATCGCAGACAGACTTCTGGAGGCTTCCGCTCACTTATGAGCGATTACTGGTCTGAAAAAACAAACGCTGTAGCCGATTCTGCCCTACTGGCTCAAACGGCTAGGCAAGGAGCCATTATTCCTATTGGAAAAGGCATGAATCAAGTTGTGAGTTTGAGTAAGCTTGGAAACAGGGTGTACATCCGCTATAGAAAGACAGGGAAACTGGATGACCTCCTGGAAGTTGTCCAAATTAAGAGGCTTTTAGTTGATATGATGCCTAATAATTCGGACTTGGCCGACTTGAGCGCCCACCTTGGTGAAATTTATGACCAGACACAAAGCCCGACCGCGATCAACGAAGCCATCGGAATCTTAACTCAGTTAGTCGATACAACTAGCAACAACTCAGACCGGGCCACATATCTTGTTACCCGAGCTGTTCAACTTTCCCGTCGGCACCAGATATCGGGGAACATGGCCGAGCTTGACGAGGCCATTGAGGCTAGGACGCAAGCAATTAACATGATTCCAGATGGCGACCAGCGAAAGGTTGAATATTTACCGGATCTTGGGGCACTATACTACCGTAAATACGGCATCACGCGAACAAGGAGCTTTCTGGATGAATCAATTGCCATCGGCAAGAAGGCAGCCAACGCGATGTCGGAAGATGATCCAGAACGAGCAAAAGCTCTAAGTAATATTTCATACGGCCTGTTACAAAAGTACAAGAGCACAAACGTTTTGACGGACCTGGAGGAGGCCATCAATCTTGGGCGGGAAGCTACGGATGCAACGCCCAACGGGTACCTAAATTGGGAAATTATTTTGGAGAGGCTTGGAATCGGATTGTACCAACGCTATCTGAGAGTGGGTACAATGGCAGATCTTGAGGAAGCCATTCGACTTGGTAGACAAGCCATCACATTGGCGCAGAAGGCGCTGCCGCTAGATCACAGCCTCCACTATTGGATCAGCCTTGCGTCAATGCTATGTGAGCGACATATAAGGACAGGGTCAAAAGCCGACTTCCAGGAGGCTATCAAACTTGTGCGTGAAGCCAGAACTCGAGCTGCAAGGTTCCGGCTCTATCACTTAAACCACACCAGAATTTGTTGCTACTTAGGCCTTGGTGACATTTGGGTATTCAGGCTTCCTGATGAGGCTAATGCTCCAGGAACCATTGAAGATATTCGGATGACTTTGGAAGTGACGGCGGAGAATCACCCGAACAAAGCACGGTATTTGAGCAACCTCGCATTTGAACTGAATGGTGCAGGATCATTGGTTGACCTCGACGAAGCTGTCCAGCTTGGACGACAAGCTATCGATATAACGCGAGAAGATCATTCAGACCTACCATGGCATCTATGTTGTCTGGCAATGGGGCTCCTCCAACGATTCTGGAAGATAGAGCGCCCGGGCGATCTTGAGGAGGCCGTCAGCCTTGGCCAACGAGCTGTAGACACAGCGGCAATTGACCACGAAGGACGGCCATTCTATCTAGTGGTGCTTGCAATAGCACTTCACAGCCGGTATTGGGCAACCGGAAGACTGCCTGATCTCTACGAATGCATCAATCTTGGCCTCCAAGCTTTCAGTCTCTCGCTGGGGAAGTCTCTAGAAGACTACTGCAACCGGTCCTGGTGTGCTTGTAATCTTACGGCGTGGTTTGGTGATAAATATTTGAGGGAAGGAGCTATGGCCGATCTCGAGCGAGCTATAAAATATCAGCATGATTCTGAGTTAGCTCTGGATGTATTAAAGAACAACATCGCGGTGCTGTCCGCGCGGCACCAGGACGTAAGTGCCAGTTATTATAGCATGCACTTGGGAACGAGAAATGGAGTCACCCCCAGGGAAACAGACAACAAAGCCATCCACATTGTACCTCAGGACTTTCCGGATTGCCCTACTCGACTGCACTACCTTGGAGCTGAGCATTTCGAGCGCTTTGAAAAGGGGGCTATCCAAAAATGGCGAGAAGTAAAGGATCTTTCAACTGCCGCATGGCTGTGTGAAAGGTCAGTTGACGCTACGCCAGATGGACACTCAACGAAACCGGTTCGACTTTATTGCCTTGGAGAGTGCTTTGAAGCTCTCTATCATGAGAAAAGACATGCAGACACTGCAGAGCATCACCCCAACGCAAGAGCACGGAATAAATGGGATCTCGACAACGGAATAAACTCATTCCAAGAGGTTGTTGATGCGGCACCACGACATGGTTTAATCTGGGTCTGTGCACTCCGCCGCCTTTGTTATTTGTATGATGAGAGGTTCTGCTTTACGGGAGACCTGGGAGATCTTAAGATGGTACTTCAGCTATATCAAGATTTAGTAGATGGCACACCGAAGAACCATCCAGACCGTGCGGCTCGACTTGAAAGGCTGGGATCACTCAAAAAGGACAGATTTGTAACTTTCGGAAATATGGCCGATATTGAAACAGCAATCCAGCTATTCCAAGAAGCTGCCGACATCACACATCGGAATTCTCCAATCCGGGCTGACTATCTTAAGAGCCTGGGAGCCGCCCATCACGCCAAGTATGACACCACAAGAAACTTAGTCGATCTTGAAGTTGCTTTCCAGGTGTATCGAGATGCAGTCGATACATGTCTGGATGATCGCCTCTTGACCGCGACCCTGGGTTGCCTGGGGCAGGCATACCTTGAGAAGTATGAAATAATGGAAGCAAAAACAGATTTCGAAGGAGCAGTTCAAAGCTTCGAGAATGCCCTGGATTCCGAATCGCAAGACTCGCCAGGCAGGACAATGCGACTCGCGGACCTGGCACTCTGCTACATGAAGGGGTACATAAAAGTTGGCACAGCGACATATGTAAACATGGCAGCTCGGCTCTTGCAGGATGCTGTTAATGCGACGCCGGCGGACCACCCAGATCATACCTCAATTTTCTCTGTCCTCGGATACTGCTATGAAGTGAAATACAACAGAACACAGTCCAACTCGGATCTTGAGGCGGCAACCGCATCCTATAGTGAAGCCTTCTGGGACTCCCCTGGGGACACTATCGGACAAAGTTTAGAAGTTGCTAAAAGGCTCGTGTCCACATTGATACTCAGCAAGAATTGGCACGAGGCTTGGTGTATTGTCTGCGAAGCCATACCAATGATTCGGGGGATGACACCGCGGTTTCTGGAGAATTCGGAGAGACAAGCCTTACTTTCACAGCATTCCGGCTTCGCATCGGATGCTGCAGCTGCAACGTTGAGCGTTGGACGTGAGCCTATTGAAGCGATCCAGCATCTTGAAGAAGGCCGTGTGGTTGCTGCAGTTGGCATGAATGAACTTCGTATCTCTGTATCACGGCTCTCGCACTTTCGCCCTGAAGTTGGAAAGAAATTTCTGAGCCTCCGTGATCAATTAGAGACTCCCTTAGGAGGCAGCATGACATCAACCGAGCTCTATGAAGAAGGCGAATCCGCTCTACGCAAATTGACTCGCCATCTAGATGCAAGCAGAAAACTTGACTCACTGATTTCGGATTTTCGAGCAAGAACCAGAAGTCTGATATTCCCTGTAGCACCAGATGAAATCGACTCCAGTCGTGCTACAAAAGGTGGTCCTATCGTTGTTATCAATGTTAGCTACCGCTGTGATGCATTTCTTTTCGTTGAAGAGGGGCTACGCGTCTTGCCGTTACCTACCATCTCGAGAGAAGGGATTGAGAAGAGGGCTAGAGAAGGCAATTTTGGACGTCGCAGCGTTCTAGAATGGCTTTGGGAAAATATTACTGGTCCGATTCTAGACGCACTTGGATTTACTGAACCTCCGCTCCATGATCGCTGGCCACATGTGTGGTGGATTCCTACTGGACCCCTAAGCAGGTTTCCACTCCATGCAGCAGGTCGGCATACTAAAAAGTCTAATGAAACTGTAATTGACAGAGTTATGTCTTCATATAGTCCTTCTATCAGATCTGTCTTGCAAGGTTACGGGCTTCGCCACCAGGAATCGACTTCCGCCAGCAAACAAGTCTTAATTGTTGCGATGGAGGATACACCAGGTAGCAAATCTCTCCCTTTCGCCACCGAAGAGGCAGCGGTAATACGGGAAGTTTTTTGCAAGTCGACCTCATTTGAGCTTATAGAGCCAGATCGACGCAAGGAAGACGTCCTATTACACCTGCGAGACTGCTATATCTTTCACTTTGCTGGCCATGGTTATACAGATGTCAAAGATCCTTCCCAAAGTCATTTGCGTCTCGAGAACTGGAAAGACAATCCACTTAGAGTGGCCGACTTGCTAGAGATCAACCTTTGCGAACGCCCGCCCTTTCTTGCTTATCTGTCAGCTTGTGGAACCGGTCGAATTGAAGGGAAAGAATACCTTGACGAAAGTATTCATCTGATTACAGCATGTCAATTAGCGGGCTTTCGACATGTTATTGGTACTTTATGGGAGGTTAGGGACGAGATCTGCGTGGACATAACGAGAATAACATATGAAGGGATAAGAGATGGAGGTATGACAGATGAATCAGTTTGTCGTGGACTTCACAATGCTACCCGGCAGCTTCGAGATCGTTGGCTTAGTACACCAGTAGATACTGGACGCGCAAGTAGATTAAGTAGTAAGGAAAATAGGTTCTTGGGGGAGCATGATTCAGGTGACCGGAGCGTAAGCTATAGCGATCCAAGAGATGATAGATTGTCGAGAGATATTATTGCATGCGACGAGGAGGAGGAGGCGGAATTATTGCATTGGGTTCCTTATGTTCATTTCGGGGTATAGTTTTGATCATTTAGAGGGGTTAATTCGGAATCTATTCGATAGCGAGGCATTAAAACCCTTTACTATTTTCTGTCCCGTTGTTAATAATCGTTTAAAAACTAGTGGGATATTGCTTGAATTGTACGTTTATGCTAAAACCGGTCAGAGGCATTTTAAACTGCCTCTACAACTGTCTCTCTGGTTCTATTACTTATGCCCCGCTCTCTTAAAGCCTCCGACAAGCAACGCCTAGTCGAGGGCATATGCTGCATCGTATTTTGGGTGGAAGTGGGCAATTCAATGATGGATGTTCAGATTACGCGATGGCACAGCCGCGAGGACTGAGCATTGGCTTAGAAGAACAAGACTAACATCAGTGAGACGAGATGTTCTAAAACCACAGTACTCGGCATGAGCAAGAAGCGAAGCCCATTCGTCACTGATCCAAAATCCGCGTGACAGATGTGTGTGAAGTTTGGCAAGCTGTGTTTACTTGTGAGGGAAGACGGTCCTGTGGCGATGCCTCTGCCGGAAGAAGAGCGATCGGCTAGTGTAACTCCAATATCTGGGAATTCTTTGCGAAGTTTATGGCAACGTCCAGTGATGAATGAACGGTCTTTATCTGGGACATTCAGCGAAAGAATTGGCATGGGCTGAAGGAAGATATGGAGTTGCGGGACTTTTCTGGATTGAATGAAGCGTTAGAGAAGGAAATAATGCAATGCAATGTAAAAGAAACCGAAACATACCTTCAATCATTGTTCCAGTGCTTTGTGAGAATGTGTTCGAGTGTCGCCGTCGTGAAGTTTTCACGCATCTTTAAACAAGTCAAGACTTGTAATAAAAGTTTTAACCGAGTTATATAGCTATATTACGAGATATACTATTAGTAAAGATCGATATATTACTAGGTTAAAAAAGTGATTACATTCTAGATTATAGCTATTAGCCAAGTTCTATACTTAAATAAAATAGTAACTTTAGCCGATTCTTAAGCCAGCTAGGAGATAATGCACTCCAGTTGACTCAGGTCCTGCTCAGGATGCTCGGGTTATAGCTCAGGCTGTTCTTAGGCATGCTCACCTTGGCCGAGGTATGCTCAGGCTCTGGTCAGGACACTCAGGCTGTGCTCAGGCATGCTCTCCTTTGGCTCAGGTAAAAGCGGCCGCTGCTCAGGTCCACAGACCAAACGGACTAGGCGAAAGAAAAAATTTAATCCTGAGTCCAGGGGTCTTCAGTTTGGTTTTCCTCTGGATATTTTGTATTCTCCCATTTCTCCCAAAATTTCGCGCCCCGCATTAA
>Ga0307515_10017788_pt1 | contig 12924 bp, 8 predicted proteins | sample 17_EM_MG_FD_194513 | JGI IMG/M metagenome (GOLD analysis project Ga0307515, IMG submission 194513) | Populus trichocarpa ectomycorrhiza microbial communities from riparian zone in the Pacific Northwest, United States - 17_EM | ecosystem: Host-associated > Plants > Roots > Unclassified | place...
AACAGGCACCGGGGTCAGCTGACCGAGAACGCGTTTCAGTGCGTGACGGCGTGACAAATGTTGGGTTCGAGGCTGGGGCAGCTATATCGCATTAAATAAATATTAATAAATCAAGGATTATTATGTAGCTTGGACCCGACCACAACTTCCACGCAGTTCCAAGCGGTAAGTTTCTCTCTGAAGCGCGAATGGTGGTCGCGGACGCTCGGCTGGGGGGTTACAGTTGACCTCAGGCTCTGGCCCCCTGCCATTTTCTGCTCGTCGTCGCCGTTTTTCGGTCGTCGCTGTCCACGACGCGCTCGATCCGGTGCTGCCCAGTGCAGCACTCGGTGTACGAGCTTTCTCTCGGGTCCTCCTTTGCCCTACCGGCCTTTAGTCCTTCTGGTGCGTCGTCCCCGTCGTCTGCGGGTTTTTCCCGTTTTCTCTGGCCTTTCGCCGGTCGCCTCGCGGTGTTGGTGCGTTGCGCTGCCCGCGGCCACGCGTGACCGGCCATTCAGTCTTCGGTCCTCTGGGTATACCCTGGGGGTCCTTGCTCCGTGAGTTTTTCCCCGTTCCTCCACGCTACGCGGCCGGCCTGTGGCTCGCTGCTAACCGCCCTTGGGCATTCCCCTGCGGGTCTGGGCATGGACAGTCGGTTGGGCTTCGCGAGTCCCTGCAGCTTAGAGTGCATGCGACCCGCTGTCCCACCCCCTAGACCGAGGATTTCACAGCACCGTTTGCATAGCCAGCCGTCCCCAAAAGTTGGGGCCTCGGCCTAGCCAAACCGGCCGTCTGCGGGGATTTCCTCACCCTGTCGGACGTGCCGTTAGGGCATGTGGCATCCCCTCCAGGAGCAGAGCTGGGGCGTCTGGAAACAGCGCGCCCCCACCCCTCTGCTCAAGAGTAGGGACAGCAATGCAGTAATCCGACGTTTGTGGACAACGGACAACACTTCCGGATGACATCCTTTCCTTTCCCCCATCAGTGTTGTGGTGCATCTTTAGGATGCCCTGGACATCACGTGCCCCACCACGGTGGTCTGCGAAGCTTGCCTGTTGCATGCTGGGGTAGACACCGCCCCTCAATTGGTCAGTCCCCCCTCACTTGAAACCGGGAGAGTTTCTGGGGCTGGGAGGGCGGCGCATCACTGGCACCAGCGTGTGTTAAGGGCGTTGCCGGACCTGCCTTAGTTCTGCCTAGGGAGTCTTTCCCACACAGAGATGCCACACTCTGTATACTAAACGGCCACGGACTCTTGTCATAACCCTCCCGGCACGCGGGCCCCTGGATGCTGTGGCCTGTGGAGAGGCGCGGCGTGTGCGGGGGCATTCTAGTAGCAAACGCTGCGGGAAAAGTGGAGCCCAGGTGCTGGGCCTCCATGGAGGGAGCCTCTGAGCTCATTGCACAAGGAGGCGGGTCCCACCCGGCTTGGGAGTCTTTCCCTACAGAGTGCTGGCGCGATACACTCAGTCTAAACCGCGCTTGGTGATGCATCTACCAGTAACAAATGAGAAATGGCTAGGTGGACCTCCACTTGAAAAACGGGATACAGGGGTCCTCTTCCGACCCCTGGCTCATTCGGCCCTTGCCCTGGTCGTGCTGATGGGCGGTCAGGGCTTGGGTCTCGGAGCTGGGAGTGCTGTGCGATATGCCTGCACTCGCGTGATGGTCAAACACAAGAATAAAAGCTAGTGGTCACGCTCCACTTGAATCCTAGCCAGTGGTCTAGTAGGTAGCTTTAGTGGACCGGTTCTTCGGGACCCCCACGGATGGAGATGCCGAGCCCGCCCTTTCCAGCTCTCTTGAGTTGTCAGGGAATGATTAACAGCCGCCTCCCCGAATGGCCGGGGGCTACTAGCCACCTGGGCCCATACCCAGTGAGATGGCACGGTTGCTCCCAACTCCATGTACGGTCCTCTGGATCAGCTGGTAAAAAACGCGCCCGCAGGAGGTACCTGCGTTACCAATCCTCCCTGCACTGTGGCGGCATCCACACTAAAGTATGCCACAGATTTCGGTTCTGCACGGCGACGAGTCAGAGCACAGTCATTTCTCTCGTGTGCTCTTTTTGGGTGCGCGAAATTTTTGCTGACCCCGAAGGTCTTCTTCTTTTTTTCCAGATTTACACGCCTACGTTTACAACTTTAACATGACTACCCCCGCTCAATGTGCACGGATCGTCACCGTGGCAGAGGCCGTCGAAATCATCAACATATGCCTTTTTGGCAAGACAAGTGTCCCGTCGCAGCCCCATGCCCCCACTCGTCGGCGGGCTAAGCGCCGCGGTGGCACGTTTACCCCGGATCGGATCTTGAACGCCAACATCCTTGACGATGTGGTCCTGGAGGGGCTGCCTGGTGCCGTCCCTCCCGCTATGCCTTCCCACACAGACCGGAGTACACGCTTCTGGCGCCCGATCGAACATCCTGGGTTTCTCCCCGGACTCTGCTACCTGGCAGCTGTCCGTGAATGTAACGTTCACAAGGCTGTCGAGTCCCTCGGGTATTACCCTACGGTTTTTGCTCTCCGGAACTCACCTCTGATTGAGCAGCGTTATGCCTTCGTCCTCCAACAGCGCCCTGGTTTATTCCACATGGTCACGACCCAGTCTCCCTCTACCGCGCAACTCCTGGATGTTCCTGGCTACTGGTTGGTCGGCGCTCAGTTGCCCCGTGCCGGCCCCTCCATGCCAAGAGCTGGCCCTTCTAACGCTAACGCGTCGTGGGGGCGGCCTATGTCCCCAGAGCATCCTCGTCCTCGCCCAGCCTTTAGAGGGCCCCAGGCCGTTCCAACAGGCGGCTCACAAGGTCCCCAGTCCGTGAGAGCGCCTCTGCCACCCCAGGAATTCCTCGCAAGGAACGCGGCCAGGGTTGACGCTGGTCCTCCCGGCCCCCAACAACGGAAGTACAAAGGGAAAGGCAAAGGAAAACAGAAGTATGTACCGTTTGCGCCTTACTCCACAGATCCCCAGGCCCGCCGCCCCTCGTCCCCCATCGCGAAGTGGCGCGCGGCTATTTCTGACCCCTTGGATGACGCCATGAACGGCTTTCGCGCAATGCTGGACGAGTTCCCTGCAGCTCTGACCAAGCCGGCTTGGTCGGACCTAGTGTCCTTCCTGAACAAGGCCAAGAAACAATCTGACTTTGATAGGAAGGGCTTTGTCCCGAGACTGAAGGAAGAGTTCGATTCTATATTGGAGAAGGTGCAGGCCGCTGCCTTGGCCCAGCAGGAGGAGGAGCTGAAGCGCGAGGAAGCACTGACCGCGGCGTCTAACGAGCTCACGAGTATGGTTGCGAGGCTCAGGGATTTAGACCAGAACATAGCTGATCCTTTGCCTGGTGCGGATGTCCCTGCATTGGAGGAAGAGAGGCGCCTGTTGAGCGCACGAATTTCGGAGCAGGAGAACCTGGTGGATATGATGGATGGAGCGGAAGAGCCTGCGGAGACGGAGCAACCGGATGCCCCCTCGGTCGCCGCCCCAGATGCGCCCCCCTTGCAGGCCACCCCTAGGCCTTCTTATAAGGATCTATGGCCAGAAACAAACTACCAAGACCACGCTGCCCGCACCGCCCCCCTGTTCCCGACTGTCGCGGGGAAGGTGCCTATCGCCGACTTGAAGCCAGTCATGAGAGACCAGGTAGACTCCAAGCTCTACCTCCCTCGTTCCCTGGAACTTTACTCCTGTGATGAGTTGGCTAAGCTGGCGCCGAGAGGCGGTGCTCGTTGGAATAATAGGTATGAGGACCCCCTCGAGCCGGTCAAAAGCTGGTCATGGTCAGAATTTGAGAACGTATACAACAAGCCCGGTTACCACTTCATGTTCGCTAGGGTGGCTCAGCTCGGCCCCATGTTCAAGGATCCCAAGTTGTCTTTGCTCCGTTCCAAACTCGCCCAGCGGTGGCAGTGTGAGGTCCACTTCGAGCGCATGAGTCCTAGGCAGGACTGGATGTTATGCACAGTGCCATCCGGCTCTAGGGGAGAGACGGAGGCCCAGTCTTTCGACCTCATTAGATTGGCAGAGACTAACGCGGTTTACGTCATCCGCCGCTTCGCTCCTCTAAGCAGAGCCAGAGACCTGGAGTGGGTCGTCAAGGGTTCTGTGGCGGATGAGACCTCGATATTCCTTCAGATGAGGAAACGGCTTCTGGAGTTCGAGACCGACGAGGTCCGCTTGGGTTGGCGAGTTCTGGGGGTCAGAAGGGGTGGCGCCACGTCCAAGTTCCGAGGCACATTCACCCTAGAGTCAGAAGATGTGTACTGGCCGTGGTCTATGGAGTTTGGCCACAAACACGGCTCGGTGCCTGATGCCTCGCCACTCCTCAATTTTGAACCAACTTGGTTGGCTAAACGCCCCTACGCATGTCAAGGCTGCTACTCCTCTGACCATTTCACAGCGGAGTGTCCCCTGCCCTTCATGAAGTTGGGCGGTCTTTCCATAATCAGTGCCGCAGCTAGAAGCTTGGTCTTGAAGAAGAAAGCTGGGGAACGAGTATTAGATCTAGAGAAAGCCACCTGGCAACTCCCTATTCGAGTTCCTCCCTCCCCTTCTGTGAAGAGCGCGCCCGCGCCTCGGCACGCCCAACTCCCAAAACAGACCGTGGTGCCCCCCGCCCTGTCGGTGGTAGAGGAGGAGAACCCGGACGGCGACGTAGACATGGAGGAGTCGGACGACGAGAGCGTATTGGAGCAGATAGAGCCAACGCGTATCACCGCTCTGTCTAATTTCCTATGCGGGCGTCTCCTGGGCAACTCCAACCCCGTGGTAGGGCTGACAAGAAGCCTGATTTTTTCGGTTTGCAAGTTCTTTGGCGGGTCTATCCACCCTGTCTTATTCTCCCTTCGGAGGGACGGGCACCTGCCGTCTGACGTGTCCAATGAGACGCTGGTGGATGAGTACACCCGTCCTCCTTCCGAGTTCTCTCCTAGCCCCCCCGGCAGTAAGCCTCTACCCCATAACTGCCATACCACTCTAACGCGAGTCGGTTTAGTTCCCATTAATAATGGACCCCCCCGGGACCCTAGTGGTACCAGTGGTGTTCTACCCCCAGTCCAGAATGCTGCGCATTCCGGCGACCCCACGGGTAGCCATTCCGCTGATTGTGAGCGTCATAGCCCCTGGTCGTTCCGCGCCTAGCGGTCGAGCCCTCCTGACTCTTGTTTTACAGTACTACCTGCTGGTCCCCCGGCCCCTGTTCCGGACGTGCACTATGAGACGCCAGCTATCTTAGGCGCGGTGTCTCAATCCCACGTCAGTGCCACGCCTACGCCCGCTTCCGCCACGCCCGTTGTCAGCGCATCTCAAGTATCTGTGGAGATCCCAGCCCCGACGCACAATCCAAGAATGAACAAGTACTACGCACCTGTGCCGTGTCCGCCACTGCCCGTCCAACCGTCTCAGTCCTCTACGTACATGTGGCCTGATAGCCTGCTTGACATAGCCCCGGAGCCAGCACCCCCCGCTGCCCCCGCTGCGATTCCAGAAGCCCCCTCGGAGCCCTTGTTCCTCAGCCCTTTGCCCCCTGCTGACGTTGCCCCGGTTCCAATCGACTCCTTGGCCAATCGGGCACTTTCCTCGATGGCTGTGGGTCGCACCCTGGCTGAAGATTTGATGGATATTGAGGCAGGCGTCCCCTTGCCTTCCCTGATGAATCCGGTGCTGCCGAACCCCCTCATCGGCAATGGTGACGAGATCGACGACATCCTTTTCTCCCACATCAGACCTCTGCAAGGCGACGCCCTGATTAGAGCCGCAGGTGTTCTTCCCGAGGAGCTCTTGCCCAGACCTACAAAGGCAGCCCCAGCCCCCCCCTCCCCCCCTCCCGCCCCTGAGTTGGACGCCTCTACTCAGTCCAGCTCCGCTCTGCTAACACAAGAGCCCTCTTACATCGTGGCGCCCCCCTCGGACACTTATGACGACCCTTCGCTGACTAACAGCCTAGCCCATCTGGCAGGACTGTTTCCCTCCGTCACTAGCGAAACGTTTACCATAGTTTTGGACAAGGTTAAGGGCGACCTGTCAGCGGCGTCCGCTTGGATGCAGTCCGTATCCGAGGTAACTAAGGCCAAAGAGGTTTTGTCGAAGGCCTTCCCGTTTGCACCGGTAAAGGAGGTGGAGAGTTCCCTCCGGCATTATAAAGGAGACTTTTTGCTCTCATTTTACGGATTGGCAAGAGCCTTTGAGCATACGGCGGAATGGAACGATCTCAAGCAAGCCAGAAGCCGAGGCGTGATGGACATTGACACCCCGGCGCCCGACTTTATATACGACGACCCTGCAACTGCAGCCTACGAGTGGCAATGGTGGCAGATCGCGGTCTCCATCCGCGCTCATCGCGTAGCAGACGATCCAGAGGTAGTCAAAATGTGGGACCAACTGGCAAGTATCTCCACGGCCACTCGGGAGATTACCCCTCGCTTCGTGGACTACGTTTATAAGCTAGGCCAGCGCAACTCAGATGCAGGTGCTTTCACCGCGGCGGTCAGAGTTTTGCGAGTGCAGCCGGACTTTAGAGCAATAGAAGCTATGGCGGGACCGGCAACCCCTTGCGACCCTGACAGCCCCAGAGACGCGGCAACCACAGTCTTACAAGTCCTACTGTCAGACGGGTACATTTCCCCTCCCGCAGCGGCCTGGCTCACTATCCGTGTCTCGGGATCCCCCTCAATGTACGTCGCCATGTCTCCCCTCTTCCTGGCATTCCCCAAGGTTCGGAGAAAGCTGTGGAATGACCGCAACCTCCACCTTGCAGCCTGGTCGGTCACCAATATGAAGCACCGAGCTGGCACGAACAGCCCAACTGGCTCGAGGATCAGTGCCGCGGATGCAAGGAGCGCTTACTCCAATGTCGTCCCTGCCGCGAAAGGAAAAGAGGTTCACCCCATCTTCACCAAAGGAGCTAAAGGGAAAGCCCCCAAACACGTCCAGCCTCGCGCCCTAGGGAAGGCTGATAAGGCGAAGAAACGCAAGGCGGATCTCGCGGCAGCACGACTCGCCAAGAAGGGGGAGGGAGTGCTCGCCCAGATCGAGTCCGAGCGCGCACTCATGGAAGAAGAAAGGGAGAGTGAAGAGTAACGTATTAGTCTGATTTGTTTGGTCCGCGATGACAAGTTTGGTCTCTGGTTTCCTGATTTGTTGAAGTCCTGTTTCTGCACTGAGGTTCCTCTCTGTTCTCGTTTGTGACTTTATGCGGCGGTTTCTGTGCCAGTGATGTCTTCATATGTTTCTCTGACTTTAGCTTTTGGTGTTTCACCCGATGGGAGGTGTGGTCAGCTGCCCCCCCGGCGCACCTCCCCTATAGATTTTGTTTCTTTTTCTGGTCACGACCGGGGCAATCCCCCTCTTAGCTGCCATGGACTTCAAGCTCGCCACTTCCCGACGTCCCGCACAGGCTGTTGGCTACCCGGCTCAGGGCCGAGGGGCTGACGGCGACGGCGGGGGGACAGCGGGTACCCCCCCGGTGGGCGAGGGGGCCATCGGTGTCACAAACAGCCAGTCATGCGAAATCCCCCTCCTGCCAGCGTCACAACGGAGCGCTGGCAGAACCAAAGGTAATCCGCGTCCCATTCTGACGGCAGGCTCGCGCCCTGGGCCTACTAGTTGCGCGGGGGCACCTCCGGATGGCTCGGGGACCATGCCTAGTGCTGAGTCATCTGCTTCTCGTATGCGCTTAAAGAATAGAAAGTTTAAAGTAGCTACTTGGAACATGTGCGGGCAGACCACTGCCAAGGATGGGAAGATCGTTTCTAAGGTCCCTTTCACGGAGCAGCTGATGTTATTGGAGCAACTAGATCTGCTGGTTGTGACGGAGACACACATGGAATCTCCCCTTTTCTCTAGGGGGTGAAGTATCCTTGGGGGGACGTCTTTGCCTGAGGCGCGAGCTGGTGTTGCCGTGGTCGCTCACTCTAGGGACAGTTGGGAATGCACTCGACAGGAGGTCTTGGTGGAAGGTTACGCGGTGGCTCTGCACCTGGCCCACCGAGTGAGCCGGGAGTCCTTCTGGCTTCTCGGAGTCTACGCGGACAACTCTGGGGGCATTAACTCATTGGTCACGTTCTACGACTCTCTGCGAACGAGCCTGTCAGCCTTGGTGGCCTCTTTGCCAGGCGGGACGTGGTCTGGTTGCCTGGCCGCGGGCGATTGGAACTTCGTGGAGCATTTAGGCGATCGCTGCCCTGCCACAGCCCCCTACCCGAGACTGGATCATCTGATGGCTATCTTTTCAGATATCAGCGCCCTCTGCGCTTTTCGGGATGCAGCGGGCCCCAGCCCGTGCCCGAGGGGTTGGACTTACTCAAGGAACACGGCGAAGGGCAAGGTCTTTTCCCGACTGGACAGGCTGTATGTACCTCGCGAGGGGTGGGCAGCGGAATCTTCTTACGTCCTCTCCACGAACTGGTCTGATCACCGTGTTGTGGTTTCGGACCTAATTGTCACCAAGCCCGTGGTTCAGGTGGCTGCTCCTGCCCCTAGGCTCCCGAACCTTGATGGTTTAAGTAAAAGCAAGACCTTCTGGCCCGCCGTCTTGACCGCATGGGGGGATATAGACCGCGACGGGAAAGCCACACTGGAAAGATGGACGGCCTTCAAGGACAAGGTATTACAAGAGGGCCGCTCTACTAACGCTTCCTTTAAGAGGAAAGACTCTAAGTACTGGAGAAATATGGTTAGAAAGGAGGAATTAGCTCCTGGCGAAGTATGGGAGGCGATCAGGGGCCTGGCTCGGCCCCAGCGCCCTCCCCGAACCAGCGGTGAGCCGGTTTGGGCGGAGGCCGTGCCGAGGCACAGTAAGCCCCCCGCCCCAAGAACGTGCTTCCGCCCTAGCCTGTCCTCGCCTTGGCAGGTGCCAGTTTTGGTTCATTCGGGAGCCTCACCAAAGAAGACTCCGGCGCGGCCTGGCAAGGAAGCGCCGCGCGCTAGAACTGTGGCTGATATGCTGGACGATAAGGCTTCTGCGCTGAGGAAGAACGCCCTCCGTAAAATGAAGCACATGGCCGAGAAGCACACGACGGAGTGGTATAACCTTTCACTGAACAAGGAGGCAGATGAGCGGGGTAGCCGTGCGTCGGTCTCCGTCGCAGGGCTGCGGCGGCCCTCTGAAGAGGAGGCTCGGACGGACTTGCAACACATGACTGCGGTTTCCAAGGATTATTTCACGGGGCTACATACACCCGAGCCTTTGCCAGCGGAGAGGGTACTGGCTCAAACTACCCTTCTCGAGGAGGTTGAAGCGGAATACAGCCGCGTGCCATGCCCGCGTGACTTTGAGGTAGGCCTGTTCACCCAGGAGGAGATCTCGGTGCTCCGTGATAAGATGCCGAACACTGCTCCGGGCCCTGACGGCATTCCTTATGATTTCTGGAAGAAGCTGAGCCGAGAGCTGCAGAGGCTTCAAGACTCCCCTTCCCCTCCCCGCGTCTTCTGGGACGTGTTCCGGGATGTGGCGAATGATGTGCGGACCAGAGGATCCTCCCGATGTGGTTTTAAGGATGCTAACGTCAGCCTCTTTTACAAGAAGGGAGACCCTACACTGGTCTCCAACTATCGGCCGATCTCTTCCATGGACACTGATTGTAAAATGTACACCAATTTGGTGAATGCCAGGCTGGCGCCATGGGCGATGAGCAAGATCCATGGTGACCAGAAAGGCTTCGTGCCCGGTCGCCTCATGAGCGATCACACCCGGCTCGCGCAAGGGGTTGCCCACCTGTGTCGTTCAACCGGAACCCCGGGCTATCTGGTGAGCCTGGACCAGGCGAAGGCCTACGATCGAGTCGATCAGGATTGGCTCCTGCGCGTAATGAAGGCGATGGGCCTGCCTAGGAGTTTGATTGGTATGATTCAGGACATATTACCCGGATGCCGTTCCCGGGTGAGGATTAATAGTGGGTATAGCGACTGGTTCAAGTTGAAGCGGGGGGTGAGACAGGGGGACCCCCTTTCCTGCCTCCTCTTTAATTTCTCAATCGAGCCTCTCGCAATGCGCATCCGGCGCGCAGTTACAGGCATCAGCATAGACGGCATAGCTCCCGTGAAGGTTATGCTATATGCGGATGACATCAATCTTTTCCTGTCTGACTCTGATGACATCCCTGGGGTTTCATCTTGCCTCTCGACTGCTTCCTTCGCGATCGGTTCTAAGTTCAATATGGAGAAGACGGACGTTAAGCCCCTGGGCCCCGATTTGTTCGCCCAGGCGTGCTTTGATAGTCAGTCCATGGGCGGTGCGCTCATTCCGGGGGCGTACATCTTGCCACCCACTGATCCCCTGAGGGTTCTGGGCATTTGGGTCGCTGCTACTGACCTGGCCGCCCCGAGGTGGGCCCAAATTCACAAGCACAACACGCGCCTGATTAGGCAATGGCGCGCCATCGGAGCTTCTGTGCGAAACAGAGCTCTACTGGCCAAAGCTCTCCTCCAATCGAGGTGTTACCACCTTCTGGATGGGAACGGGATCCCCCCCTCTACTCTCCGAAAGATGAGCCAGCAAATTCAGAACTTCGTGCGGGGCCCGTTCTCCGTTATGCCGTTTGACGTGCTGGAGGCTCCTCTGGTGGAGGGCGGCCTGGGTTGCCCCTCCTTGGCTCATAGAAAGGAAGCCTACGACCTGCACTTCCTGTCGCATCTCATATCAGGCCCACAGCGGACTTTGTGGAAGGTTTGGACATGGGCGGGCCTACGGGCGGCCTCCTCTACCAACAATACGGCTAGCATAGTTGGCCTGAACCCCTTCCTGCAGAGGGCGTACACTAGGCCCACAGCCCTTGAGCCACGCTTACGGCAAGCTTTTTTGACTGCCAAGAAGTACGGTTTGGACCTCCGTTGCCAAGCCCCTCCTCTGGCTGTGCGGCGCGCCATGCCGGCGTTCTATCACCCGGCCACACCCCTACAAGCATCTAGGTACGGTGGCGGGTGCCTTGGGAGTCACGCCTCGCCCCTCGTTGGGGATTTGGTGGACACTCGGGACAGAGACGCTACGTGCCCGAGGTGTAGGACGAGCTGGCGGGCGGTCCGCCGAAAGCTCATACATACCAACTGGTCGCCCAGAAAAACGGCCAGGACCAGCAGCAGGACAGCTGTCATATGGCCCAAGATGAATAACCCCCTGGGCTGCGTCCGAATTTTCACCAAGCCAACATCTCTACTGGCTCGAAGTACTGACGTCTTGCTTACCTCTAGAGGGCGGAGCAGGGCCGGTGTGATTAAGTACGACAATGGCTTCCTAGCCATACCGGTGGCGAGGGAACCGATTTGCCCCGACGCTATACACGTCTGGACGGACGGGTCGGCACTGAACAATGGCCTGGAGTCCTGCACTGCTGGGGCCGGCTGGGTCTCGGACCTGGAGCTTTACGACTGTGTGTCTCTAGTCGGCATCCCTATGACTAACAACGTGGCAGAGGTTGCAGCGATCACCCTGTGCTTGACCGCATGGCGGGGGTACAATGTGGTCGTTCACACAGATTCTACTTATGTGCTTGGGCTGATGAAGGGCAGCCTCCTGGCCATGGAAAGAGACGGGTGGGGGGACTTCCCCCGAACTGGGCAGTCGGCCTCGTCTCTTCCCCTCTTTAAACATCTCCTCTTTCTTCTGCGAAGCCACCGGGGGGGTATAGACTTCGTCAAGGCTAAGGCCCACGGGGATGATGTGTGGAACAATAGGGCGGACGCCCTGGCGAATGAAGGAAGGGTCTCTGGGCGGCCTTACGACCTCTGGTCCCTGTTTACCCCTGAAGGGTGGATAGACCATCAGCCTGTCCTGGCTCACCAGCCTCTATCTTACCTGACTAGCTTGGTAGTCCGTGACACGGTGGTACCCCCCTTAGCCCGATGGAAGTCACAGCCTTTTTGCGACAGGTGGGTTGTTTCCATGGCCAGGATATTCGAGACGTACTTGGACGTGGACATCTACGCGCCCCTGGTTTGGAAAATTAACATACCTCTGGGCTTCAAGGAAACCCTCTGGCGGGAAATGCATCAAGCTCAAGCCATAGGCCATCGGTACCACGGCGAGCGGAGCCTCATGAAGACGTGTCTCTGCGGACAGGAGTTATCTCTGGACCATATCCTCATGGGGTGCGTCCAGTATAATCTTTCCGCCCTGGAACAGGTTTTACACGACAGACTGAGGGAGATATCCCCCAATGTCTGGCACAAGTCTCTGCACCCGGACACCTGGAAACCCACCCCCTGGTACCCCCTGCTGGCTCTTGCGAGAGTGGAGCAGGATACTATCAAGCCTAGCAAGTCGCTACCCAAACCCAACGAGGCCTTTTCAAAGTCGAGAAGCGCCAGGGAATGGGTGGTGGGCCTATACTTCTGGTCGGTTTGGAAATGGAGGATGAAGGAGGCCAACGAACTGGGCTTCCGATTTGTGCCGGGGAGGCTGGAGGGAACCCTCCGAGACCTGCTGGCTGCGGAGCCTCTGGACACTTGACGAGGTGACTCATATACTGCGTTGGCTTATGTCGTTCGGTATTAAACTCATCGTCTCATGAACCTTTCGGTCGCCCTCTGGAGGCTGGTCCCTCACACAGAAGCTTGCTCGTGTGGGGTTACTCCAGCCGTACGGCGGCTGATCCTGGGACCTGCCTCGTGCCTGCGGCTTTTGCTGCGGGTCCCCGGCGGGCCCCTAAGGGGGACGTAAAACTCTTTAAGGGCGGTCCGGTACGGCGCCCCCCTCCACCCGAGGAAGGGGGCCACCTTGCCAATGTCGGACTGGAGGCCCCCTGCAGGTTTAGCGGGTATTCCCTAGGCGATGCCTCAGGGCGACCCCCGCACTCTCGGCCACGGAAGCTTTGGGTTGCAGAATCCTTCAGGAATCCTATGCCTTGAGAAGCTGTCTTGGTGTCTCCAACAGACAACGAGGTCTTAAACCAGATTCCTGCAGGTGATGGTAGAGAGAGCTCTAGAGAGCAGGTTGGTTCCCTCGTTGGCGCGGGGCC
>Ga0307515_10017789_pt1 | contig 12924 bp, 2 predicted proteins | sample 17_EM_MG_FD_194513 | JGI IMG/M metagenome (GOLD analysis project Ga0307515, IMG submission 194513) | Populus trichocarpa ectomycorrhiza microbial communities from riparian zone in the Pacific Northwest, United States - 17_EM | ecosystem: Host-associated > Plants > Roots > Unclassified | place...
CAATATTTAAATTTAAAACCATCAATATTAATATATATTTTTTAAAATTATTTTATAATCTCAATTTCAAAAGCATTTTTAACCAAACACATTACACTACTTTTTCTTCAACCTCAATTTTAACCACAGTTTTAACCAAACACCTATTTTTTCAAACCAACCACAACTAAAAGTACTTTTTATAAAACAACTTTTTTTAAACCACAACCACAACAGCTACCGCAATACCAAACACACTCTTAACAATTGAGTTACAGCCGCAAATAAAATGGTGGGACCCACGTTTTTTCACAATTTACAATTCATAACCAAACAGATAATTACTGTGTTTTTTAAGAAACGCGAACGTGAACGCGTAGACAAACGGACTCAAATAGCTTGAAATTGGCTCAGAGTATAAGAACATATTTTTAGATTTGTTGGAAAAAAACAAGCCAAACAAAAAGTTTACACGTAAGAATAAAAATTGAGTGATTCAAAAGGTTCTCGACGACTTACCTAAAACTTCTTTTATATATATATAAAATTAAAAAAAAACTTTAAAACACGTGGGGAAGGAAAGCAGTGTGCTTTCCCCGCAAAACAATTTTCTTTGTTGGTTATCGTGTGGGAAAAATACTGTGCTTTTTCATAAAACAATTTTTTTTATTAGTTATTATTATATTATTAAAAGAAATATAGCTTGGAAAATATTTGACTTACAAAAACGACATTATCATATTTGTATATTAAATGCTTTGAAAATTTACACTATTTTTTTTTTGTTTTTTTCAATTGAGTCTTTTCTTCTTATCTACAGTATGAAAGAATTTTACTTGCACAGACGAGATCATGATGGTGCATTAAATACTTTAAATGCTTTGACAATTTACCATTGTCTTTTCTTTTTCTTGCACTCTTCGTTGCCTTTAGCTTTGGTTTTGTTTTTCCAGCAACTTCTCTAATTGGTGTGTGTTTGTTCTTTCTCTTTTAATTATTATGGTTTTTGTGGCTTTTTAATTTTATTTTATTTTAACTCTCGGGATGTTTGGCCTCTTTCCAATTGCTTTGAAGGGTTTGCTTCTTTCATTGCATTCAAGAGAACACTCGGTTTCCAGCAGCTTTTTGTTTGACTCCTGGTGATCAGAATTCCCAGGTTATTTCATTGCTCTTTGTCTTTCTTTTCAGCTGCTCTTTTTAATGTTGTTTTTTTCGGTGCGCATGGGTTATTCATTTAGTTACTGGTGGTGATAGAAATTGCCTGCTTATTTCATTGCTATTTGGTTTTCTTTTCATCCGGTGTTTTTAAAGTTAGTTTTTTTCTTCTTCTTCCTGGTTTTAATGGACTCTTTATATGTGTTGCAAGACTGTCTTTTTTTCATTGCACCTTAGACAATATTAGATTTTGCTCGAGCCATTTTGGTTTAGTCTGCACATAATCTACATTGCCAGGTTTGTTTTTCACTTCTGTCGAGTTCTTTTACTTTATAGACAAAATAAAATGCAAAGTTTCAGGAATCAGTATGTAAGCATCCAGCTACGTCTATATGCTGCTGGATTTTGCAGAATTGACCTGTGAACTTAAAGTCTCAGGAATCATAGAAAATATATAGATAATTAATTAATTAACCATGGTTGCAAGACTCAGTCTGGCCTGGCCTTGTATGTTAACATGGTGACTATTGACTCATGATCACGTCCGGCAGATGAAAAACCTTCTTTTTTTTTAACCAAAATGAAGTTGTTTTAAGTTTTTTCTAGGGAAAAAATAAGAGACAAAGGTTAGGTTAATCCGAAGTGTTTTTTATATATATCGCGCGGACATGCCACAAGATATTTTTGTTTTGTTCTTATTTCATGCCTCTCCATGTAAACTTATTTTTCAATGCTGTATTTTACCAGTTTTAATCCTGCATTCCTGCACTTTTTCTTATAAACTCTTAACATTTCTTAGAACATCTTAACATGCCAGCTCTGTTGTTTATATTTGATGTGAGATGATGTCGATTCTACACCAGCAATTCCAAAGAAACAACGCCTCTCCATTTCATCACTTGAAAAGGTTTGCATCTACTATATCATTTAGTTCTCTGTATTGCTCCACTATCTCTTTGTTTAACAAAAATTAATTCAATCACAATTAGTTATATCATTCTCACTTTCTAATTGCCTTTCTTTTTTTATGAACTCATATACTCAGCAACAATTACATCTTTATTTCTCATTTCTTATTTATCTTCAAAAATCTTTGATGTTTATTGCGTTAGAAAATATTTATAGCTTACAGTTACACTTAGCTTTTGCTGTAGAAAAAACTAGCATTCAGTTAATCAATGTTTTCTTATCCAACATCGCAAGCTGATTGGACGTTAAAAAACACAAAATATTTAGCTGTAAGCACTTTTGTTTTACTTGGATTTAACTCTCTTTATTTAACTTTTATAATAACTTTTATAATTTACCAATAACTTTATGAATATCATGTTTTTGCTGTATAATATTTTTGATTATCTTATCGCTGTTTATTATAATAATTAGAACCACATTTTACTTAAAATACCCGCAGCATCGCGCGGGTATCAAAGCTAGTGTGTGTGTGTGTGTGTGTGTGTGTAAGTTGTCCTGGTTATATTTTTCAAATTTTTTTTTTTCAATTCAATTAGATATTAATGTAAATGAACCATAACTATGTAGTATTATTTCTGATAAATTAACCCCAAAATAGCATATCCAAATTATAAGAAAACCAATAAAAACGACAATTGCAGAATTTAAATCTTCCAAATTCTTATTTGTTCGAGTATGAAAATAAATCACTAGATTGATTCTTTGAACCCGCTTTCAAGCCACTAATCAACCAATTTTAAGACAAATGATCTCATCTTCTTATGTTTATTTCTGCTATATTGTTGTACATAAGAAATGAATCTCGATTTTTTTTATTGCAAATTTAAAAGCTGTTTTCTTTCACTCATATAACCTTTAAACTTGGAACGAGTATGACGAAATTAATGATACTTCTTTATCTTTTGAGTTGTTTTGTCGGATCGATTGCTTAAGACCTTTGGTCTCTACTCGGACCCGATGGAAAAAAATAGGATCACTTGTTATGGACTTGTTGAGAATGATTCTGATATAGTTCACGACCTATTAGAAAGTAGAAGACGCTCTGGTGGGATCCTCACGAATAAAAAAGAATTATTGTGAAGTAAAGAAAAACAAAACGATGAGATTATAGAAGTAAATATTCTCGTATTTATTGCTATTTCATTGTTCATTCTAGTTCCTACTACTTTTTTACATATAATATATGTAAAAACTGTTAGTCAAAGCGATTAATTTGAATGAAATTTCACTTTTTAGTTCTTATAATATCAAGAATTAACAAAATAAAATGAAAAGAAATTTTAATTTTGTGTTTTAACTGAAATGAGTGAGCTAGAATCAGCAGGAATTGTGTTATCATTATAAATACTCTCTTTTTTCTTCACCTGCTGTCTTGTATCTTTAAGAATTGACATGTCATCAAACCAAGCAGGAAATTGGATTGCCTTTTCCCACTTCAAGTCCCTTATTTCGGTGCCAAATCTATTCTGTGTTTGTTTTTCAAAAACTAATTTTTGAAAAATTACTTTTCAAACTTTCCTGTGTTTATTTTTCATTAGAAAAGTTGGTCAACGAAAAACACTTTTCAGTCAAAGAAAAATTTAACTTGGTTTCCAGGAAAGTGTTTTCCTTTTATTTTGGGCAGAAAACACTTTCTAGAAGTTGTGAAGAATTTAAAAATGTTATATTATTTGTTGATTATATCAAATTTGGTCCTCAAACTTTTGATTGCTATATATATATTTTTTTGAATATTTTTTTTTCAATTTCATCCCTTAGAATTTAATTTTTATATTAATTTTGGTTTTTATTTTTATAATTGTTATTTACTTTTCCCTTATCATTTTTTAATTGAAATTTTTTATCTATCAAATTTGGTCCTCATTCTTTTGATTGTTACTTATTTTATTTGAAATAATTTATGAAATGTTAATTATTATTATTTTAATTTCTTCATCTTTTAATTTTTTTTATTTTTTAGATTTGATCTCTATTATTTTGATTATTATTTATTTTATTAGAGATAATTTATGAAATTATATTTTTTTTTCAATTTCATTCCCATTCAACTTTTTTAATTTGTAAGATTTGTTCCTCATTATTTTAATAAACTTGAAAAAAAAACATTAATAAGTTATTTTCCAGCTTATTTTCCATGACATAACCAAACACTGGAAAGTGTTTTCCAACTTATTTTTCATTACACTACCAAACATCGAAAAATAATTCACTTTTCTGGAATTCACTTTCTAAAAAAAACTATTTTCTAGTAAACAAATAGACCTAAGTCAATTTTTCCATTAATATAAGAGATTTCCCCATCTCATAGCTCATTAATTATTAACAAAAAACCTAAAACGCCCCGCATTGTGCAAAATGCACTATAGATCTCCTCTGACAATGTCAACAAGCTATTTATAGTTGCTTTTTTCTTTGTTTTTTTTTTTTAAAAAAAAAATTTGGTTCTTATTAGATAAAATTATAAGCCAATTTCTTAAGAGAAATAAGATTAAAAAAAAGAATCAAAGTAAAAAACATGTTGGGAATGGATGTCTTAAAAAGTTTAGAATTGTAGTTCTTGTATTTTATAAATTATAAATATTAGATTTTTTCAATTTTAAAATTAAAATAAAAAATTAATTTTAATCTAAAACTTTATTTTTTTATTTCTAGTATCAGGAAGGTGAGAGAAATACATTTTGTCTACTTTATGAGTGATTTGTGGCTATTTATTTTTCTGGTTGAAACCATGCTTTTTTTTAAATAAAAAAAAATTATTTCATGGGAGGAAATATATGGTTGTATATGTGGGAATTGATGAGTTGATGAAGAACCTTCATAGAAAAATTGGCTAATGATTTTGATGTTTAAATTTATTTAATTAAGTAACAAACATATATAAAATTAAAAGGATAAAATATATATTTTGTGTGTGTAAAGAATAGATGCTAATTATAATGTTCTTCGTAAACAAAGTCCGTCTCTTGTATTCCTTTCTAATTTTTCTGCAACTTTTTCAGATTCCTATTCTTGTCGATCCAGCAGTCATCCTTAACTTTTAATTACTGACATCACTTGGCAACTATTTAACTAAACAACTAAAAAATAACTAGTAAAAATCTAAATACAATAAAAAAAAAATAGTGTTCTTCGTAAACATAGTTGTTTACAATTAAAAAAATTAAATAGAAACACACATAGGAGTTTTTTTTATTTATTTTTACATTTCAAAAGTTTTTTTATTTTATTTTTTTTACTTTAAATTAATATGTTTTTAGTATTTTTAGATTATTTTAATGCGCTGATATAAAAAAATAATTTTTAAAAAATAAAAAATATTATTTTGTTTTATTTTTTAATGAAAAACATGAAAAACAACCGTAATCATACTCTCAAACAGGCTATATTTTAAAAAAAAATTAAATATCTGGAAAATTAGCTATCTTTCACAAAATCGAATTCTTAGTCCAAATGGATATCGTGGATCTGAACCTAAAATATAAATTCCATATATATAATTTCTTTTCATTTTACTGTTCAAATCGAATATAAAAAAATACATTAGTAAAAATTTAAAGAGAGCGACCAAAATGGGTCTTAAAATCGGTCTTCTTCCTGGTCTCCTGGATTAAATGAGATGATGGAATAAGAAAGAATTAGAAATAAAGAAAAATAAACATGATTTCTGAATTTAATTCCCAATAATATAAATATAATTTAAATAAACTAAAATAACTTGGAAAATTACTATTGATGTACACTAAAAACTATTGTTTACATGTGATGACTTTTTTATTATTTTGATTGCACAGTGAAACGATCAAAATATTCTTGAAAACAAAAAGCTTAAATCTGGTGTTAAGGGGTATTTTTATATTTTCACAATGACTCTTTGGTTATTATAATTTAAGTTAAGGGATAATTTGGTATTTTTCTAAATAAAAAATAATAAACAATTAAAATGCATGTTAAAGCAACAAAACTACCCTTAAAGTAAAAAAAAAATAAGCATGAGGTTAAGGAATATTTTTGGTTTTTCACAATGAGTTTTTGTGATTACAAAGTTAGCTCAAGGAAAATTTTGTATTTGACTAAATAAAAAAAAACCAAAAAGCTGGTCACGCGCATGACACACCATGGGGCGCTTGGGAGGCGCCCACACCATTCGAGTCATTGGAAGCGTCGTCGTGTCTTCTTCCTATTGGTGCGACGCATGTCATTGGTGGTGATCTAGTTTAGCGCCAATAGGCCTTTTTTTTTCTCTCCTTCTTCTCTCTCTTCTCCCCAAAAAATTACCCAGTACGTGGGTGGTGTCCATGCCATTCAGTGTCCTCTTTCATTTGGAGCGGCACGTGATAGCTTACAGTGGTCGGATTGTCGTCGATGGTTGTTTGATTTCCCCCCCCTCGTTTCTCTCTCCGGACAGGTAATGTACATCATTGTCCTCTTTGTTTCTTACTTTTCAATTTCAATCCTCATTTTATTAATTTCTTATTTCGTTTCTTTTCCATTTATACAAGTTTTATTCTTTTCAATTTAGTCCTTCAATTGTAATTTCTCATATGTTTGGTTTTTCATTTTGTTCTTCATTTCTAATTTTATCATCAGCATTTTTGTTGAAGTTATTTTTCTTTCAATTTCATCATTCAATCAAATTTTTCGTTGTTTTATTTTTTTTCAGTTCGACTATTATTATTTTGATTTTTTTCTCATTTTATTAAAGCTATTTTTCAATTCAATCAAACCCTCCAATTGAAAAATTTTATCCCTCTAATTAATGTTTTTTCTCACCCTCATTTTTTTTTTATCCTTTTGTGTAATTATTTTTTTTCATTGTTTCATCTTTTGACATTTAATTTGTTGAGAATTCGGCTTTGTACGATCGTATTGTTCTGCATTATTTTGTTTTTAATATTGGTTTTTATATTATCTTTAATTTTTTTTCTAAGAATTTATCCTGATCTCATGACCCAAGTCATGATTTTTGCATGCCTTTTTTTAATATAAGTTTTTTTAGTTGTTTTGTTTCTATTTTATTTTTCAAGGTATTATTCTAATTCATCTATAATTTGTTTTTGTACAAATGAAGTTTATTTTTTAAAATAAAAAATATTTATTTTTAAATTATATTGCTGATGTGTTCGGCCTTGCGTAATATTTTTATGGCGTGAGTTTATTCAATTAGTTTATTTGTGTTTATCTTTTAAGTTATGAGTTTTTTAGGGTGCATATTTATCTTTTATTTATTTAAATAAATAAGATTAGTAAACACAATCGGATGAGAGTCTCATTTTATGTTATAAAATATTTTGATCTTGCTTCCATAGGCTTTTTAATTTATATCTTGACTGTTTTTAATGTAAAAAAACATATTGAAGCAACATGAATACCAATATATTAAAAACAAAAAACAATTATAACATGTGGAATGACTAGTTATAACAAAAGCTAAATGGTGAGGAAAAATCAATGTAGATCAAGAGAGATTTCATTGTATATTATAATAGTAGTTTCACTTTTAATTTCTCATCTTTTCGCGAGACGTTTCTTTGGCTTTTTTTTTTTCTTTCCAAGTGAGTGAGTTGCTAGCAGACCCAATTCGTTTGGGTTTGGCATGGATGCCACACCTAAGACACTTGAAATGATAGCAAATTGACATGACAACAAACCAAGCTTAGCAACGTAGGGCTTGGTATGACATTATATCTTGGAATCTTACCTACTAGTTTAAGCTATTGGGCTGAGATGATTCTTTAACATGGTATCAGAGCCTTGATAACCAAGCAGTCACCAATTCGAATCTCACAATCCCTATTTATTTGATAAAAATGAAGCACAAGGTAATGTGGGTCTATGCAAGTTTCAAGCCCAAAGGGCTTTCACTTAAGGGAGTGTGTTAAAAAATAATATAAATTATATCTTAAGACCTCACCTAATAGCTTAAGTTATTGGATTGAAATGATTCTTTAATATATTTTATATTTTTAATATTTTTTTATAATTTTTTAAAAATTAATATTAACCCGCTGAAAATCACGTGTCAATATCTAGTTTTACCTAAATGTTGTGCATCCCTGTATCAACACATGATAGCTACGAGTTAGGAAGGAGGCACTTCTTCTTTTTTTTTGGTAACCTGGGGTGTCCGGGCCAGCTTACGCGCACCACAACTAATTCACAGACTCACTGAACACCTTGCAAGCCTAGTAGGCAGGTAAGACACTGCGGAGATGATTATGACAAGTATGAGTATTTTATTTTTCCCCCCACCAACGAGTTATAATATTTTTGCCTTATCTTTTGACTGCCACAGACGACATTACTGTTGGAATTGTTTTGGTGTTTGCTGAGAAATAATATAAGAGAATGAAAATAAGTTCGTGATTTATTGAGATGTTCTAAGACTAAATATATAGTCATTTACAGAACTTGATACAGAGAAGGAAAGCTAACAGAAATAACAGAATTCCTAAACAATAGGAATTATTCAAGCAGGAAATCAGGAAACCTAAAGACTAGTTCAACACGAAACAAACTCTAAACTGAAACAAACTCTTAACATCCTCTCTTAAACTAAGTGCTAACAATTCACTTAGTTTATCCCTGGGAATGTGCAGACCCCCATCAAACTTCTGAACTTTATGAACATGTCTAACTTTAAAGGTTTGGTCATTATGTCTGCTATTTGGTTTTGTGTGCTGTAGTGAAACATCTTGACAGTGCCATCTTTGGTGAGTTCACGGAGAAAATGAAACCTAATGTCAATATGTTTACTTCGGCCATGTAAGACAAGATTCTTTGATAGTTCAATAGCTGAGCTGTTGTCGCAGAAAACAGTAGTGCTCTCATCTTCAGGTAGTTTCAAACTTGCCATAATTCTTCTCATCCATACCACTTGACAAACACATGAAGCAGCAACCATGAACTCAGCTTCAGTGGTAGACAAAGTAACTATTGGTTGCTTCTTAGATGACCAAGAAACTGCCCCTGAACTGAGCATAAAGACATAGGCTGAAGTGCTTTTCCTGTCATTCAAATCCCCGGCATAGTCACTATCGGTGTAGGCAATCAATTTGTCTTCTCCTCTCTTGCTGTAAAATATTCCAAAATCACAAGTTCCTTTCACATATCGTAATACTCTTTTGGCAGCGTCAAAATGCATTCCTGTAGGATGATTCATGTACCTAGACAATAGGCTTACTACAAACATAATGCCAGGTCGAGTTGTAGTTAAATACATTAAACTCCCTACAATTTGCTTGTAGTGACTGCTGTCTACTTGTTCTCCAGTTGTGTCTCTCACAAGTTTGACTCCAGGTACAATCGGATTGAGCACAGGATTGCACTTATCCATACCGAACCTCTGCAACACTTCATGTGCATACTTCCTTTGATGAATGAAAATAACCTCCTGGTCTTGCAAGACTTCTATACCTAGAAAATACCTCATCCTTCCTAGGTCACTCATATCAAACTCAAGCATCATGGATTTCTTAAAGACAGTGATCATGTGTTCATCATTTCCAGTAAAGATTAAATCATCTACGTAGAGGCAAACAATTAAAACTTTACCTCCTTCGTTTGTCTTGATGAACAAGCTATGCTCATGTGGACACTTTTCGAAACCTTCCTTCGTAAAGTAAGACTCAATGTGACTGTACCATGCTCGAGGAGCCTGTTTCAAACCATACAATGCTTTTTTCAGTTTGTATACTTTATGTTCATCACCTTTCTTCACATAGCCTGGAGGTTGTTCAACAAAAACCTCCTCAGAAAGATGTCCATGCAAGAAGGCTGATTTAACATCAAGCTGAAAAATTGTCCACTGCTTCTGGGCTGCAAGTGAGATGACTAAACGAACTGTATCCATACGTGCTACGGGTGCAAATACTTCAGTATAGTCAATTCCATGCTCTTGAGTGTAGCCTTTGGCAACTAACCGAGCTTTGTGTTTATCTACCTCCCCATTTTCGTTGAACTTTGTCTTGTATATCCACTTTACCCCAACCTTCTTTGCACTTGTGGGCAGATTTGTTAACTCCCAAGTATGATTTCTTTCAATTGCATCTATTTCTGCATCCATGGCCATTCTCCATCTTGCATCTTTCACAGCTTCTTCAAAGAACACAGGATCACTAGCAGTAGCAAACATGACCATATAAGATTCTTCCTCAGATATGTCTTCCCCACTGACATAATCCCTCATCCACAAGGGTCTTCCATACTCCCTTTCTGGTCTGCTGCGAATGATGTCACTGCTGTTTGGAGAGACAGCAGCATTGGCAGCACTGGTACTGCTAGATGCTCTTTCAGTGGTGCTTTCTTCTTGCAAAATGTTTTGAACATCTTGTCCATCATGTTGTCCTTCATCTTGATCATCATGTTGCCTTGTGTGTCCACTGTCTGCACAAACATCAGCTGTGGCAGCATGTTCATCCATGACTGTATCTTCCCATGTTAAATCAACCGAATCCACAGCTGCTAGACTCTCACTCCAATCCCAACTATTTGTTTCATCAAATACCACATCTTTGCTGATTACAATTGATTGTGAAGTGGGATCATATAGCCGATAAGCCTTTGATTCTTTACTAATGCCAAGCAAGACACACTTTACACTTTTATCATCTAGCTTGCTTCTTTTGCAGTCTGGGACATGAGCATGTGCAATGCAATCGAAGACTCTAAAGTGATGAACTACTGGTTTAATGCCACTCCAAGCCTCTTCTGGAGTCATGTTTTTATTTGCAGATGTTGGACTTCTGTTTAGGACATACACAGCCCAATTTACAGCTTCCGGCCAAAAGCTTTTTGGCATGTTCTTTGCTGATAGCATGCTTCGAACCATATTCATGATGGTTCGATTCTTCCTTTCCGAGACCCCATTCTGCTGGGGAGAGTAAACAGCTGTAAGTTGACGACGTATACCATGCTCATTGCAAAACTCCATAAATTCCTGTGACATGAATTCACCTCCACGATCAGTGCGAAGGCTGTGAATACATGAACCAACCTCCTTTTCAACATGATTCTTAAATAATTTGAAGGCAGTAAAAGCTTCAGATTTAGCAGCAAGAAAATAAGCCCAAACTTTACGACTATAATCATCAATAAAAGTGATTATGTATTTCTTGTTGGAGTTTGAAGTGGGTGTAATGGGACCACAAATATCAGAGTGTATGAGTTGTAGAACCTGAGTAGCTCTCCATGAGGATTCTGCAGGAAAGAAATGTCTATGTTGTTTGCCAATCAAGCAATCTCCGCACACCTTTGTTGATGTACATAGCTTTGGCAGCCCTGTCACCATCTCCTTTTGATGAAGAAGATTCAAGCCAGTGAAGCTAAGATGCCTATACCTGTTATGCCAAAGCATAACAGTTTCTTCTGATGAAGTGTTAAAGCATGTCTGCTCGTTGGAGTCCTTGAGCTGCACCTGGGCAAATAGTTTGAACATTCTGTTTGAAGACATGGTAATCTCCATAATCAAACCTCTGTCAGAATGATATATCTTGTATTTTTCTTGTTGAATAAGAATAGCAAGACCTTTCTCAACTAGTTGTCCCATGCTCAATAGACTGTTTTTCAGACCTGGCACAAAGAAAACATTTGTAATGATTTGCACAAAACCATTCACAAACATTCTGATATTTCCTTTTCCAGTAACAAGCATTGTTGAATTATCTCCCAACTTTACTGTCTCCCTGAAGGTGTCATCAAAATCAGAAAATAACTCCCTCTTCCCACACATGTGGTTGCTGCAACCCGAGTCAAGAAACCATAATTCCTCCATGTGAGCTGGTTGCTCATTCACATACGCCATTAACAACATTTCTTCACCTCCTTCTGCATAGTTTGCCTCCCATTCGTTCACCTTTTTAGGACATTCATAAGCAAAATGTCCTAATTTATGGCAGTAATAACACTCAACAGTGGATTTGTCAAGATGACGTCGTCCACCTCCAATTCCTCTGCCTCTACCTCTCCCTCTATTGGATCCTCGAAAACCCTGACCATTGCCTCGCCAGGCTGAGGATTCACCTGTTGTAACCTTCAAAGCATGCTCTTCTATATTATGGGCATTCATACGCTGTTCATGAACCACTAGACTACTTTGTAATTCATCTAGAGAAATAACATCAAGATCTTTTGATTCCTCAATAGAGCATACTACATAATCAAATTTGGGAGTCATAGATCGTAAAATTTTCTCGATAACTGTTAAATCAGTCAAGTTCTTCAAACCATTTAACCGTATTTTGTTCACAATTGCCATAGTGCGAGCAAAATAAGTGGTTACAGACTCACCTCCCTTCATGTTTAGCATTTCAAACTCCTTTTGAAGTGCTTGTCGATGGGCTCGTTGCACGCGTTCTGTTCCTTGAAATTTTGTCTTCAAGGAATCCCAAATACTCTTGGCAGAATCTTTGTTCAAGATTGTCTCTAAAATTGAGCGATCAATACTTTGGAAAAGATAATTCTTTGTCTTGAGATCTTTCAATTTTGCATCTTCAATTGCCTTCGTCTGAGCTGGAGTGGGTTGGACTCCTTCAATCACTATTGGAATCCCATCTTCAATTAGGCTCCAGTATTCCTTTGAACGGAGAAAATTCTCCATGAGCATACACCAATGGTCATAGTGTCCGTCCAATCGAGGAATTGAAGGCTGCACAAAACTTCCTTCTGCTGACATCTCTGATGTTAAAACCCAGCAAGCTCTGATACCAAAATGTTGGAATTGTTTTGGTGTTTGCTGAGAAATAATATAAGAGAATGAAAATAAGTTCGTGATTTATTGAGATGTTCTAAGACTAAATATATAGTCATTTACAGAACTTGATA
>Ga0307515_10017790_pt1 | contig 12924 bp, 3 predicted proteins | sample 17_EM_MG_FD_194513 | JGI IMG/M metagenome (GOLD analysis project Ga0307515, IMG submission 194513) | Populus trichocarpa ectomycorrhiza microbial communities from riparian zone in the Pacific Northwest, United States - 17_EM | ecosystem: Host-associated > Plants > Roots > Unclassified | place...
GCCCCTAATATATACTAGCAATGCGTAAGTCCATAACACTAGAAGGAAGAGAAGATATTGCTATAATTTAATAAGCTAAGCGGTGCCGCCTTAACCGTCTATAGGGGCTTAATTTAAGGTTACTTATTTATAGGCATAAATATATACTTAGGATTTAAGTGTAAGAGGTTGCCGTATTATAAATCGCAGCGCTAATGGCGTCGGAATACGGATCGCCTTATTACCGCTTCTTAAACCATAGAATAATTTTACTAATATTAAGGCGCTAACTAATAATACTCTTTTGGCTAGACGGGCTCTATATAAACCAGTAACCATACTATAAATAGTTAGGTTTCTCAAAACCACATCTTAGGGGACTTTAGGAAGGATTAGATAATATAGATTATTTATCTTTCTTATATACAGGCATACAATACAGTAATCCCTCAGGTTGCCTATCCGTTAGTAGTAACAGTATACATCAATAGCGATACCAAGAGAGCGGGGCTCTTAAGTGGGATATGCGGCTTCATACGCCCTATTACGTTATATTATAGGTAATAGGACGCTAGAGCGTATTAAAAGGCCCTAAGGGGTATCCGATGGTGCGGCTTACAAAATTCCCTCACCTAAGATAGCGCTTCGAACTGTTAGTTAGCACTAGGATCTCTAAGTAATAGGACGCGTGTTAGACTTACAGCTCTTCTAGATCCTAGCAATTAGATACTTATACAAGCTAACAAGAATTAAGACTATATACACTACCATTAGCTAAGCAACCCTAAGATCCGCATTTCGTATTTCCTATCTCTATTAACTACATAACAGCTATTAATTCTTATTTCTAAAACGGTTATATAATGCCGCTATTAGGGCATCCGGCCGGCTTTAGTTACTATATAGCGGCGTAATCGTTTATAATAACTTTTAGTAGAGTATTTCAATATCCTAGGATGCCGGAATACCCACAAGATTTACATATATATATGCGCGTCCTTTTAATCTAATCCTTTCTCGCTATTCTTATCACCATTACAGTTTTACAATAATTAATCAACCTTTAATACGTTTTTAAGCACCACACTAGGATAACCTAGAAATTCAAGCCGTAATGGAATTTAACAACTTAGGCGCATTCGCGAGTGTAAAGCTAATAAATGTCTAAAAAGAGACTTTAAGCTAGGAGGTAGGAGTAGACTACTAAGAGACGGTTACCGTACAAATAACGAGCTAATTATTAATTAGGGTGCAAAAGCGTTAATTAGTAGAAGTAAAGTACTGCTAATGCTCTTTAATAAATTCGTTACTAAGGTTACCTAAGACATAATAGTTAGAATATAGGTTCAGCCCAAGGTATATAAAAGGGCTATTTATTAAAAGCGCATCCCGTTTAGAGGATCTTACTATTAATTAGCCCAGTTCCCTCAGCTCGTACGCAGTCTATATAAGAAAGCCCCTAAGGCTACTTAATCTCTAGCTAATATAATCCTGGAGTATAATAATATAAATAGTAGTATATAGGATGTAACCGGAGGGCCATAGCAGCTCTAGGAGGATATAGAGGATAAAGCTGCAAAGTCCATAAGATATAAGGGTTATTCCTATTAGTCTCTAAAATCCGCTAAGGCTAAGGTAAAGAAAGATAACCCTCTAGGCAAGCTCAATCTATAGCAAAGTGGAAATAGCCTTAGTATTAATCGCTTAACTTAACCGGCTACTCCAGTATCCGGGGATATACTAGTCTATTAAAATAAACGCGGAGTTCTTAAAGATAGTAATAGATATAGTAAGATTAGAAAAAATGCCACTATATTACTAGCACTGGATAAAGGTATATATAATAACAAGGTCAAAGTACACCACCTCAAATTAGGCGACGGTATTAATACTACTAAAGAGGATTTCGCAAGAGTAGAATTAGCAATAGGTCGCCGATAGATTAGCGGTGCACCCATAAAGAAAGGAATCCTAAAATCTAGAACCACCCCAGCGTCAAATAGAGATTAAAATTAACAACTAAAGCTTATGGAATCGGGGAGGCATACCATCCCACCTTAAGCACCGTCGCTAAGCACAGTAGCCCTAGCTATACCGGCGTAACAGACGGAAAGAAATATATTCATCTTACCTTAGACGGAAGAGATCTATAGAGAGAAGATACTAATATCGGTTAAGAGTATTTCCTTATTACCTAGCCCTACTATAGGCTTGCCTTCTATAGAGGTCACTATAGTAAGGGATATAGTCCTTAAGGCAGTCCGGATTATCTATAGATTTAGCTAGCATTAGTAAGGGGTTCTAAAGGCGGTTTATTTAAGGATCCTATAAACGTTATAGGCGGATAGTAAGGAGCTTTTAAGCCTACCAAATTTAGGCAAGTAGTTAGATAGCTCTATATAAATGCGTATACTAAAAGCGGGATTATCTAAGACCTAAAGAGTTATAATATTTAACATACTAGAGTATATAGGAGCTTAGGAGTAGTATAATAGGTAGGTTAAACTGGCGCAAGTTATAATCCGCACTAAGAGAAATAAGCTAGTAGACTATAGGGGCGTATTAATTTACGTACTAGATAGAATATAAGGTTGATAAACAAGAACTAAGTAACCTAGGAAGTAGGTTAGAGGCGTTAGGAGACTAACTATAGAAGAAAACTGTAGTAGATCTAGCAACTCAATAGATGTTAGTATTACGGAAAGAAATAGACAATTATAAAGGAAGCGGATTAATACGCAGCTTAGTAAAGGGCATAAGCTAAGCATAAAGCTTATAAAAGAACTTAGCCTAGGGATACTCTTTAGCCTAAACATCTAGTAAGCGGCCTGCCCCCTAAATACCTATCAGCTGCTAAGAAACTAATTTTAAGTAGGGAGTATACCAAGAAAGATACGGAGCAACTTAATATCCTAATTAAAGACATTTAGGCAGACTTAAAGCGTATATAACTACTCTAAATTCTAAGTTAATAGTTAGAGCTATTAATAAACAAAGGAAAGCCTAACCTTTACTCCCTATTCACTTCGCTAACGGTAAAGAGTCTTATATTAGAAGAAGAGTGCAGGGAATTAATAGCTACTTTTACGCTAGAGGCGGTAAGTTACTTATTTAAGGAGAGAAGCTTATAGACTAACGCAGATATTTCTAGTATAGGAGGCAATACTAAAGGGATCCTTAAATGCTGCTGTTAACCGCCTAATAGAGAATATTAGTACTAAAGTCCTAGGCAAGCAGAAGCTTAAAGAAGACAATAGTATCTCTATAAAAGACGGAATAGAGCTACCGTGTAATATATTTAATAGGCTTCGCTAAGGTAAATAGTTTAACGGATAGCTTTTAATAGCTAGTATAATAATGTCTAATAAACCATCTTTTGTAAGATACGGTTATAGAATCCCGCTAGACTAATTTAAGAAATTTAGTAGGAACGGTAAGATAAAACGCGTCGCTAGGCCTCTAGTAGGTTAGAGAAAAAAAGTTAAAGCGTTCTATAGAGAAGCCCAGAAAGAGTATAGAGAGGAATCTCGTCTAGTATACTTTTGCCTATTAAACTGCAAAGGCAGCTATTTTATATTACTTAAGATAAATAGGTAAGAGGAAAAGATCTATTACTATAATTTAATGGTAGATGGAGATGTTATTAATGGCATATTAGAATTAACTTAAGTTAGGAAGCTTATATAAGTAAGTTAGAGTTTAGCTAAATAATTAAAGATATAGCTAACATTATAGTAGGAGGAGTTTGGCTACTTAAAGTTTAAATATATTAAGGCGGTACGTACTAAAACCCTAGGTAATATTATTACTAATAGGCTAATCTTAGACTTTAGCAAGCAGCCTACCCCCTAATAGAAAGATGGGTCTAGCTACGGCCTAATAGTTATAAGAAACTCAGCGCTTTGGATAAACGGTCTTTTAGTTAGCGGTTAGCACGACATATTAAATCCTAAATACTTAAGGATAAATATCGTAAAGGCTTTTAAGACTTATATCTTAGAAAAGGCTCTATAGCAGACCAGACGTACTTAGAACTTAGGGCAGCTCTCTAATAAATCTAAGCAAAATAACCGGATGGGTTCGGCTATGGAATCCAATAGGCCTAGCACAGTCTCTATAAATAACTTAATAAAGGTTAGTAGATATATAACTAGAGGTACAAAACGGTTAAGAGTTTAAAGAAAGGCCGTATAGATCTAGTCCCTAATTTAGGTAGAATAAAATAAGAGAAGGGTTACTAGGGAGGCTTTAAAAGGCGTAGACTTAGTATATTCTTTTAGTGCTTTATAATAAGTTTTAATACGAATTACTCCGCGTTTTAATATTATAGGTTGGAGTTAATTAAATAAAGTATTAGCTACAAAGTAAGCGAGCTTAGTAGTCTTAGTAGCTAATCTAAAGCTCTTTACTAGTAATATATAATTAAAGAGATCTAAGGGCCGTTTCCTTAGCGCTTACCTTATAACGGTGTAGTGGTTATAACAGTTCTATCTTAATATACTAACAAGTGTCTTTATATATAATAGTTAGAAACCTAAGAAATCTACGCGCTTATTATATAATCCTTATAATCCTTAACTACTAGAGAATCTAATACTCCAAGCCGCCTTCTAACTATACCTCTTAGTCCTTAACTTAAGCTGCCTTCTTCCTTAATTATTAGTCTAACTTATTCGTAGTTATATATAATTACTTCTACAAGATTAGTACTATGCTTTCTAATTATAGGTGCTATAGAATAGCGAGAGCCTTATTTCTCTATACGCCTTTTTTTATATAACTAAAGCTTTTTAATCGCCACTTTATAGCTAGCGTCGTCTATAATACTAAGTACTTCTATCCGTTTAGATTCTTCTATTAAGGAGAGAGTAGATACTTACTTCTTTATTACCACCAGTTAGATAATTTTTAGACAATCTGCAACGTCTATACTTTTAAAAACGGCTTTAAGGACCTTTTTTAGCGTAACTAATAGTATATATGCACTAGTAGGTTTGTCTACTAAATACTTATAGAAGGCATAGAGGGAGGGTATACTCATACTACTAAAAAGGGATCTCTAACCCTCTTTATCTAGGTTGCTAAATGCTGTTAATAGAGGTTCTGTAGATATATTAAAGACCTTACTTAGTATATATATTTATTAGAGCGAGATAGAAGGCATATTATATAGGAGGAAGCTATAGAGAGTATTTAGGACCGTTTTAAGGAACCCCTAAATTTAGAAGCGTGCCCATCCAGGCCCGCAAGCGGGCCCCTCTTCCCTTAATATCTTTATAGGAAAATTAAAGGGCCATTATAAAGGCTTAGTTAAAGAATAGAATCTATTAGTAGCTAGTAAGCTAGAATTCCAAGACGAGGACTATAAGAAGGTTAAGGAAAGAATACGTTTATATACATAGCGCTAAGGCTCTAGCAAGCCCCTAACTAGGGTCTATAACAGTGCCGTAACAGATATCTTATTAAAAATATTGCTACTTATTGTTTTAATATCAATCTTAGTATATATCCTCGCATTGTTATATAGGGGGTCTCTATTATCTTATTAGAAATTCTAGTTAATAAAATCTAGAACAACAATACTCCTTATACCTTAATTAGCCTAAGTATTAATATAATTTTCTATTAAACTACTCTACAATTTACTATACTTAGCTACTTCTCTATTATACTGCGTCTTAATTCTATTTAGCTTCCTTAGGTTTTATACTAAAGTTAGCGCTAACAGAGCTATATATAAACCGATTATTCTAATTATAAATTTAGCCATCACCGCTTTACGCAGTATAGACACTAATAAGCGTTATAAATAAGCTAGTAAACGAATTAAGTAGACCGGGCCTTTATCCAATAAGTTAACACACATTCTCTATACAGCTATAAATAACTTACAAGTATATCCGAGCAATTAGCCATATATAATTCTTCCACTACTTCCACTACAACTAACATGTGCTAGCTATTCTAACAATATAGTAAACGCCTACTACAGGTAGAAGCGGCGCATTCTTAACAGTATATTAGACGAATTTCCCTCTTTTACCATTATTAAGACTATTAGAATTTTAAAGAGAGGTAAATATACTAGGGAACATAATATATCCTACAAGGATAAGCTAGGAAAAAATTGCAGTAAGGGCATTATGCTAAGTAGAAGCTTTATTTGCCTAAACAGACATTACCATATAGGGTGTTTGCATAGTAGGTGCTTTATAAGGTATATATTTCTTATCTTAATTTAAAGCTTTAGGGTTTCTAAAAATAGGTTAAGGTCGGGTATATTAGGCGGCGGAGGGAACGCTAACTGGTACGCTTATTATAGATATTATATAGTAGTAGAGCTAGTTTAACTTAATAAGCAGTACTTAATGCTATAAAGGGCCTTTTTATAATTGTAATTTATAAGGGGCCTAATTCCGGTCCCTTTATATCTATAAATAAACTTCGGCTATATCCGGATTAAGATAACTAAAGGAAACAAGTTTATTTATAGTAGAGGGTACCTGTTTTAGGGCACCTTATAAAAGTCTTAGGTAATAGTAGGTTAACAAGCTGTGCATATTCTTAGCAGTGGCTTAGTAAACGTCAGGTATTATATTCCCGCCTTATCGAATTTAACACTTAGCCTTTTAGTAGTAAACTAATTTCTAAGGCAACCAGTAATGTTAACGGTTAGGTTACGTTTCAAAAATGAGGCTAATGTCCGTCCCTATGTCAAGAAACATACCCCGTCCTAAGACGAATCTACGGTTTAGACAGTGATCTATTTAGACCGGCACAACGTAGATCTAAGGTCAGATCCAATCCACTTCCTTAATATTTAATTTGGCGCCAGGATCGCCGCGGCGCTCCATTGCAAATATATACTATTTATAGTAAGTCTTAGTATATATTTAGTGGTGATGCAAAGTAATAGAGGAAGTTTAAACTTACCAAAATCGTCGTCAAATTAACTCCTAACTCTCCTTAGTGCCTTCCTCTAAAGCCTTATCCTTATTAATAACTTCTACCTTACCGTCCTCTACAGGATCTTCCTAAAAGCCCTTAATAGCAGCAAACTTTTACTTAAAGCCCTCACCCTAAGTCTCCTTAACTAGTAGTAGTGGTTATGGTAGCTTTTTAACAGCTACCCAAGTAGCTGCAGCCTCTGCTAGTAATACAATTGGGGCTTAAGGCTCTCCCTTTATTCCACTAACTTCTTAATTATTAAATATTCCTTTTTATAGAGGCCCGTACGAGTGCCAAAGACACTTATTTACCTCAACTATATCTATTTGCAATCGTAAGCGACAATCCTTTAGTAGAATCTTATAGCTACTAAACAGCCACTCGCACTTATCTAATATAGGAGGCACTGTAAGAATATTAAGGGCAAAGTAAGTAAGATTAGGCTGGCTCTTAAAGTAATCAATCTAGTATTATATAACGTCAAAGTGTTTACTCTTACTAATAGCCTCGCAATTAGTTTCCAAATATTCTTATAAATAATCCTTTAGTAGTGGTTAAGAGGGCTTAAATTAAGAGACTTTTAGACGTTTATAAGCTCAGGCAGAGGTATAAATCTTCTTACTTTATAACTCTAGAGAAGCTCTTTTAGATAGATTTAAGGATATAGAAACGTAGTTACCTTTATATTCTAGCTAAAGCTCTTTTACTAGAGCCTTAACTATAGTAAGCCATTTATCTTTCTAAGCTTTATCCTCCCATTGCTGCTTAAACCATAACATTTTAAGCATTAGATTAAGGACGATTGCTATATAGTAAGCTGTAGATTTATCAGCTTTTTTATAGTACTTCTTATACTTTAACCAAGCTACCTCTAAGCAACCAGCCAAGTACTTATAACTCTGTAACTCTATATAATTAACCTTTTACATCTCCGCAGAAAGCTCAAGAAACTTCTACTTAGTAAAATTAAGCTGGTTTAAGAGCTAATCAAGTATTTAGAAGTAGTTAGTAAGCCTAGTAAAGTTGCCTTTTACCATAAGTATAGCCTTATAGAAAGTCTCTAAATGATTATATAGATACTTAAGCTCCTTCTAGTAGTGACTTTAGAGTATATCATCCTTTAAGAGAGGCTTTAAGCTAGAGGAGGGAGTATAGTCGTGGTAGAACTGTTAGACACGTCCTTTATAATTTAAAAAGCGAGTAATAGCTATAAAGAGAGAGTTCTATTATATTTAATTATTTTAAATAAGCTTATAGAAGGTTAGTATATTTAAGAGTTAAATTAAATATTGCGACTGGTAGAGATTCCCTACGCAATTCTCCACCGGTAAATAGAAAATCCAAAACTAAGCCAATTAAACCCTTAACTTATAACGTTAGAAGGAAAATTAAAGCTTAGATCTTAACACCAAATACCTAGATAAGATCTTATCACTTACTTCTAAGCCATTAAATTCAGCCAATAAACCTCCCAATCAAATCCTCCTAAAGACGCCGCAACGCTAGGGTGTTTGCCTAATAAAACAGACGATATTATAAAGTAATCCAACTACTCCGCGCTTTCGCCAAAGCTTCTCTACCTTATCAAAATCAAGGTCGCGATAGGCAGTAGCTAGTACCTTATAAATCTTTTCCAAATCCTTTCCTATAATAAAGGCTTAGGCGCAGAGGTTAGTAATATAGCTAAAGCACCGTAGTTAACGGGCCTTCCATTTCTTTACTAATATATTTAAATAGAGAGCTTAAAGGATTGCGTCAATACACGTATCGTTTAACTCTGCATTATCGGCCATAAAATACCTAATATTTCCACTAATATTATACTCCGTAAATAAAGCAATTAGTACAGCTGCTTAGTTCTCACTACTATACTCACTAAGCACCTCTTAAAGGCCTAAAACAGCTTGCCGACGCCTTCCTCTCCTATTAATAAAATAAGCAACTACACTAAGAACTGTATACGCATTTAGTGACGTTTATAAGTTAAAGGATATTAATATCGCACTTTAAGCTTCCTTAAGCTCTCCCCTTAATTACGCCTTCTGATTCTTATACTCTTTTATTACCCAACTACAAATTATATTTACTGCCTTTAAAAGCAACTTCTTAAGGCCTAGGTATAGGAAGTTAAGGAGCTAACGGAAATACTTATTTTTAAATTAAAAGAAGGCAATATAGCAGCAAACGATCCACCAAATTAGAAGCTGTTTAAAGCTCTTAAAGTTGCAATTAAGTTTAAGCAATCGCTATCCTAGATACTCCTCAATCGTCAGCTAATTTAACTTAAGAGGAGGCCTCTCTTTAAGCTCGCCAGTAGATCTATCTATATTATAGTCGTCTTATAGATAATCTAAAGCTATACACCTTCCTTTTAACACATATATTAGCTCTTGTCTTTAGCTCTACTTTTTACAAAGCTAGCAGTAGAAGAAGGTTATAGATTTAATAGATCCTTTCAAGATAATATCCTCACCCCACTTCCATATCGGTGAGGTTCTTTACTTAATAGCCTTTAGCTTCTTTATTAAAGCTTTACATCAAATATATTGCTTACTATAGAGCTTAAACTCGTCAAAATCGTTCAAATCATCGGCCTTTAGATTAATAGATTTTGGGGCAAAGATAACGTCGTCGGTGGGCGCGCCTAATCGCGAAGAAAACACCTACTGCATCATAATTAAAGACGTCAAAAAGTTAATGTAGATAAAGGTAAGCAGCAATAGTGGCAGGAGCATACTTGGAGCCCCTAAATTCTATAGCAACTACTCGTATTCTAGGTGGTTAAGTCATTATAGAAGCATCCGATTAGCTTCCTTATACGCTTTAATAACTTACCGCTCCTTCCTCCTTAGCCTCCTCCTCGAATTAAGTATAGATCTAGCGCTCCAAGCGCTCTACAACCTTAAATCCACGCCACATTAGCTGCAAAATCACTGGATCCATAGCTAATGTAGAGAGGCGCTAGCCGGCCGCTTTAAATAGGCGCCGGTCCAAATAGATCACTAGGTTTAGATATCTTAAGTCTTTCCCTCGCAAGTTTGCGAAGTTGTTGCCAATATATTACTGTTCTTCAGCTATTTCTCCCCTAGGAAACTAGTCTGTAACGAGAATTACCGCGGTCTTAGTTATGCTATTAATCGTTTCGTTAACGCTATCGATCGCCGCTTCAGCTATTCCCCCCTACTTAATCGCGACTGTTAGAGTCTCTTTAAAAATCGGAGTACTTAGGGGGAAGTTCTATTAAGAATAAATATAGCTCTAAGTTTTGAAGATACACTTCCCTAAGGAATATACATTCCGGGAGTTTCGCTAGGTAAAAGTGGGGGCCTTAACAGCTTCCCGCTTTAGCGTGGTATTTTAATATACATTAGCGTACACTAACGTATACTAGCCTATATATATTATACTATATTCAGCCGTATTTTACGGCGTTTCAGAATGACTGTGGCGTATCATATTAGGTTTTTTAGAAAGTTTCCATCGGCGGCGGCGATTTATAGCTGAATTGTAGCTATTAAGAAGCTTATTGTTACGCTGCGGATAGAACGTCCAGTGATATGGATTTTGATCCTTTAATACAGCGGCCTTATCGCGGAGAGAGCGTGGAAAGTAAAAGCGGCACTCCTTCGCTCTAGCGGAGCCTTTCTTTAATCTTAAGCAGTAAGATTTAGTATAATTGCGGTGCCGTTAAAATTGATTAAGGCAGGCAGTAAGAAGCTTACTGGTGTTAAGCTGTTTTTTATAGCTAAGAGCAGAAGGATATTAAAGATCGGGAGGCCTAGATTAATTAGGATTTATTACGGATATAAAAGCAGCCCAGTGCTTAGCAAAAGCCGCCCTTAATTCACTAGTTGACGGATCTGGCCTTAGGGCTGTTGAACTCCATAAGAAGCCATATATATAGCCGCTACCTCGCACCTGCCACTTATATCGGGACCAAAAGTTAGTGCTATTAAATAGACCTATAAGCACGTGCTTCCTAAACAGATCGAAGCGGCGATATAGCCAGTAAGCAGTAATATGCGGGTTATTATTAAGATTCTAAGAAGCAATCTGGTAGCGCTAAGCCTTATTAGCAGCCTTATATTCGTTAAATTAAGGTATATGAGAGTGTAGATTATGCCAATGTAGATTAGCAGCGCTAAGTGTAAAGAATAGAGACCCGCTCTTAATATTTTCAGCATAAGCTATAAGCTCATTTCTCTTCTGCTTCCAGTAAGGCCTGGTGCCCTTAAGCTTCTATATATGCTATACAATCTTATTTAGAACCTGGTTACCCCTAGTACCATTTATAAGATTATTAAGCTCATCTAAAGATAGACTATTCTTATTTAATCGGCCCTAAAGGAAGCGGGTGGCATTAAGGGCTTGCTTTCTCATAATCCGATTAAATACGTAGTAGCGAAATAAGGGGTGGCGGCCAAACAGACCGTCCTGATACTTAAGTATATGCTTAGCGTACGCAGCTAGGGTAACTGTACGGCTTCGTGGCATATTAAAGTTGGCTTTGCCATAGGGAAACAGAGTAGGAAAGGCGCCGCGTATAATAAAACTAGCTAATTGCTTAGAGAGAGGTGTCTGCCGTATAGTAGGAACCTCTAGGCCTGTTTGTAGGTCTTATTGGTATTAAACCTCGCAACCCAAAAGTTCCAATTCATTAAGGTCAGGTACTAGATCAGGAACCAAAGTATCCAGTACGTCGTCATTAAATTCGCTATCCAGTACATTACTACCAAGCTTGGCAGGCAGAGAATCAATAGTAGAAGGACGTTGTGTAGGAGCAGAATTATTAGACTCTAACTTATTAATATAAGGTAGCTAATTTAATATAGAGCTATTTTTAGGTAAGCTGGTAAGCCAGGTGCTATATATTTTAACGTCGCGATAATTAGGATAATTGACCTTTAGAAAGTAAAGCCATAGTAATATAGCAAAGCGCCTTATAGTATACCGCTTAGTAAACCGCCAACTTAGGTATTTGCTACCCTCTACTGCCGTAGGCCTCACGACTAGTATATTGAGTTTAGTAGGTAGCTGTAGTAGCTGCCTCTAAGTCTTTAGTGTGTTCTGGCCAAAGCAGTAGATGTGGCCAGTATAGCGATATTGCTAGCCGCGTATACGCACGACTTGCAGATAAACGTATACGCGCGTAATTAGAAGCTCCTCTACTGTAGTAAGTATAGGTAGGAAGCCAGGAACAGGCCCCGGATTAAGCCCGTTGCTTTTACCAAATAGGGGAAGAAGGGTTAGATCCTTAAGGCTATTGGCGTCCTTAATATAGGCTCTATATATATCTATATTGTCACCCTCCGCAGCTAGGCCTATTTAGAACCACCGCTCCTTATAACAACTACACGTCTTTATACATTTAGCCTATAGTATACTCCTAAACTTCTTAATTCGCTCCCAATTAATAGCTGAAATGGGTATTAGTATGGCCGTAGTCGGAGTAGGTATTGGCGGTAAAGTAGGTATAGGAGCTAGTTCTGACAAGGACGTATTTAGGCCGTCTAGAGTGCCTCTTCTACTATACGGAGCTTTATCTATGGTATATAGCGGAGGAGTAGGCAAGTAAGCTTTACCCCGCCAATTAAGAATGCGATACTCCCGTTATATTACCCTAATTATCTTCCGCCGTTAAGCTATTTTAGGGGTATCTTAGCTATTCTAGCTATAAGGCAGGAAGGCGTTCTTAGTATCGTTTTTAGGTAGAGCAGTTCGCTAGCGCCTTATAAGACGACTCTTAATAGTAGAACCTAACTCTATAAAAGCTCTCCGCTTATTTAAAATATATTTAGAGGCCTAAGAAAGTAAGTAGAAGTAGAAGTAGTATATAGGGAAGGCGCACCTTTAACTAATATAACTGGTATAGCTTTAAAAGCTTCTTTAAAGGGCCGTCTTTAATAAAGCTAAGGCGGGGCTTATAGATATAGCACTTGCTGCATTTAATTATAGTAAGATCTGCTATGTTTATAATATATATTAGTATTAATAGGA
>Ga0307515_10017791_pt1 | contig 12924 bp, 15 predicted proteins | sample 17_EM_MG_FD_194513 | JGI IMG/M metagenome (GOLD analysis project Ga0307515, IMG submission 194513) | Populus trichocarpa ectomycorrhiza microbial communities from riparian zone in the Pacific Northwest, United States - 17_EM | ecosystem: Host-associated > Plants > Roots > Unclassified | place...
CAATCCTGAACCCCGGTCCCAATCCTGTCCTGCCCTTCCAAAATTCTGGAGAAAATAACGGTATCTGTTTTTACATAGGGCTTTAAACCGAGGAGAATCATATACACAAAGAAGTTTGTGCTGTAAGATAAGAACACGAAAATCATAGCCCAATATAAGAACATGTTCAACGCCTGTCCCTAAGTTTGGGGATACCTTTATTCCGCAATCGTCTCTGATTTTGAGAGGAAATATTGAGGGGTGATTTTTATCTAAGAGCCGCCTTCCCATCCTATATCCCTGTTAAGATTGTTAACAGTACGTTCTAAAAAGGGAGTGAGTATCAAGGGTAACTTACATAGGATCCATTGGTCCCAATCCCATTAGTGTTCTAAACACTCCTTCCCCAACAGGTGTTAATCCTGTTGTTTGGTTGCTCATCTCCCACCCACTAGGTACGTCGAAGGATCTACCAGGGGTCTCTGGCATGGTGAAAGTATTATCAGGGGTTAGACCAGTTGAAGGTATATTACTATAGTCTGGCTGAGTGGAGAAAAAAGAGCTCAATGCGCGTCCATCGGTGGTTGGAAGACGTTGGTTCGAAGAAGCAGGGCTGGTCTCATAGGATTTGCCTCCTGAGGTTTGTCCTGGCTGGAGACTGGGCCGTGTGTCCGAGGGTGTGCTGGCGCTTGGTGTTGGTCGATTGGAGGTTGAGTTTGCTGTATCTGGTGAGAGTCCAGAGTCAGCAGTGGTGGTGCTCTCACTATTACCATAGCCACTGCCATTATTCATCTCGCGGTTGAGGTAGTTCGCCGCGGTAATGGAAATTGAAGCCATATCTTCAATTGCTAAACCCGGCAAATTGCGTTGGACGTTCTGTCCCTGGTCCGAAGAAAGCTGGCTGTCAATTGGCATCCAATTAGGGTGGTCCCCAAAACTATCGTTACGAGCATTTGCCGATTCTGCTGCGGCCGGATCGGAATCACTGCGGAAATCGTTCGAGGTGGCTCTCGGTCCAGTTGGACTATTGTCGTCCATTGGATTTATGTCATCTGAGATTTTTAGGAAATTGCACTGATTCTGAGCCCTTATACCGCTCGCAGTTGTCGTCGTTTGAGGGCCCAGTTGAGGGGCCCTGGCGCTGGAGATGCCGAGCTAAAGGTTGTCAGGTAATGCCATATATTGAGAGCTGTGTAGTACTCACATTATCGTCACTATATGCGAACACCGACTTGTATTTCGGATTGCGCATGCCAAGTCCCTCGAGATCAACGTCTAATTGAACCAAGAATGACTCTGTCAATGGATTCTTCCTTTTCAAAGCGTTCATAGCAGATAGAAGGAATCGAAGAGAGTCGCCTGTCTGACTATCATCTGGTCGACTCTTCAGATATTGGACGAAAACACGAGCCGCCACGTATAAGCAAAAAGAGATGAAGGGGTTCATCTATAAGCAGTCAGAATTAGGTTGAAGCATCGAGCGAGTATAAGAAACTTACAGCAGATAAGTCCATATGAGAGATCATCCGCATGACACTAGCAATCTCATTTGCAGCCGTGATGCAACGTACTTTGCTCTCTGCACTGATCGATGCTGGAAGGCGATTCTTGTCTGCCTTGTAGATTGCAGCTTGATGCAGACAGATTGTGGAAGTGTGGATGTTCATATTGGTGAAGACGATGTTGGGATTGGACAGCCCGTTCGGCAATTTCAGATGTGAGGGCATAGATAATGAGGTGTTGAGGAGGATGTTATCCATATTCCTGTGGCGCTTCCAGAATTCGCCATTCAGGTCATTGTCTCGGTTGTCTGCGTCGGGTCGATGTAGATGAATCAGGTTTCGTCCAAACAAACACGCCATCAATACTACACCCGCAAACGCAGAGAGCTTCGACGCCCCAGATGGGCTCATTGCATCAGAAAGAGATTGCGTGCGCTCTGGTTTGCTCATTTCGAAGGCCTCGTCCGAAGCAGGAAGATCGGTCAAAATATCCTTTTCGTCAATGGTCATGGGCCAACCCGTTCCAATACTTGCATATCGGTCTTCGCAGAAAGCAAACCAGAAGGTCCTGCGTCTCTCTTCCCGTTCCGTCCAATCTCGGGGAGGTGGAAGGCACTGTTTCACATCCAAGCCTGCTCCATCCAATCTGTGCAAGCCCATCCTTTTTGAGATTTAGCGGGAGTGAAACACCACATTGGCTATAATCTACTCACATTTGACACAAACGAATGGCTGATCCAGTGCTCATCCATGCCCTTGGAAAGTACATCATCTTAAACTCAAACGACGCGAGAAGAGCATGTGTCTGCGCATGAGCGATGGAGATCATATGCTCCCCATGACCTTTCAAATAATCGCTCTCCACGTACTTCCGAGCTCGTTGGTAGAAGTGCTCTTTGAGATCCATGAACTTCTCCACCACAGACGCAGCGAGAGTCCACATGGCGTAACGGAGGGCAACAGGAGGACGTTGGCTGGGCGCTCTAGAGCTTGATTAGCGATCTATTGCGAGTTTGTGGACTTTGAGATGGCGAAATGACTAAGTACAGTATGGAAGAACAAAGTTCGATTAGGAAGTGGACATAGCAGAGCAAGAGAGGCATGTGAATAGTTCAGGTGCAATGGCAAGGAGCAAATTCCAGACTAATTAAATCATAGAACAAAACGAAAAGGCTTCTGTGCTCACAAATTCATGGCTGCGAGGTACCGGAACTTGTGGATCATTGGCATTGATGGATGGATCTTGTCGAAGTAAATTTGATGTCTGGAATTGCAATATAAGCTTCTGTTTCAATGAGTAGAATGTAATCATCACATACAACTCATCGATGGTTTCTTGTGCAGGAAGCGGCTCTTCCAGCCCAAGTCCAATCATTTCCCAGGTGAACGTGTTATCGTCAAGGCCCATCCCCATGTTCATGTCTGCTCCAAATCCAAGGTCATTCAAGGGCGGTTGCGGAGATTCTCCATTGAATCTCCAACGGTCAGTGTTCTCAACAATGCCGATCGCAGGATTGGAAATGTTGAAATCACCAGCAGGTACAGAACCAAGATTAATCCCACTTACGCCTCCTTGTCCCGCTGTGAAGGTTGTTGGTGGAACTTCTGCAGTGGTGACGGCGGGGTCCTGGGTCTTCAGCAAGGTTTCGACTTGTTCTAGGAAGGAAAACTGCATTAGCCTCGCGATTCCCAAATACTCACGCTGGCAGCTATGAGAGGATCAGCAGCAGGACACTTACTCAGTCGCTCTTCCAAGGCTTTGACGTAACCTCGTTTGGGACCAGACTTCCTTCGAACCTCATCATACGCGCAACTATGGCCCAATCTTGTACATGTGGAGCAGCTCGGTTTGGATCCATCACACTTCAGCTTCCTCTTCCTGCAGATAATGCAGGCAATTCTCTTCGGCTTTGGGACATTGTTGTCTCCTCCGCTGGCAGCATCCCCGCCATTTGCCTCACCACTTGGGCTTCGATTTCGTTTGTTCCGTCCATTGTTCCCAGTCGGTCGTGACAAATCATTGAAGTACCCCTCTGGAGGGGTGTTTGAGCTCGAGGACATGCTCTCAGCGGTTCGTCGTCGCAGATGATCGTAATACAATTCAAATTGACACTCTCCGCTTGATCGCCAGCGTCGCAAGTCGAAGGACGTAAAAATCGTTGCAGGACAGGACGTCTACTAAGCCCGCTGCAACTACGCCGGACTTAGTTGATCTGTCGGAAGAGAGCTGCAAACCCTCGGGCAGAACAGTGAGACCAATTCAACCCAGATCTCAGTCACTGCTCCATTTGCTACAACTCGTACGTCGAATAATGCAAAGGAAGGGGGAGGAAAGTGTGGTTTGCGCCGTTCGAGGAGGCAGTCCTGTTGGGCGCAGATCAGATTAACGCGGACTGGGTCGGCGTTCGCTTCGGACCCGTTTTTAGATCCGTTGCAATCTTTGGGGGCGGTGCTTGAAATAGATCACAATCAACCCAACCTGGTCGACATAAAAGAACAGGACAGAACATGAGCTCCCACAGTTTGGAATGAAGGGGGAGGCTTCCAAAGTGGAACCGCGAGAGGATAACGCGGTAAAAGCTCGCTAGCAGCGAGAGTTTGAGTTGTCTGATATGGGTGGCGGTGTTGTTTGTGATCTTGATGCACAGAATGCCCTGCATGGAGAGTGATTCAGACGGGACGGCTGACCCAACCGCTCTTCCCAAGGCACCAGCGCCATTGCGTTTTGCTTCCGTAAGCCCTGGGAAAGGTCCTTGATCAAAAAGTGCACAGCCTGTCCCTCCCAAACCGTCCGGGCTCAGCCTTGTGGAGGGGGGATTACCAATCAGGGGAAGCGGTGAGGCATGCTTAAATCAACCTTCCAAAGAGTCGGCCCAATATTCGTCCGACTGGGGAGTCCAAGTGCTGCAACCGGTTTCTGCCCAGCCATCCAGAAGCGGTACATCTGTCCACGACGCCCAATGTGCCTCGGCATTCCAAGTGGCTCGTAAAACGTGAATAGAAGGTCGTTGCGAGTGGGATATATGCGATGTAACGACGTGGCCACAACTGAGGAACCTCCCCGGCCCCCCCCACTGCCACTGCTTTTCAAGTATTCACGTGACCCATCTCTTCCCTCTCATTCCTTCCAATTGATCTTACGAATCGAAGCCTGCCAGAGAAAAACAAAGTTATAAGTAATAAACCTGAATCGCCCAAATACTGCTCGAGAAAGGAACCATCTTAACTTCCACATCAGGTTGGTCAATTTTCGTGCATGCACATGCATTGAAAAGCATTTTTCAGTATGACTCTTCGGTCAACCGTGAATGAAATTTCTTTCAGTGAGCAGCTCTAGTGAAACACATGAGCCTTGCCAAACAGATTTCCCAGCATAATCAAAAGAAACGCCGAGCTCCCCCAGGTTTAAAGATGCCACAATTACCTGATCTATTTCCTTTCTGGGTCAACCCCCCAAATCTTGAGGCTCCCAAGATCACTGTACGCCAGCCAGTACCGGCTAGGATGCCAAGCAACAATTGGACAGGGACCAGCCGTCTTCAGGCTGAGCACATTCTCTCCAGTCTCTGCATGTACTATTTCCAAGCCCGGTCCTTCATCACTGCCACCAACTATATAGCTTCCATCAAAACTGAAACTGATACTTCTCACTGGTCCAGTCATGTCTATCAAGGTCCGTTGGCAAATCCACTCGGTTGTATCCCACAGAGCAACGATAGAGTCGGATCCTCCAGTTGCAAGAAGTCGAGCCGTTGGCTGTAGGTCGATGGAAAGACAAGACGAAGTATGGCCATTCAGAGTGAATGGAAGTCCTGGATCATAGCTGGAGTAGAGAATTGGCCTGAAATCCGGGTATGAGAGGATCTTAACTCGTCCTTCTCCAGTTGTTAGGAAGATCTTCTTCCCACTGTGGCAGAAGACGAGTTGGTTTGTTTGGACAGATTGTTGATGGGAAGCAATTGGGGTTGATTGGGTCGGCGAAAGAACGAACAGATTGTCTGCCTGAAAAATATCAACTGTTGGAGCTGGGTAAGTTATGTCAAGAGGTAAGGGCAAACTTACCTTGTTACCAACAACAAGACTTTCGCCATCGGGACACCACGCAAGTGTGAAAGCATCACCAAGACCCTTAATTTCATTGATGACCGCCTTCGTTCTCACATCCCAAAATTTGACGACTCCGTCTGAGCTCACGCTACATAACTCTGCATCCTTGACTGGATTGAATGCAACCCTTTCAATCCCGGCGGAGTGGCCCCTGAGTTCGGTGGAGTACCTCACATTTTGCCTCTCGGGGTTCCATCTACAAAAGTCAGTGATAGCATCTACATCTGAATTGATTGGTTTGAACTTACACTCGAAGTGTACGATCGGCGGCGCCAGTGGCAATCAAAGTTCCCAAAGGATTCCATGCAATAGTTCGCAACCTGATGAATCATGTCAGCAACCACCCAAAAATTTCCATTTGAAATAGAGATTCAAGAGATAAGAAGCTTACCCATGTGATACAGTTCCTCGGGTGGCTGTAGGGTCATGATATGTCTGTGTTTTTGAGTCCTTGAGCTTCTCCCAAAACCTCTCTTTCGAAAAGCTTTGACGTGGCCGAGTCGGTGCCATGGCGTAAGTTGCGGTACTTGTCAGATAAATGGCGAGAGAATGGGGTGCCCGGCAAATATTAGTTGTTGGGCTGGGGCAACTGAATCGAAGTTTCTTCAGTTTAAAGCAATGTCTTCGACAATAGGACGATTTACAATGCTAAATGCATCAAGGCGGCATGGTAGTGACTAGAAAACGCCAGCAACAAAGCAAAGGCGAAACGGATCTATAATTTGGCCAGCTTTGGCCAGAAAAGAAAGTGAAGGGTGAAGGAAGACAATCACATTACTCAAAGTTCCACTAAAGATGCACTAGCGCCAGACCCCTGCAGATAATTGTCAGCCTCTCAACCTTGGTGGGACTTGCCTGCCACACATTATTTTCAAGTTCCAGCCTCTGCAGTCTTTTCTTACTCAAGCCGAAGGATGCATTGAGTATAGGAGCCAGTATTTACTTACGACTCTTTGCAGGGCCATTTATTGGCATGCAACCACACGAATGAAGCTTCCAGTGGTCCTGCCCAGCCATGTACTGGCCCATTGGAGCTCCCCGGATTTATGCTGCCAGCAACAGCAGGTCCTCGAGGGACCGCGTACTCGATTCCGACGATGACGCTGAATCGCGCGAGGTAATTGATGGAGGTGGTTCTCTGGTGGACGTTCCGAGCATCGGGACGGCGGGAAGAGAAGAGGATGAACATGACTGCGCATCAGGTTCATGCACACTCCTGACTCCAATGATCCCCATGACCCCAGGCATCAAGCCTGTCGAACATGACAGTCGATTCATTACCGGATCGACTGGAAACGAGACGATACTTGCTGGGTCGGCAGAGAAGGAACCTCTCTTAGCACTCAGGATATCCCGAACCGGGCATCTTTTTGCAGTAATAACATCGACTTCGCTGACAATTTGGCAAACAAAGGTATGCAGGGCGGAGCTTTGCCTTGAATAGGGAGCCAATAACCATTAACAGTCAGCTAACTTTCTTACAGCCAACTGCCATATTAGCAGCAGTAGTACGATCCGAGAAATCTCTCAGTACCTACGGCCCCAATATCTCCCTCCTCGTACGACCGGACTCTGCCATCTTCGTGGTTGAAACAACTTCTGGATATTTGATCACATACACATTGGCTACTGATCCCGATGCACGGGTATTTAGACCACATTTTGCTAGCCATACAAGCGGTCAAACTCGCAGGCAGAGCAATTTTAGCGGATCCAGGAATCAAGGTGGGGATCGAATTCTTTGGGGGCCAGGTGAGGGAGGCGGGGTACGAGAAGTCAGCGTTCGGTTTCGGATGGTAATCAAAGTTGACGCTGGAATTGGAAGAGCTTTGGCGCTAGATGACGAGCTTGTTGTGGCAACTCAGAAGCCAGGAGCAGTTCAATGCATCCGGTGGACTCCCGATAGTGCTGGAAATCAAACCAGTACTGAACTATTCAGTCGGATGGATTGGCTGCCCAAAAAGACCACTGTCACCGAAATGATACATGATAGGCCAATGAACTTGTCAACCTGGATTACGAACGATGGGAAAGCATACGCTGTTCAGAGGCTACCTCATTCGAATGAACCCGAAACACGACATAAGCTTTTCAGGGGCTACTGCTTTCACACCCCTCAAGGTGCGAATGATCATGCTACCAAAGCAACGGTCAATGCTAGATTCTCATTAATAGCTGTTGGTTGTTCAGATGGGACGATCCAAGTGTACACAGCCAGAGACTATGCTGGCAACATACCTCCATCTCATACGCACAAACCATCTGTCTCAGGACAGTCTTCAGGGCAGTTAACATGCCTGTGCTACTCTCCTGATGGGTACTGTCTTTTTGCTGGGTACGAAAAAGGATGGGCTACTTGGAGTGTTTTTGGAAAACCTGGGGCTACCAGCTTCGGCGCAGACCCAAGAATCTCCGAGGAGCATGAAGAATGTTGGTTGGAAGGCGTTAAGGAAGCCAGTTGGCTTGGGGGAGGCTCAGAGATCCTCATAATTGGGCAGCATGATTACCGGATATGGACATTAGAAATGGCTCGCAGTGCCATCACGGGTTGCTACTCATCCGCAAATATTTCACGAACACTACTCCAGACAACATCAAGTATAATGGTATATCGAGGCTATGATTTGCCTGATCTCACTACGATATCCGTCGAAGCGTCATTATGGCACACCGCGCAGATTCCTTCAAGCTATCTCGTGGACCAATGGCCTATGCGGTGCTCCGTCATCTCCGCTGATGGCCGATACGTTGCTGTTGCTGGCCGGCGGGGGCTGGCCCACTACAGCATCAATAGTGGTAGATGGAAGACTTTCGTCAATGAGAACATGGAAAACGAATTCCAGGTAAGAGGCGGGATGTGTTGGCACCAGCATATATTAGTCGCCGCGGTTGAAGCAGGTGATTCGTTTGAGTTGCGCCTGTTCTCCCGCGAGTCTGCCCTTGACAGCTCTTTGGTTCTTCACATCCAGGGATTACCGGCTCCTGTGGTACTCATTGCTCCTTCTGGCGAAGATTCTCTTCTTGTCTACACCTACGACAACTTGCTTTACCATTACGTCTTCGCGACGACCTCCAGTACGGTAAATCTCGTCCAAGTTGGCCAGATTGCCTTTCATGGCATAGTTAGGTCACCTGCCAGAGTGAGAGGACTGAGTTGGATTTTGCCTGATGACCAGTTGATTGAGGGCGATCCATCCCAAGATGTTGCCGTTGCAACCGTTGTATTTCTTGTCGATGGTAAGCTGGTCTTTCTTCAGCCGTCACTCAATGAAGAGCGGAAGCTTAAATATGACATGCGTGTCATCGCACAAAACGTCGAATACTATGTTTTGATGCGAGATATGGCTGCTTCGGTCCTAGCTCAAGCTCCGGAGGTGTCAGCCGCCGTTAACGGAGATGAACTTGGTCCAGAGCAGGGAAATGGCCTTCGAGACTCTCTCTGGACTTTTGAGGGCAATGATATGAAGGTCTGGCCTGAGGTTTTGGACGTTCTTCGATCAGCACCATCGGAATTGGGTCGCGAACTGCCTCCTATGGTGTCTATACCTGTCGATTTCTACCCTTTGTCGGTCTTATTAGCCAAAGGCATTCTGCTTGGTCTTGAACCGGACCTCGTTCAGCGCCGAGATGTGAACTTCGCCTTCTTCCGGTTCACGATACGGGTGCGTTATCTGTAATTGCATTTTTAAGAACCCCGCTGACCTTCTAGACCCACCTCTTTATACCTCAGGTGCTGAGATATCATTTGTCTCGATTCGATTCCTCTGCAGCTTTACATCTCGCCCATCAGTATAAGAACTTGGAATATTTCCCTCACTCGCTGGAAATCCTCCTACACAATGTTCTCGATGAAGAAGTTGACACCAATCCATCTCCAGAAACCGCTCTTCTACCCGGCGTCCTGTCCTTTCTGTCCTCTTTCCCCCGATATCTGGACATCGTTGTTCAGTGTACCCGCAAGACGGAAGTTCGGTCATGGCGCACGCTGTTCACATACCTGCCGCCCCCTCAAGAACTTTTCGAAGAGTCTCTACAAAGAGGATCCTTAAAGACGGCAGGAGGATATCTGCTGATTCTGCACACGTTTGAGGAGCTGAGTTCAAGCTCAGAACAATTGGTACGACTGCTCTCCAGAGCAAAGGATGAAGGAGACTGGGAACTGTGCAAAGAGTTGGCACGTTTCCTGACAGCTCTAGACGAAACCGGAGCAACGTTGATGGAAGCGTTGGAGATGGTTAATCTAAGAAGCCCCCAGGACGAGCGTGAGGGTAGCAGTTTTCTTTTTGAGGGCTCAAGGTTGAAAGTCCCCAGATCGGCAAGAGGGTCTTCTCATGGCCTCAAGGGAGCTGCCAACAGTGATGATGATCGCTCTAGCAGTGGCAGTCGCAGTCCTCGGAACAGAAAGGCCGATACTGCAGACTATTTTACACCGCACAATGATGTAATTAGAGACTAGACGTTGGATTTTGCGGCATGGAACGGAGTTCAGTCGCCGGATGCCTGTACCCAAAAGGCATTGAATAACACTAGCCTCAATCACGATTTCAGACTATAAGACGTTGTTAATTTGTATTTGCAGCCCCCTTCCTCGCAAGCCATTGCCTCATAAATCGTCCTTCTGGCTGTCGACCCCACAAGTTGTAAGATCTTGCAGGGTGTTATGATAGACTTGGAAGAAGGAAGATGAGCATCTGTGGGGATCTTCTCTGGACCCCCTCCTCCCCCAAGAATTAAGAGAACACTAACACGCAAAATAAAACCAAAAAATGACCTTGACAGTCTTTCGGATTTTCGCTTCACTTAAAATCAACTAAATTAGCCACTTGAAACTCTGCCTGAAAACTGGGGAAAGTATTGCAGGGATTACTGAAAATCGCCAGTGAATGTTTAGCTTGTCAGCAAAATCATCTCAGGCGCGGACCACTTTAAGACGGTGTCTATAAGACTGTATTCGTTTCTGAAAAATTCCCTCTCTTTCCAAAGGCAGACGAGACCCCGAAAAAAAAAGGGGTCCTAACCGTAGTTTGTATTAGCGCAAAGTGCGTGTCAAATTGAGGAGGGCGAGGCACACACACGTTTCGCTTCGGCCATGAGCCTCATCAACAATTTATCAACAACAGCCTCGGTCGGACTTCTCCTCGACATCGACCAACGACGTTGCTACTCTTTGGCAAGTGCTTCTTGAGCACATGCCACAGGGTGACGTGAAATGGACGACTTTAATAGCGAGACGGATAGCGACTACACCAGTTATTGGAGAGATTGGGTAAGCCTTACATTTCCTTGAGCTTATGCGCCGCGTGTGCCTGTTCTGGCAAGAAGTCAGGAGGGGTTCTGGGACGTAGGAACAGAGCAGAGAGAAAGATGGATCTGAATCCGGAAGACTGGTCGGTCCTGCCGGCCTCGAGAACCACATCGTCATCCACCTCAAAAGGATGGCCTTCATACGCAGCCTTGAATCCTTCCGCTGGCACCATCCTTCTCAACTTCGGATCTTATAGACTGTACTTGGCCTGAATCGATCTGCGGCTGTCGAATCAAAGAGCTCTCTATGGCGGCGCAGTTTGCACTCCGTAAATTAAGGCTATCGACCTTGCTCCAGGGAATGGCAACAAGTTGCGATAGCGCTCGATCTGCGGCCCGAAGAAGACGACCGGTGCAAGCGGACCATGCCTTGAGCGATGCGCAAGATGCGGTTGAAGAAGCTCTTCGCGACGCCGATCTCAGAATGTCCAGGACGAGGTTCTACAGATTTTCCAGGGCCATCCGAGCTAATTCAGATATGCAATCTGATGGTGCTTCGTTGAGCGGGCAGAGCGATGACTACTTTGCAGCTTGTGTATTTCGTCGAGTTGATTTCTGCTGTTTGATCATGCGCTGACAGGTCTCTGGTAGTTCATTTCATCGAGGGGTAACGAATACTTTTGCGAAATCGATGAAGACTACCTGACCGATCGATTCAACCTCACCGGCCTGAATACCGAAGTCCAATATTACCAATACGCCCTAGACCTAGTCACAGATGTTTTCGACCTGGACTGCGACGATGAGATGAGAGAGACGATCGAGAAGTCGGCGAGACACCTTTATGGGCTTGTGCACGCGAGATATATCGTCACAACAAGGGGTTTGGCAAAAATGGTATGTGATTCTTCGGTGATAGTAGTCCACATCTGATTTGTCATAGCTTGAGAAGTACAAAAAGGCAGATTTCGGCAAATGCCCGCGAGTGATGTGCAAGTCACATCCCTTACTACCAATGGGACAATCAGACAACCCAAACGTAAAAGCAGTCAAGCTTTATTGTGCCAAGTGCGAAGATATCTACAATCCGAAATCCTCCCGCCATTCAGCAATTGACGGAGCATACTTTGGGACTTCCTTCCACAATATCATATTCCAAGTTTACCCTGCCCTGATCCCGACGAAGAGCTATGATAGATACGTGCCGCGGATATACGGCTTCAGGGTTCATGCCCCAGCGACTTTGATAAGGTGGCAAAATGGGAAACGAGACGATATGCGGAAACGGTTAAGGAAACTCGAGATTGAGAGCGGATTCAAAGATGATGAGGAAGAAGTCGAGGCAGAAGATTCAGAGGAGGAAGAAGAAGAAGAGGATGGGGATATGGATGCTTTGGAAAATGGAGAGATGGATGGAGGGGAAATGAATAATCAGGTGTAGTTCGACCGGCGTTACACTGAATTCGGGTTGCTTTGGCTATGGCTCACTGTTTGCTTCTTGATGGGAGGTCTAGGGAGGATGGAATATTGCATGTGTGGCGTTGGAACAGGACATATGGCGCACGAATCTCGTCTCAGCCAGGTGTGGCTCGCATAGAAAGCGTTTTATTGACAAGCCTCCCTTCCCATTGTGGCTCTCTTAAGTGATTTGATGCCAATTTTGAAACTGTAGGAAGAGGGTCTCAAGGCATCGAGTCTGGGCAAACAGAGAAGGCTGCTGTGCGAGCATTCCCGGCTGCCTCTGTCAGAATCTGATTAGGTTGCTCAGGTAGCCCAAGATCAATAAGAACCTGACCGGCGTACCTACTTCTGCTCCCGTTGCTCTTGCTAGGAACTGCACCCTAAAAGCCTCTCTGAACTACTCCTCCAAAACGTATCTTAAACGAGGAAGCAATTTTCGTCGTTTCTCGTTTCTCGTTCCTCGTTCCTCAGTACCATTCACTTTCTTTGAATTCACTCGGCAATGGTAATAGTCGGAGTTAACGTTACACTAAAGTGGCCCTCTTGACGTGAGGTCAGCTCCGACTATTAATTTTCTCGTCGTCGTTTCGCTTCGGTTGTGCCTTCCCCTTTCCGCACCTATTTACAAATA